>Ga0164318_10006417_pt1 | contig 11380 bp, 14 predicted proteins | sample GuaBasSedimGuay9_FD_113734 | JGI IMG/M metagenome (GOLD analysis project Ga0164318, IMG submission 113734) | Subseafloor sediment microbial communities from Guaymas Basin, Gulf of California, Mexico - Guay9, Core 4571-4, 0-3 cm | ecosystem: Environmental > Aquatic > Marine > Hydrothermal vents... | reverse complement strand
TTGTAAGGCATTGAGGGATATGACGCTCTGTATGTGTATGAGCAGCCATCGATTGCAATTTTTTCGTAACCGCTGCTTTCATATGTCGAGATATCTGAAAATGAAAATTCTATTTCCCTGCTCATCAATTGCACAGAATCATTATCTCCTGAAGCAGGAATGTTCACAACCCCAGCGAGAGCCCCACTGAAAAGAAACACCAATATTCCTATGGAAACAACTATTTTTTTCATGCTGTTTAAAATGCAATAGGTGTATAAATAATTTTGAGTGACATCAGACAGAATCAGGATTTCAGCATTTCAACTATAATCGTTGGATGTGCAGCAACGACCCCCTCAATTTTCGAGACCTTGTTTATTATTTCCGAAAGGTGTTTGTTGTTTTTAGCCCATATGTCTGCAACTATCATATTGCTTCCAGAGGTTATTGCAACACATTTTATCTCCTCCATTTCTGTTAATCTGCATGCAACCCCGAGAAAATGTCCTGGCTCCGTATCTATCCCCACATGTGCTATGCTTTTGTATCCCAGGCGTGAAGGATTCACTTTTATAGTATATCCTTCTATAATTCTCTCTTTCTCGAGTTTTTTTATTCTTTTTCTGACTGCTGTTTCAGATACACCCAACTTTTTTGCTATGTCCGTATATGGGATGCGGGCATTTTTCAGGAGCATATCTATTATTATCCTATCTTTCTCGTCCATATTCCACCAGTTCCGATTTCAAACCAAATGGTTATATATTAATTCATATTTAACCGTATCTGATACCATGGAGGGAAAACCTTCGTTTACATATGTTGCAATAGCGATGTTGGTAATATGGCTGGGACTGACGTACTCGCCATCTATGCCATTTGAAATGTTTTTGCAGGAATTTGGAGCAGGTGTGGTTGTGGCTGTTTTTATATCAGCACTGACATCGAAAAACTTTACGGGGCTTGGTTTGAGATATTTCCATCCAAGGAGGGTGGCATATTTCATAGCATTCTTTTTTATTTTCCTAAAAGAGATGGTCAAAGCAAACCTGAATATGGCAAGAATTGTACTCAGCCCCAGTTTGCCTGTGAAACCGGGCATAGTTGAAATAAAAACCGGTTTAAAACAGCCTTCTGCAAAACTCCTGCTCGGGAATGCCATAACTTTGACCCCCGGAACAATGACACTTGACTATAGCGGAGATAGAGCATATATACACTGGGTCGACGTAAAAAGCGAAGATGTGGATAAAGCAGGGGATATCATAAAGGGAAGTTTTGAAAAGTTGTTGAGAGGTGTATTTCAATGAATATATACTTCTTTTATGTTATAATCTCAATACTTGGATTGTCCATAATGCTGGGGCTTTATCGCCTCATAAGGGGACCCACTGCGCCCGACCGCGCTGTGGCTCTTGATGCCCTGACAAATATCACCACTGCCCTGCTTGTGCTGATTGCTGTTCTGTCTGCGAGATTCATATACCTGGATGTTGCCCTTGTTTATGCAATTCTTGCGTTCATAGGAGTGGTTGCAATAGCGAGATACCTGGAGGGAGGACTATGATAGGGGAATTACTTGACTATATCGGAATGTTTTTTGTTCTGACAGGCTCTCTTTTCTTCTTATTTGGCACGATAGGTCTGGTCAGGATGCCCGATCTGTACAACAGAATGCAGGCATCAACAAAGACAACTACGCTGGGCGTGCTTTCATTTCTCATAGGAGTGGGGTTCATGGAACTGGAGTGGTTTATTAAACTGATAATAATAGCGCTTTTTGTTGTGCTCACTGCGCCTGTCGGAGCAAGCGCTCTGGCAAGAGCATCTTACAGACATGGTGTGAAACTCTGGAAAAAGAGCGTTGTTGATAAATACGGGGAGGGAAAGGATGATTGAATTTACAATTATCTCATGGATAATGGCTCTGCTGGTGATAGGTGCTGCCATCTATGCCATTGAAACAAAGGATTTGCTGTCCTCGGCAATAGCAGCAGGGGTTGCAAGTCTTGTTGTTTCCATAATGTTCCTCATACTGCAGGCACCCGATGTCGCCATAACAGAGGCTTCCATAGGAGCAGGTCTCACCATGGCAATATTTGTTTATGCAATAGGAAAGACAGGGAGGTGGGAGAAATGAGGAAAGTTGCAGCAATTGTTATTGCATCTGCATTTTTTGCGATTTTACTCATATCCTTCTATCAGATTCCTCAATCTGGCTATAGTGGAAGCGAATATTATTATAGCAATCCCATAACGGGCAGTCATGCCAATGAGAGCGTTCCATCCCATTACATTTCCGGCACCAAAAATGAGACGGGGGCTGTTAATGCAGTCACAGCCATTGTTGTCGAATACCGTGGCTTTGATACCCTCGGCGAAGTAACCGTTTTATTCACAGCAGCAACAGGGGTGGCATTTCTTCTCCATAAAGGGAAGGGTGGAAAAAAGAGGGCGGAGGCAAACCTCATACTCAGAGAAGGCTCAAAACTTGTTCTTCCTTTCATACTGCTCGCAGGCGCCTATATTTTCATCCATGGGCACCTCACGCCAGGCGGCGGCTTCCCGGGCGGGGCGGTAATTGCGTCTGGCTTCCTGCTCATGATGCTTTCCTATCCCAAATTTTTCATGAAGGAAAAGCCTGTCTCTATTACAGAAAGTTTTGCAGGGATAACATTTGCAGTTATCGGACTTCTCGGCTTGCTATTCGCTTCTTCATTCCTGGAGAATTTCCTGCCGCTCGGGAATGCCGGCTACCTTCTGAGCGCTGGCATAATACCTGTAATATACATAGCCATAGGATTCAAAGTCGGTTCTGAACTGAGTTCAATAGCAGATAAACTCAAGGAGGTGCAAAAATGATGTGGCCCGAATATGTGACTGTTGCTGCACTGATTTCCATAGGGCTTTACGGAGTCATGGCTAAGAAAAATCTAATGAAGATATTTATTGCTATATCTCTGATGGAGACTGGAGTCAACCTCCTTTTGATAACAATAGGTTACATTCCTGAAGGGACTGCCCCTATAGAGAACGGGAATTTCGTGAAATATGTTGACCCGCTCCCGCAGGCACTTGTTCTCACAGCCATAGTGATAGGGCTTTCTGTCACTGCACTTGCATTGACACTTCTCATACGGTATCACTCAAAAACGGGTACTCTTGAATACAGGAGGGGGATGAAATGGTAATGCATCCTGTACTGATGATAGCCATACCTCTGCTATCTGCGTTCATCATGCCTTTAATCAAAAAGGCGCACAGATATTTTGCATTTTCAATACTTTTGCTGAACACTGCTCTTTCCATTCTGCTGTTTGCGAAGGTGTATAATGAAGGGGCTTTATACGAAACAATAGCAGGATTTTCTCCCCCTGTTGGAATTTATCTCGCCGTCGATAATCTTTCCGCCCTGCTTGCTTTCCTTATAAACATATTTGCAACCATAAACTTTCTCACATCTAGGCAGGATTTCAGATTCTCAATGCTTTATCTGCTGGGAGTAGCAGGCGCCACAGGCATAGTGCTGACAGGAGACATATTCAACATGTTTGTATTTTTTGAAATCACTGCTGTTGCTTCTTATGCCCTTGTTGCATCAAAGAAAGACAGGAAGGCTACAGAAGGGGCGATAAAGTACATGATTCTGGGCTCCGTGGGTTCCGTATTCATGCTGGTGGGAATTGCTATTATCTATAGCCAGCTAAAAAGTCTGAACCTGTATGATATCGCAGCAAGAATTTCTTCCATGGATACGAAGATGATGTGGCTCTCTTTCTCTTTTCTTCTAACAGGCATAGGGGTTGAGGCAGAACTCTTCCCGCTAAACGGATGGGTACCTGATGCTTATGAAGGCGCGGAGAGCAACATATCCTCTTTCCTTTCCTTCGGTCCCTCAAAGGCATCGATATATGCAATAGCAAGATTATTGATAATATTCTCAATGAGCAGGACATACGAACTTGCGCTTTACCTTGGAATTGTAACCCTTCTTGTGGGAGAATTGGCAGCGTTCACTCAGAAAAACACGAAAAGAATGCTTGCCTATTCCTCAATAGGGCAGATGGGACTTATACTCATTGCTTTTTCTCTGATGGATAAGACTTCTTATGCGATACCTGCGGCGTTCTTCATAATAGTGAGCCATGCATCTGCGAAATCAGCCCTTTTCCTCCTTTCCGACAAAGATGGTTTCGGGGATATGTCATCAAAGTATGCAGGACTTGCAGGAGTGCTGAGTTTGATAGGTATGCCTCCTCTTGCAGGATTCTGGGGGAAATGGTACCTGCTGATGGGGGTTGCAGATGAAAAAATATGGGCTGTTGCTGCCATCATAATATTCTCAGCGGTTATTGAGGCAATATATTTTGCAAGATACCTCTATAAAAACATGGAGGGCAAAGAAAGCAGCAGGAACAGCATTCCTGCTGCGGTGATGGTCAGCATATCCATAGTAATGGGCATTCTCCCTATATTATACAACATGGCAGGAGGTGTGTTAAATGCTTGAGCTCATATTTACAGCGCTTTTGGTCGCATCTTTTGTGACATTGTTTGTAAAAAACGGCAGGGTAGCAGCAGTGATATCGTTAATTGCTTCCCTGCTTCCAGTCGCCGCCATTATTGACTGGGGGAATGAATTCGGGCTAAAAATATTTTCATTTGGATTGGAAAAATCAATGGATTTTCCAATAGCAGGGATAACGATGCATTTCTCCGTTACCGCTCTTGCATGGTTCTTCGGAGTAATGATATTTTTCCTTATCCCCCCAATAATGCTTTTCTCATACTCATTTTTTGAAAAAAATAGGGGCTTTTTCCCGTTCATGCTTTTTTTGATTACAGCGGTTTTCGGCATCCTGCTTGCCAGCGATTTCCTTACTCTATTTTTCTTCTGGGAACTTATGGCTGCCTCCTCATTCATACTCGTTTATATGGGCAGGGACAGAAAGGCTATAATCAGCTACCTTTCCTTTTCGGTGTTGTCTGCAGTTCTCATACTCACAGGTATTGCATTGATTTACTCTCAGAATGGCACCCTTCTTTTCTCAAACGTTGCTTTTAGCGCAGATGAGGTAACTGTATCTGCAATAATTCTGATGATTGCAGGATTTGCTGTAAAATCTGCACTCATGCCCCTCCATGCATGGGCTCCTTTTGTATATTCAAAGGCAGATGAACCGTTTGTAGCCTTTCTGTCAGGCGGGCTCAGCAAGATGGGGTATTACGGCATGTTTTTGATGCTTTTCGCTCTGCCGGGTGCAAAAATACTGCAGCAATATTTTGATTCCACAGTTGCTACTTATATTCTTGCTTTAATAGGGGCGATATCTGCTTTCATTGGCACTCTGCTTGCCTTCATGGAAGACGATTTGAGAAAGTTGCTTGCATACTCCTCCATAGCCCAACTTGGTTATATTGCAGTAGGATTCGGAATAGGCTCTTCGCTTGCAATAACAGGTGCCCTTTTCCAGGCTTTCAATCATGCTTTTTTCAAATCAGTTCTGTTTCTGGCGGCAGGTGCAGTTGCGTACAGAACAGGAAAATGGAAAATAAGCGAACTCGGAGGCGTTGCGTACAAAATGCCGTTCACATTCATGGCAGCACTGTTTTCAATATTCGCGCTTGCAGCCATACCAATAACAAGCGGTTTTGCTGCAAAATGGCTACTGTATGAGGCTGCAGTCAGCAATAAATATATTTTCATAACTCCCATAATGCTCATTGCAAGCGTTGGAGCATTCCTCTATTCATTCCGCATACTTTACGGTGTCTTTCTCGGAGAGAACCGCCACGATGACATAAAAGAAGCTCCTCTGCCGATGGTTGCGGGGATGTTCCTTCTCGTTATGCCGTTGATAATATTCCTGATATTTCCGGGTTATATGCTCGACATGATGCATTCTGCCCTGGTAAATGCAGGGATAGGAACAGTATCCCATACAAATTATGTGATAAGTACAGGGATGGCATCCTACAATACAATAGCCGTTGTGGTCGGAATGATGATAGCCATGATTCCTGCTTTTCTGATTTATGTGCTGAGAAAGCACAGAAATATCGATTTCAAGGACAATTTTCTTGCAGGCGAGCCGTATGAAATCTATGGCCACATTTCAATGCATGCCGCAAACAATTTCTACAAGCCCATAGAGGATGTGCTGATGCCGTATCTGAGGAGGGGGGCGACCTCGTTCTATATGGCGCTCTACAATGCAATGGGCAGGGTATCAAAAACTGTGAGGCGGATATACACCGGACTGAGCCAGGATTATGCAATATATGTGGCAGTATTCCTGTTAATAATAATGGGGTGGTTGATATGGTAGATTTTCTGATAAAAATTGCTGTTATTGCATTGTACACAACAATTGCAATGCTTGTCGGCATACTTTTCATGGGGATAGGAAGAAAAATAGTGGCGAGGGTTCATAACAGAGTCGGTCCTCCCGTATATCAGGGATTCATAGACATAGCAAAACTTCTGACAAAGAAAACGAACATAAGCCACGGCTGGATTTATGACCTTGCATTGCTGTTTTCATTGACGGGAATAATACTGACAATTCTTTTCCTTCCCATAGGCGGCGTCAAACTTCTCGGCACCGAAGGGGATGCCTTTCTTGTTCTTTACCTTCTCGCTATTCCTGCTCTCGGTTTTGCTCTGGGGGCGGGGGCGTCGGGCAATCCGAATGCTGCAATAGGAGTTATGAGGGCTCTTGTTATGATGCTTTCATATGAACTTCCCTTTGTAATCACAATGATAGCCCTCATGATATACTACGACACCTCATCGATTGCGCAGATCGTGGAATTGCAACGCGCCAGATGGGCAATAATGATTCCTCCGTTCATGCTGGCTGCCGCAGTTGCAGACATGGCGCTGCAGGGCATGCTCATGGAGGCGCCGTTCGACATTCCCACCGCTCCGCACGAAATAGCAAGCGGGCCCATGGCTGAATTTGGGGGCAAGCATCTCGGCTCCTTGATGCTTTATAAGGCAGGAACAATAGTTGCATATACAACTCTCTTCGTAGACCTTTTCCTTGGAGGGGGTGTCGTCATGCATGACGGAAGCATTCTTTCATATATCGTGAATTTCGCAGTATGGTTTTTACTCATATTGCTAATATTCACCCTCTCCCTTTTGATAAATGCTTCGTTCCCCCGTTTCCGCATAGAGCAGGCATTCAAGTTTTACTGGAAATATGAGGCTTTACTTGCTTTCATTTCCCTCATATGGGTTTATCTGATGGTGATATCATGAGATATGAAGAATGGAATAAGATTTCAAGAATTGCAAGCAGGAAGTCGCTCTGGATGCTCCACTTCTGCACAGGCTGCGGCGCCGTAGAACTGCCACCTGTTATGACCTCCCGCTATGACATGGAACGTTTTGGTATGGGTCCAATGGCTACTCCACGTCAGGCTGACGTGCTGCTTATAACAGGTTATCTTACGGTGAAAACGCTGAAGAGAGTCGTGAACGTATATGAGCAGATGCAGTCGCCCAAATACGTCATATCATTTGGCTCCTGCCCCATCAACGGGGGGATGTACTGGGATTCATACAATACGGTAAAAAGGCTTGACAGATATCTGCCTGTGGATGTTTATGTTGGAGGGTGCATGCCGCGTCCTGAAGGCGTGATGAATGCATTCCTTGAATTGATGAAACTAATTGATGAGGGAAAGGCAAGAGGATGGGAAAAGTACCAGAAATATTATGAGCAGTATAAAAGAAACCAGAAAATGGCTTTTGGTTTCGAGAGGGGTAAAAATGAAGGCGATTGAAATCATAGGCAAAGGCGAGGAGATGCATGGAAGAGCATACATACCGTCGGGCAGGGAGGAGGCAGGCACCATAATAAAAAAACTGAAGGAAAATGGCTTTGCCCATTTTGTGATGCTATCATGCGTTGACTGGATTGACAAAAACGAATTTGAACTTGTTTACCACATGTGGAGTTACGAGCATAAAGAGCATGCCATGATTTCGGTAAGATTGCCGAGAGATAACCCGTCCATGTTTTCAATGCATGAGTTATTCCCGCAGATAGAGACATATGAGAGGGAAATTCACGAGATGTATGGCATTGATTTTGAAGGCAATAGCCGCCTCACACCTTTCCTGCTCGAGGGCTGGCATGACACGCCGCCAATGAGAAAGGACTTTGATTCGAAAAAGTTTGCAGAGGATGTTTTCGACAGCATACCTGAGATAAAGGAGGAGGAAGATGAAGGAATATGAACTTTTCATAGGGCCACAGCATCCTGGCGTGACAGGCAACATGATGTATCATCTGTGGGTGGACGGAGATACTGTTACAAAGGCAGAATGCAACGTCGGGTATCTCCACAGGGGATTCGAAAAGTTGATGGAATCCCGAAACTGGATGCAGAACGTACCGCTGGTCTGCAGAATATGCGTTCCCGAGCCAGATGTGAATGAAATGGCTTATGCGATGGCTGTTGAGCAATTGATGGACTGGGAGATTCCCGAAAGGGCGAAATATATTCGAGTTGTGATTCTCGAACTTGCAAGAATAGCAGCATATCTCATGAGCATTGGAAGTTATGCCGGCAGCCTTGGAATATACACGCTGCCCCAGTGGGCTCTTGGCGACAGGGACTATTTCCTTGACATATTCGAGCAACTTACAGGGGCAAGAGTCTATCACATATATATATGGCCCGGCGGAGTTAGGTGGGATATGCCCGAAAAGTTGCCAGGTCTGATAGAAAAAACCCTCTCATATACAGAAAAAAGACTCAAATTGTATGATGACGTGCTTTTCAAAAACAGGATATTTTTTGACAGGGCTGTAGGGATAGGAAAAATTCCGAGAGGCAAAGCCATAGAATGGGGTGTGACAGGTCCGAATTTGAGAGCATGCGGATATGGATACGATATAAGAAAACTCGAGCCGTATGCCGTATATGATGACATGGACTTTGAAGTCATTAAATATCCCGAACTGGGAGATTTCGACGTTCTGTCAGATGGATGTGATGCATATACGAGAATGATAGTGAGGCGGCTTGAGATAGAGCAGAGCATATCTATTGTCAGGCAGGCGCTGGAAAAAATGCCAGAGGGCGAGCACATAATAAAGCATCCCAACTGGCTGAAGTGGAAGGTGCCACCTGGCTATGCATTCAAGAGGGTTGAGAGCAGTAAGGGAGAATATGGGTACTTCGTGGTAAGCGACGGTAGCAGCAAACCTGTCAGGATACATGTGAGGGGGCCGAGTTATACCCACGGGGTGAATGTTGCTGAGACAATATTGAAAGGGGCAAATATGGCTGATGTATCTCAGATTTTATTCAGCCTTGATGTTTGTCCGCCAGATATAGAGAGGTGATAAATGAGCGTATTGAAACCTTTGAAAGCATGGAAACATCTTGCAAGAAAACCGCACACGATAAGATATCCCGCACAGGAACATCTTGATATGGAAGGCACCAGACTTCCGACAGACCGTTTGAGGGGTTTTCATTCAAATGATCTGGAAAAATGCATTGGCTGCAGGATGTGCGGACAGATATGTATGAACGATGCCATCACATATGAGGAAATACCGGAGCTGGAGGGGAAAAAAGGGAAAAATATCAGACCTGTAGTAGACTATGGGAGATGTTGCTTCTGCGGGCTGTGCACAGACATATGTCCTACAAATTCCCTGCATCTAACGCCAAATTTCAAACTTGTGAGTACAGACAAGCACGATTACAAGTTCATGCCAACCCAGTTGATTACGAAAAATGAGGATTACGAGGTTGAACTGGACAAGGTTATTTTCGATGCAAAGGAATATAAAGAAAAATTTTGATTGCGCAGCCTTATTCCACATGATAAAATATTTATTTACCCACCTATTTACCCACCAAGTGAAAGCATGGCAAAAACTAACAGAATGAAGAAGTGGACAATACCGTTATTGATAGGAGCATTTTTCCTTGTGCTGTTCCTGAATTCATACTTCAACTATACGTCAGGTATAGCAATAAATGAAGAAGGAAAAACACTGACAGAAAAATTTTATCTTGCTGGTCCAGACCCTTATTACCATGCTCGCCTTGTGGAAAAAACAGTTGAAACAGGGCGTTATCCCTATCTTGGAGGGATTCACGGAGGAACAGATCCCCTGCTGAACTATCCAATAGGTCGCTCTGGCGGAAGGCCTCCTCTATTCAATATGATGACAATTGCGGTTAGCAGTATATTATCTCCATTTATGGGGCAAATGGATGCCCTCGGCTATGCAATGCAGTTTTTGCCAGCCATATATGGAGCTCTTCTTGTCATTCCGGTTTATATGATAGGCTCCAGGATGTTCAACAGAAAGGCTGGAATTCTGGGCGCTTTTTTTGTTGCTCTCATACCAATACATCTTGCATCAGGGCACGGATCTGCATACTCCCTGTACGACCATGATTCTTTCGTTCTTCTTCTCACAACAACAGCAATTATGTTTCTTGTGATGGCTTTGAGGGAGAAAGATGAGAGGAGGTCAATGGTCTTTGCGTTCATGTCCGGCGTGGCAGTGGCAGGCATATCCCTCACATGGGTGGCAGCGCAGTACATATATGCAATTATTGCCGTATATGCCATAGCCCAGATGGTGATTGACATAATATTCTCAAAAATAGATCCTGTCGTTCCGAGAACAGCCCTCATTGCTCTATTTACAGGTTGCATACTTGCATTTCCGTTATATTGGGTGAAATATGGATTTTCTCCAACAGTGCCTCTTGTAATCTCAATTGCTGTTGCAATATTCAGTGCCATATACATCTGGCTCGGAAAACATAAAATCCCATGGGTTATTTCACTTCCATCCATATTCGGTCTCGGCGCAGCCGGGCTTGCATTCCTTTATGTTATCAGGAATACGACGAACAGCATGCTTAAACCGTTTACGGCGATTTCCAATGTAATTTTTGGCTCAGGGATATACGGCAAAAAAGTTGCTTTGACAATTGCAGAGGCTAGCACATTTGATTTCAGCAGAAATGTCATGTCTTTTGGGCCGGTGCTTTACTGGCTTGGATGGATAGGGTTTATCCTCCTCATATACTTCTATTACAAAAACAAGTCAAGGAGAGACTACTTTGTAATTGTAATATGGTTTTTGATTGAGGAAAAACTTATCAGCACAGCAGGTCGTTTCCTCAATGACCTTGTTCCTATTATGGCGATTCTGGGCGGGTGGTCTTTGTGGCTTGTGGTGGATAAACTTGATTTCAGAAGCGTGATAAAGACAATAAAGGGTGTGGGCGGAGGATGGTACGGACTCAAGAAAGGAGTTAAGATAAGGCATGTCGTGGGCGCTTTCTTTATAATATTCCTGCTTTTTATGCCCAATGCATGGCTTGCAATTGATGCTTCCCTCCC
>Ga0164318_10006416_pt1 | contig 11382 bp, 10 predicted proteins | sample GuaBasSedimGuay9_FD_113734 | JGI IMG/M metagenome (GOLD analysis project Ga0164318, IMG submission 113734) | Subseafloor sediment microbial communities from Guaymas Basin, Gulf of California, Mexico - Guay9, Core 4571-4, 0-3 cm | ecosystem: Environmental > Aquatic > Marine > Hydrothermal vents... | reverse complement strand
TAAGCAACTATTTTAATTTTATTCTGTCTCTGATTTATTAAAAAGTGTTGTTATAAGCAACAGTTGCTAAGCACCTTACAACAACCAACGCTATTCTAAACTAAAGCCAAATTAAATTAGATTGAGTGAGATTTAAACAGATTGATAATCTTTACATTTTATTTCTCATACTTGATAAAATCTTAATGAACTCTATGCTTTCAGTATGTAATTCTTCAATAAATTTTCCCGTGAAGATTTTAGAACTTATCAATAGATCCAACCACATTTCTGTTTCATCACTTTCTTCAACGGTAATTGACAATTTACCGGAAAACTCGCTTTTGATCTTTCTCTTAATGCTGCACGATAATTTGCATACATTGAAGTTCCGGATTTCGTAATCTGATAATTTATCACACCTGCTCTTTTTGATGCCGGTAACATTTTTGAAAGTTCCAATATTTCAAAACAAAAAGTCTTAATCTTTCTCTGATTTTAATTTTATATTGAACCCAATCATTCATATCATAAAATTATAAAAATTTCAAAATTAAAATAAATTTCGTTTTTTTCTTTAATATTTATCAATCTCACTCAATCTTATTCAATCTCACATAAATCTCATTCAATCTGTTTCAATCTCATTCAAAATTCACAATATCAAAATCGAAAAAAAAATATATCTTTGGCATCAACAATATTTCAAACTATAAAATTTAAAAAAATGACTATATCAGATTTAAAACCTGCAGAAATTTGGAAATATTTTGATGAAATCACCAAAATTCCGAGACCTTCAAAAAAAGAAGAAAAAATAATTCAATATCTTTTGGATTTTGCAAAAGAACATCATTTGGATGCCGAAAGAGACGAAATAGGAAATGTTGTCATACGAAAAGCGGGAACTTCCGGAAAAGAAAATCATAAAACCGTTATTCTACAAAGTCATTCGGATATGGTTTGCGAAAAAAATGCCGATACCGAGCATAATTTTGATACCGACCCCATACAAACATACATTGACGGCGATTGGGTAAAAGCAAAAGGCACAACTCTCGGCGGCGACGACGGAATAGGCATTGCTGCGGCTCTTGCTGTTTTAACATCGAAAGACATTGTACACCCGCCAATTGAAGCTCTGTTTACGGTTGATGAAGAAACCGGATTAACCGGTGCTTTTGCTTTAAAAGAAGGATTTTTAAAAGGCGAGATATTAATAAACCTCGATTCTGAAGATGAAGGCGAATTATTTATCGGATGTGCAGGCGGAATGGATACCGTTGCAGAATTTTCCTACAAAAAGAAAAATGTTCCCGAAAATTCCCTTGCTTATAAAATCTCTGTTACCGGATTAAACGGCGGTCACTCGGGTGATGAAATTGATAAAGGTTTGGGAAATTCAAATAAAATTTTAAACAGAATTATTTTAACTGCTGCTAAAAAATATGATGCTCGCCTGGCGGAATTTAAAGGCGGAAATTTAAGAAATGCCATTCCGCGAGAAGCTTTCGGGATTATTACAGTTAAGAAAAAACATTCTGAAAATTTTGAAAAAATAACTTTTGAACTTGCTAAAGACATTAAAAATGAATTTTCAACAACAGAAAAAAATCTGAATATTACTATTAAAAAAACAGATTTACCTGAATTTGTTATTTCGAAAAAAATTCAAAAGAAATTAATGCATTCACTATACGCCTGTTGGCACGGGGTATATCAAATGAGTGCCGATATGCCGGGTTTGGTTGAAACTTCAACAAATTTAGCATCCGTTAAATTTACTGAAAATAATAAGATTCTAATTGAAACCAGCCAAAGAAGTTCTGTCGAAAGTGCAAAATACGATATAGCTCAAACCGTAGCTTCCGTATTTAAACTTGCCGGTGCAAAAGTAAAACACGGCGACGGTTATCCCGGATGGAAACCGAATACCGATTCCGAAATAATGAAGATTTCAGAAACTTCTTATGAAAATTTGTTTAATCAAAAACCGGAAGTAAAAGCCATTCATGCCGGCTTGGAATGCGGTTTATTTCTTGAAAAATATCCGTATTTGGATATGATTTCTTTCGGTCCGACTATTAAAGGTGCACATTCTCCGGATGAAAGGATGAATATCCCGACGGTACAAAAATTTTGGGATTTATTGGTTGATGTTCTGAAAAAACTCTAAATATTAACAATTTAGCCTACTCTGCAAAGTCATCCGATGAATGATTTTGCAAAATACTGATATTTATTTATCCTGATAGTCTGTTAATTACAAATTCATCGGATAACTACATTATCTCTTTTTGACTTTCCGGAGCGGAATCATAATTTATTAAATGAAGAAGGATGTGTTTTTACTCATCCTTTTTCACTTAAAAATGTATTTTATATGTAAGAAATCGTCTTTTGTATCATTTTATTTATTGTAAAATTATTTTATTTATTTTTATACTGAATTCTAAAATTTTAAAAAATGACCAAACGTAATTTGATAATCATCGGTTCAATATTGTTAATTCTTATAATTTCAGTTATGATTTCCGGGGTATTTACTAAAATGAAGAAAGAACCGGAAAAGAAACTTCCCGAACAAATAAAAAGATATATAAAAGCGGTTCCCGTAAAATATGAAACTTTTCATTCCGAATTAAAAGCAACCGGAAGAGTAGCCACTCAAAATTATATTGATTTAAGTGCGGAGGTAAGAGGTAAAATATTACCCGGACAAATTCCCTTAAAAAAGGGACAAAGTTTCAGAAAAGGACAGTTATTGTTAAAAGTTTATGATAAAGAAGCAAAATTAGCTTTGAAAGCTCATAAAAGTCGTTTCTTAAATTCTTTGGCAAATATTTTACCCGATTTTAAAATTGATTTTAAGAACAGTTATAACGATTGGAATACTTTTTTCAGCAACATTGATATTGAAAAAGATATTCCCGAACTTCCGAAAATAAAATCGGATAAAGAAAAAATATATCTCGCCGGAAGGAATATTTTAAGTGACTGGTATTCAATAAAAAGTGAAGAAATTGTATTGAGAAAATATTACATTTATGCACCGTTTAACGGAGCTTTCACGGAAGTTTATGCAGAACCCGGTGCCATAGCTTCTCCCGGTGTAAGAATTGCTCGATTGATACGAACCGACAAATTAGAATTGGAAGTCCCCGTTGAAACAAACAATATTCATTTTTTGAAAACAGGACAAAAAATCAAAATTATTTCAAGTGATAAAAACGAAATTTTTACCGGACACATACTCAGAATTTCTGATTTTGTTGATCCGAAAACACAATCAGTTCCGATATTTATTGATATTTCAGGAAGAAAAAACAAGCGTGTTTATCAAGGTGAATATATGACAGCTGTTTTTTCAAATATCACACTTGAAAATGTATTTGAAATTCCGCGTGAAGCTGTATTTAATCAAAATAAGGTTTTTGTTGCAGAAGACGGAAAATTAAGAAAAAAATCCGTTGTCATTCAAAAACTCAATGAGGAAACTCTGTTTTTTAACGGTTTACCCGAAGGTTCAATGGTTGTTTCGGAAGCATTGATTAATGCTGTTGATAATATGGATGTTGAAATATTGAAATAATCTAAATTATTAAATTATTAAACTATTGATTTTGGATAAGCACTATTTAACTTTAAATGATATAAATTCTTATAAAATTGCATTTAATTTATCAAATTATGTTTGGGATATAATTATTAAACGGAACTATTTTGAAAAGGACACAATCAGTAAACAATTTACAAGGGCTGTTGACAGCATATATGCAAATATAGCAGAAGATTTTGTCAGAAACGGGAAAAAAGATAAAATCAGATTTTACAGATACAGTTTCGGTTCATTAAAAGAATGCTTTGATTGGAATGAGAAATCAAAAATCAGGAAATTAATTACAATTGAGCAATACAATTTTATTTTTTCAGAAATAGATAAATTACCGAAAGAAATTAACAGTTTAATAAAATATTCAAACGAAAAACTTAAATACTAATAATCTATTTAATAATTTAATTCATTTATTAAAATGAAAAAAATAATAAGCACATTTGTAAAGTTTCCGTTTTATGCCAATATCATAATTATTGCAATTGTATTCGGCGGAATTTTTTCGTTTATGAATATGAAAAAAGCATTTTTCCCGGAAACGACTTCTCGTTTTATCAATATTTCGGTATTTTATCCCGGTGCATCGCCGAAAGAAATGGACGAAGGCGTTACAAGCCGAATAGAAAATGCCGTAAGGGCAATTGTAGGTGTAAAAGAAATTACTTCAACTTCTTCGGAAAATTTTTCAAGCGTAAAAATAGAATCTACAGGGCAATATGATATTAATGAAATGCTTGCAGAGGTTAAAAATGCCGTTGACGGGATTAGTGCCTTACCCTCAGCAGCAGAACGTCCTCTGGTTTACAGACAAAGATCCAGAAGCACGGCAATGTTTCTCAGCTTATCGGGTGATGTCAGTCTGGAAACATTGAAAAAATATGCTTACGATATTGAAGACGATTTTTTGCAATCCGGAGTCATGTCTCAAGTAAATTTATCCGGTTATCCTCCCGAAGAAATTTCCGTTGAAATTACTGAAGAAAATCTTTTACGGTATCAATTAACTTTTGATCAAATTGCTCGTGCAATTGCTTTTAATAATACGGATATTTCAGGCGGATTAATAAAAAATGAAAACAGAGAGATTCTCATTCGATCCAGAAAAAGAAGTGTTAATCCTGATAAAATCGGCGAAATTATTCTGAGAGCTAATCCTGACGGAAGTTTTCTTCGAATCAGAGATGTAGCAACAATTCAACGGAAATTTGCCGATGTTTCAAACTATGCAAAACGAAACGGAAAAGAAGCCGTTCAAATTACCGTTAATAAATTACCGGAAGAAGATTTGGAAGAAATCTCCGATTATGTCAAAAACTACGCTAAAGAATTTAAACGTAAGCATCCGGAGGTTGAATTAGGCGTGAGTTTCGATTTTTTAAGTATGTTGAACAGCCGACTTAAACTTTTATACAGAAACGGAGGTTCCGGTCTGCTTCTGGTTGTCATAATGTTAGCAATATTTTTAAATTGGCGACTTTCTCTATGGGTTGCATGGGGAATTCCTTCAGCATTTCTCGGAACATTTATTTTTGCAAGTCTTACAGGAATTACCATTAATATGATTTCTCTTTTCGGAATGATACTCGTGGTCGGAATTCTCGTTGATGACGGAATTGTTATAGGAGAAAATATATTTGCTCATTTTGAAAAAGGGAAAAGTCCGAAACGAGCGGCAATTGACGGTACGATGGAAGTTGTGCCTGCTGTATTAACTTCGGTATTAACAACGATTGTTGCTTTTATGCCTTTACTTATCGTTACGCAAGGCGGTTTGGAATTTATGTATGAAATGGGCTTTATTGTTGTTGTCAGCTTGCTTGTCTCACTTCTTGAAGCATTTTTTGTGTTACCTGCACATTTGAGTAACCCTAAAGTTTTAAACAGAGACACTAACAGAAAAGGAGCCGGTTTACGAAAGAAATTGGATAATTCTATTAAATTTATGCGTGATAAAGTTTACGGAAGAATCTTAAAACTTATTATTAAATGGCGTTGGGTTGCAATTATTACACCGGTTGCACTTATTATTATAACAGCAGGAATGTTTGGCGGCGGATTAATTAAAGCTACTTTTTTCCCTCCCATGACCTTTGATTTTTTTAATGTAAATTTTGCATTTAAACCGGGTGACGGCTTTAAAAAAACAGATACGTACTTAAAAAATTTCGATAAAATTGTTTGGCAAGTTAATGATGAATTAAAAAAAGAATATAACGATACTACGGATTTTGTTGATTATACGTTTCAAATTCTGGGTTCATCTTTTAACGGTTTGGAAAACGGTTCACATGCAGGCAGTATTATGGTCGGGTTACGTGATATGGAAGGTGCACCCGTGTCAAGTTTTGATATCCGAAATCGTATTAAAAAGAAATTAGGCAAACACCCCGAATTAGAGAAACTTAATGTTGAAGCTCAAGGAGGACGTTTCGGTAAACCTGTATCAATTACGCTGTTAGGCAAAGATTATGACCGGCTGATTGAGGCCAAAAAATATTTTGAACATAAGTTATCCGATTTAAATGATTTAATTAATGTTACGGATGATAATGCAACCGGAAAGCCGGAATTGTTAATGGAATTAAAACCGAAAGCATACTTTCTGGGACTTAATCAAAATATGATTGCCGGACAAATCCGACAAGGATTCTATGGTGATCAAGCACAAAGACTGCAAAGCGGAAAAGATGAACTCAGAATTTGGGTACGTTATCCGAAATCGGGCAGATTAACCATCGGTCAATTTGAAAACACAAAAATAAAAACAGCTGCAGGAGAATTTCCGGTTTCAGAACTTATTAATTACAAAATAAAACGCGGACCGGTTCAATTAAAGCACTATCAAGGAAACAGAGAAATAACCGTTACGGCTGATTTGGCAGACCCGGACACCCCGGTTCCTCCGATTTTAGAAAACATAAAACAAACAATTGTTCCGGAATTTAATGCAAAATTTCCCGGTATTAAAATAGATTATCAGGGGCAAGCAAAAAGAAGTAATGAAGCCATGGCTGAAATCATGAAATTTTTCACGATTGCATTTATTTTTATTGTACTGATTTTAATATTACATTTTAAATCCGTTTGGCAAGCACTCATCGTTTTAATGATGATTCCTCTGGGATGGCTCGGTGCCGTGTGGGGACACGGAATTGAAGGGCATGCTGTTTCAATGTTAAGTGCATGGGGAATGGTTGCTTTATCGGGGGTTATTATTAATGATGCCGTGGTGTTCCTCTCTAAATATAACAGTTTACTGTTAGAAGGCATGAAAGTTAAAGAGGCTGTTTTTGAAGCCGGATTAAAACGTTTTCGTCCGATTGTTTTAACAACGATTACAACTGCCGGCGGTTTATATCCGATTATTATGGAAAACAGTTTTCAAGCACAAATGTTAATCCCGATGGCTATTGCTCTGGCATACGGTGTATTAGTGGGAACTGCTTTTATTTTGATGTTTTTCCCGGTATTAATATTATGTTTAAATGATATAAAAGTGGGATTAAAAACCCTTTGGACCGGTGTAAAACCGCAACCCGAAGAAGTGGAGAAAAGTATCATTCACAGTAAAATAAGTATTGATTAAAACAAATAATTTAATGTCAAATAAATAAGGATGAAACCGATAACAAAACACATATTTATTCTTTTCTTTTCGTTGTTATTTTTAAATTCTTTCAAAACTCAAGCTCAAGAAACAGATTCTTTGAATTTAAGTTTGAAACAAGCCGTTCAAAAAGGATTAGAAAATAATTTCGGAATACGTATTTCGAAAAAAGATTTAAATGCAGCAGAAAATAGTAATTCCTGGGGTAAAGCGGGATTATTACCGTCTGTTTCCGTAGGCGCAAATCAGACAAATCGTTATGATAATTCCGCAAGTCAATTTTCCGCCGGAAGAGATGAAAGCTATATGAATTCATTAACCCCGTATTTAAATTTAAGAATGAATTTATTCAGCGGATTTTCGGTAAAAATTTCAAAAGAAAATTTAGAGCATTTGCAATCGCTTTCCGAAGGAAATTTACAAATGACATTAGAAAACTCAATTGCTGATATTATCAATGCTTATAATTCAGTACTGTTGGAAAATGAAAAGTTAAAAGTCACAAAAGATTTGATGCAATTATCAAAAGACCGATACAATTACATCTTAATGAAAAAAGATTTGGGTTTGTCGGTAAGCTATCAAGTTTTGCAAGAAAAGAATTCATTTTTAACCGATTCGTCAAATTATCTTACCCAATTGATGAATACTCAAAATGTAATGAGAGAATTAGGCAAAACCTTGGGAGACAATAATATAATTAATTATATACTTACGGATTCTTTAGAAATAAAAGATAAAAATTTTATTTTGGCTGATTTAGAAAATCAAATGTATGAAAATAATGCAAGTTTAAATATTCAATATATTAATAATAAAATTGTTGAGAACAATATTAAATTAGCTAAAAGTTCATTGTATCCGTCATTATCATTAAATGCCGGAGCCGATCATACCAATTCGATGATGAAATATAATACTCAGTCATCGACTTCCTATTCTTATGATGCTTATGCCAATTTAGCTTTAACTTATACCGTTTTTAACGGGAATAATCGAAAAAGAGCCATTGAAAATGCAAAAATTGATGCCGAAAAATCTCAATTGCAAATTGATGAATTAAAGATGATTTTAAGAAATAATCTCTATAATTTATTTGAAATGTACAGAATCAGAAAGCAAATGTTAAAAGTTGCCGAAGAAAATTTTAAGGCAGCATCTTTAAATTTGGAAATTTCTCAAGAAAAATTCAAATCCGGTATTATTAATTCGTTTAATTACAGAGACGTGCAAATATTATATATGAATGCAGCTTTTGCATTGTCACAATCAAAATATTATTTACTTGTGAAATACAATGATTTATTGAGGATGACAGGAAAAATATCGGAAGAATATCAATAAAAAAAAGCGGCTTAAGCCGCTTTTTTCTATTTTATTGAATCGGAATTATTCCGTGTCTTTTTTCGTATTATTTTTAATTATTCTGAGCGAATCATTAATCGAAAACGTAATAATTAATAATTCAGTCCATAATCTTATAATAAAAGGACCGATAAGAACCATAAGTAATCCTTTCCAGAAACCGCCGTATTGGAACATTGAAACAAATCCGCCGATTACAACAGCTGCAACGCCTATCCAAAATAAAACTTGAATAATCATCGGGGTAATCATTTTTTTAAACGTTAAAAAATCTTTCATTTTGTCATCCATGATAATATATTTTAGTGAAACAATGATACAAATATAAATTAAAATAATCAAACTAAAAAACGCACAATAATCTAAAAACTAAAATATTTACGAAATTACATCTCGCAGATTATCTGAACATTACATAACTTACATATTTTTTTTTATAAAATATTTCATCATTTCAAATTTATATTTTATATTTGGTTGGATAAATCAGGGAAGCCGAAAACTGTTAAGAGTAGGCATTATGTTAATTTATTTATTATGAAATATGTAGTCATTATCATTTATCTTGCAATTATTGTTTTCGAGATTGCAGCATTCTGGAAAGTATTTGTTAAAGCCGGAAAACCCGGCTGGGCAGCAATTATTCCGATTTACAACATCATTGTTATGTTGGAAATTACAGGCAAACCAATATGGTGGATTGTTATTATTCTATTAATCCCGATTGTTAATATTATTTTCTTAATATGGATGATTAATTTAATATCTTTAAGTTTCGGAAAAGATACAGGTTTCACTTTAGGTTTAATCTTCTTAGCCCCTATTTTTTGGCCGATTTTAGGTTTCGGAAAAGCAGAATATAAAGGTCCTGCTGCCAAAGAAGCACAACAAGCAGCTTAATATTCGGAAAACAATAAAAAAAGGAGTTCTATTGAACTCCTTTTTTTATTGTTTTTGAAACGTCAATTTAGTCGTAACAATTTCCTGTTTTCCCGGACTTGTTTCAACCGATTCGGTAACAACAAAAGTCATTGCATTATCAGTCAAATTAATGATATTAATCTCTTCTTTTTGATTGGTATTTTCCGGTATTAGATATATTTTCTTTTTACCGGTGTCGTATTCCCAGTAACCTTTTTGAACTTGCGGTGTAAAACCGGCACGTGCAAAACTTCTGTCTGCACTAAAAGTAAGCAGAACTCGAGCTTTCATTTGGTCAATATTTCGTTCTGTTTGTCTGCGCTCTTCTTCATTCATATTCCTGCTGTCTTCATAATCAGTCATTTTCCAAGAACCTACAATTTTTTGTTCTTCATTCTTAAGTTCTTTATTTACAACATCAGGAACAACTGTATTATTTGTATTTGTCTGTGCAATATTATTTTTATTTGAAACCGAATTATCGGATTCAGAGCTTTTATTGAAAAATGCAAAATACAATAAAGCAACGGATAATACGGCAATAATCCCGTATAAATGTGATTTTTTAAGTTCAAAATTATCATCTTTTGAAGCCGTTTTATTTTTTTTTACGGATTTTGTTTTTTTCCCTTCGGTAAGTTCTTCAATAATTTCCAATAAAACATCATAAGCTTCGTCAAACCCGTCACCGTAGGCATCTACCCATTCCAATTCCTGCAACATGTATTGCATACCGAGATTATTATCAATTTTCCCGGCTTTAAACGGAATAATCGTACAATTCTGTTCAACGGCACTTTTTAATTGTTCGGTAACGTGTTTTGAATTTTCGGCACTTTCGGATAAAATAAGAATAAATATTTTGCTTTCTGCAATTAAATCATCCGATTTCCCGGATGATTCGTCTCTTGGTAATACAAAACAAGAATATCCGACAGATTCTAATTTAGATACCAGCTTTTTAGATAAACTTTTATCATCCTTAGAATTACTAACAAAAATATCTTTCATTCAGAAATTATTTTATCTTCGAGAAAAAAGTTGTCATTAAAAATTCTTCAAAATCTTCTTCAACAATAAGACTGTCGGAAGTTAATTTTTTAACCGTAAAAGTATGCGGAGAATACGTGTCATTTTCACCCCAATCAATTGAAAGAACGGTTCCGTTTTCATCAATTTCCCATGTCCCTTCACTTTTTTCGGGAAAATTTTTACTTACTTTATCATCCGAAAAAGTAAAGACTTCTTTATCCGTAACATCTTTATTCATTTCATTAAAGAAATCAATATCATCTTGTTCAGTCATTGTAGAATTAACAATTTTTGAGATATCCCAATTACCGATTAATTTGTCATGCGGTGTTTTATTACAAGAAACTGTTAATGTCAAAAAAATTACAAGAACGGATAATAATTTTATTTGTTTCATATGATTATATTTTAATAAATTAAGAATAACAAATGTATTAATTTTATAAGTCAAATACAAATTAATACTTTTGAAAACCTAAAATAAAATAAATTTTTATTCCTTTATCGAAATTTTAAAAATGAAAAAACTCATTAAATTCCTTTTAAAAACACTGCCTCGCCCGCTTTTAATACGTTTAAGTTTTTTAGCAAGAAAACCTTTGGCATTAATATATAAAGGGACACAAAACGAGTGTCCTGTTTGTGAAAAACAGTTCAGAAAATTTTTAGCTTACGGATACGGCAAAGCAAACCGTGATAATCGGCTGTGTCCTAACTGCTTATCATTGGAAAGACATCGTTTACTTTGGCTCTATTTAAAAGAAAAAACAGGTTTTTTTACTGAAAAATTAAATGTTTTACATATAGCACCGGAACAACCGTTTATAAAAAAAATCAAAAAACTAAACAATCTTAATTATAT
>Ga0164318_10006415_pt1 | contig 11384 bp, 10 predicted proteins | sample GuaBasSedimGuay9_FD_113734 | JGI IMG/M metagenome (GOLD analysis project Ga0164318, IMG submission 113734) | Subseafloor sediment microbial communities from Guaymas Basin, Gulf of California, Mexico - Guay9, Core 4571-4, 0-3 cm | ecosystem: Environmental > Aquatic > Marine > Hydrothermal vents... | reverse complement strand
ACTTACTAGCAAGTCATAAATAAAAAATCTCTCTATTTTTAGAGAGATTTTTTATTTGTAAATAGTTATAAAAAATGTTAAAATAAGTTTAAGTTGTCAGTTTTATTTATCTGATAAATTTTTGCTTTAGTTTATTTTTTTAATTTAATATTAGTATTTTAATAATTAATTTTTAAGTCTTCATTGAAAAAGATTTATTTCAAAATCCCCATGTTTAAAATTAGAAAAAGTCTTTATTTTTTTAGTATTTTTTTGTTTATTTTTTCTTTTCTGTTTGTGCATAAAACTTTAGCGCAAGGAAATGGAATCGGGGTAAAGATTAGCCCAACTAAAATTGAAGATATTGTTGAACCCGGAAAAACCTATAAGTATGAATTAAAAGTGACGAATGAGTCTCCTTCAGCTGTTACATTTTATGCTTATTTAAAGGATTTTAAAGCTGGAGGTGAAGAGGGTTTACCGATTTTAATTGCTCCGGGATCTGAAAAAGGATATTTTTTAGCTTCTTGGATTGATATTGTAAAAGATGGGGTAGACTTTGCTCCTCACGAAGAAAAAATAATTCCTTTTTATGTAAATATTCCGGAAGAAACCGGTCCGGGGGGATATTATGGAGGAGTTTATTGGGGAACAAAGCCACCACGACTTGATTTAAATAGTGAAGACAAGGGAGCAGGGATGTCTGTAGCTCAGCAGACTGGTTCTTTAGTCCTTTTGCAAATTAAAGGAGATGCTTTAGAAGAAGCTGTGATTCGTGAGTTTAACACAGATAAAGACGTTTATCCTACTCCTTTTGATGTTGATTTTTTAATTAGAATAGAAAATAAGGGAAATGTTCATGTAAAACCATTAGGACAAATTTCTGTTTCTAATATGTTTGGAAAAGAAGTTTCTGTAGTGCGTGTTAATACCAAAGGTGGGAATGTTCTTCCTAATTCTATCCGTCGTTTTAATGAACACTGGAAAGATGATTTTGGTTTTGGTCGTTACAAAGCTTCTATTGGATTAAGCTATGGAACAGCGGTAGATATGGGAGGACAAGGAAAACAAAGCCTTTATACGGAAAAATATTTTTGGATTATTCCTTGGAAAATTGTTAATCCCATAATTATTGGTTTCGTATTTTTTACAGCTTTATTTATTTTATTATTAAGATTATATAGGAATAAAGCGATTAAAAAAGCAATGCAAAGAGCGGGCTTAGGGCATATAAAATATGTGAAACAATATGATGGGCCTTCACCTACTTTGCATTTTGCTATGATTTTATTAATAGTTTTGGGTATAATTTTTGTGTTGATGTTTATTTTATATTTTATGTTTTTAGCTTAATTATTATATGAAAAAAATATTATTAATTATTATTTTAATTTTAAGTTTTGGGAATATAGTTAAAGCGGAAGACGCGGAAATTATTAATACTCAGAATTCAGGAGTAGTAGAAATATCTCCTCATATTATTGATGCTAAAGCAGAGGCTCGAGATATTTTAAAGTATGAATTAATCTTTACTAATAATACGGATCATAAACAGGTTCTTTATCCTCTTTTAAATGATTTGACTAAAGATAATGGAAGAGAAGAATATAAGGGTCCTTCTAATTTAGATAAAGCGACTTCTTTAGCTCGTTGGATAAGAATAAGAAGAGGATCTTTAGAACTTATGCCTGGCGAAACTAAGACTGAGGATTTAGAAATAGATATTAATATGATGGCTAAGCCGGGCGATTATCATGCTAGTATAATTTTTTCTCCAGGGACTAATATTGACATTGCCAAAGATAATAAATTTAAAAAAGATTCTACTCAAGTTTTAATTAATATTAAAGTAGAAGAAAAGATAGTAGAAAAATTACAATTATCAAAGTATAAAAGTTTAACTAATCTTTATTTAAAATTTCCGGTTCAGCTTAGTTTTAATATTGATAATTTTGGGAATAGAGACATGGCGCCTCAAGGATCAATTTATATTTATAATAGAAGAGATAAAGAAGTCGCCGAGCTTAAAGTTAATGAAGAAAATAAAAAAATTGAAGCTGGGGAAAATGAGGAATATGAAATTATATGGTCTCCGCCAAAGGCTTTTGGAAAATTTAAAGCGAGGATTGAATTGGAATATGGAAATATAAGTAAACGAGATATTTCTGATACAATATATTTTTGGGTTATTCCTTTATATTTTTTAATAATATTTTTTGGATTTTTATTTTTTATTATTTTGATTTTTAGTATAATTTTATTTAAAAAAACGTATAAACATCGTGGGCATCATATTCATCCGAATAATCATACTGAAAACAACAATGGAGTTTTAAATTTGAAGAAATAAATATATTACAAATTCACAAATTTAATCACAAATTCACAATTTGTAATGAGTTAAATATGTCTAGAAAATTAATATATATAATAATACTATTTACTTTTTTCTTTTCTCCATTTTTGAGTTTAGCTGATAGTGATGGAATGAAAATGACGATTACGCCTCCTCTAATTAAAAATAATATGAATCCGGGGCAACTTTGGAAGAGTGCTATTAAAATTGTAAATAATAATTCTCAGGAATTAACGATTTATACACAGGTTCTTGATTTTAAGGGAGGAAAAGACAATGGAACTGTAGAATTTTTAGAAAAAAAAGAGAAAAAAGAAGAAGATAAAATTAGTACTCATCTTTTGAGTGAATGGATTATTATGGATAAGGAGCCGATTGTAATTCCAGCTTTTAAAAGTAAAGAAATTCCTTTTATTATTGAAGTTCCGGAAGATGCTGAACCGGGAGGGCATTATGCTGCTATTTTAGCAGGAGTAAATCCTTCGGATAATGAAAAAGGAGGATCGGCCATTCAAGTATCTAGTCTTTTAGCATCTTTAGTTTTGTTAAAAGTTCAGGGAGATATTAAGGAAGAAGGAAAAATTAGAGATTTTTCTACAGAGAAAATAGTTTTTTCAGAAGCAAATATTGATTTTAATCTTCGTTTCCAGAATACTGGAAATGTTCATATCCAACCTCAGGGAGAAGTTGATGTTATTAATATGTATGGGAAGAAAGTAGCAAAACTCCCAATTAATCATAAAACTGAATTTGGGAATACTCTCCCGGGGGACACTAGAAAATGGACTTATAATTGGAAAAAAGAAAAAAATATTTTAGATATGGGTCGTTATCGGGCAGATTTAATTCTTTCTTATGGAGATACTGAAAAAACAACCATTAATAAATCTTTATATTTTTGGATTATTGATTTTAAAATTTTATTTTCTGTTTTAGGAACGATATTTTTTATTTTATTATTATTGTTTTTATCTATTAAATTTTATATTAAAAGATCTATTATTAGAACTCAGAAAAATCTAGAAAAAATGAATCCATATTTTCAGCAAAAAAATAATATTATTCAAAAACAAGAAAGTAAGAAAAAATCAAAATCAGAAAAAAAGAAAGGGAAGATTATTGATTTAAAACAAAATTTTAAAAAATAATTCTTAAATTTTATTATGCGCCATCTAAGAAAGAAAAAAAATTTTGCGTTGAAAAGTTTTGTTGTAATATTATCAGCTATTATTTTAAGCACTTTAGGAATTAAAGCAGCTGACAAATTTAATAAAAATTTAGAAGATAATAAATCTTTGTGTCCAAAAGACATGGTTTATATTATGTCTTCAGAGGGAGATTTTTGTATAGATAAATATGAAGTTTCTCCTTCTAAGGATTGTCCTTTTATTAATCCAAAAAATCAAGGAGAGACTCGTTCCAATTTAGACTTAAAAGATTGTCAACCAGTTTCTTTAAAAGATAAAACTCCTTGGCGTTTTGTTTCTCAAAATCAGGCCATGATGGCTTGTGCTCGGGCCGGAAAAAGACTTCCAACTAATAAAGAATGGTATTTAGCATCTTTAGGGACACCAGATAAAAATGAAAATTGGGAAGAAAATGATTGTCAGGTTAATAATAATTGGGGAGAACAACCTGGGAAAACAGGGAGTGCTGAAAATTGTATTTCTTCTGCCGGTGCTTATGATATGGTGGGAAATGTTTGGGAGTGGGTTGATGAAGAAATTAATAATGGAAAATATAATGGAGAAGAAATGCCTCAGCAAGGATTTGTTCAATCTGCTGATACTAAAGGGGTAGCTATTGAGACGGATTTAAATCAAGCCAATGAAAATTATTATAATGATTATTTATGGTTAAAGACTAAAGGAATAAAAGGCATAGCCAGAGGAGGGTATTGGGATAATGAAGATGAAGCAGGAATATATTCTCTATATGCAGTATTTGGTCCTGCTTTTTCAGGATCGGGAATTGGATTTCGTTGTGTTAAATAAAATGAATTTATCATAATTTAATGAAGAAATTTTTAATTAAAATATCTAAAGCTTTAGGTATCGGTATGATAGCGATTACTCTAGTGACGATTGGTGCAGATGCAACGGACCATTTTGATAATATGTCCGAATCTATTATTGGTCATTTATTTTTTAAAAATGATGGTCCTTGCCCCGCTAATATGGTTTTTATTATGGATGATCAAGATGGTTTTTGCATAGATGAGTATGAAGTTTCTCCTTCTAAAGATTGTCCTTTTATAAATCCAGCAAATCAAAAAGAAACTCGTTCTAATCTAGATTTAAAAACTTGTCGACCAGTTGCTTTAAAAGAGAAAACTCCTTGGCGTTTTATTTCTCAAACTCAAGCACAATTAGCTTGTGCTAAGGCTGGCAAAAGACTTCCAACTAATAAAGAGTGGTATTTAGCTTCCTTGGGTACACCGGACAAAAACGAGGACTGGAACGAAGATGACTGTCAGGTCGATAATAATTGGGAAAAACAACCCGGAAAGACCGGTAGTGCTAAAAATTGTGTTTCTTCATTCGGGGTTTATGATATGATTGGGAATGTTTGGGAGTGGGTTTCGGGAGAAGTCGATAATGGATTTTTAAATAACAAAGAAATTCCGGAACAAGGTTTTATCTCTTCTGTAAGTACTAATGGAGAAATATTGGAGACAAATAAAGACGAAGCTGATGAAAATTTTAATAAGGATTTTTTATGGTCCAAAGAAAAAGGGATTAGAGCTTTAATTAGAGGGGGATATTGGGATAATAAGAGTGATGCCGGTATATACTCTCTTTATGCTTCTTTTGAGCCTACTTATGTTGGGGCCGGGGTTGGATTTAGATGTGTGAAATAAAATTTTTAATTTTGTAATTTTTGAATTTTTAAAATAATTTTTAAACTTAAATTTTTAAAAATTAATATTTTAGATTTATTTTAAAAATTCAAAAATTAAAAATTATAAAATTATTCTTATGTTAAACAAAGCACAAAATAAATTTCAAGAAAAGAAAAAATATCTTGAAATAATAAAAATAATTCATAAACTAAGAATATATTTTTTATTATTTATTTCTCTAATGTTTATGATTCAGGTGGGTCTTAACCCTATTGATACCGGTGTTTTTATGGGAGCTAAGTTTGGAAAAGCTATTGGTATGGCAGTTTCAGTTCCGGAAAACCCTTTTAACAAACTGGCTTTGCAATTAAAGGAAAAAGAAGCTGGGCTTGATGCACGTGAAGAAGCGCTTAATACGCGAGAACAGGCTCTTTTAGTAGAAAGAAAAGAAGCTTTTAGTTGGCCTTTGTGGGGAATGGGAATCGGAATTATTATTTTATTTTTTCTAATTATTACAAATTTTTATTTGGATTTTTATAATAGATGGAAGAAAAAAAAGGAATAATTACTTATATTTTGGTTTTCTTATATAGTCTTATAGAATATTTTAATATTTAGCAATTCTATAAATTTCTAAATTATAAATTATAATATCTAATATTTTAATTCGAGGTTTTTGTTAGAAATTAGATATTATAATTTAGAAATTTAAATCACCCTATCTCATGTTTCTTAATTTTATTAAAAATTTTTTCATAATTTCATTATTTATATTTATATTTATTTTTATAAATACAGATAATTCTTATGCCCTAATCTCCGCTTCTGACCGTATTTCTCTTTCTGGCCCGGGGATTACAGCTAATCATACTATTAATTTTAAGTTATCCGAGAATATTCCTGCTTCTGGTAAAATTATTATTACGCCGGAAAGCGGATTTTTTGTTGAATCTGGGTTTGATTATACGGATGTAGATTTAGCGGTTTCCGGAAGTTTAAATGGGCCTTATATCGAAAAAGGATTGTCGGCTACTTCTAGTGCTATTAATGATGGAGTGATGACCGTGGCTAGTACAAGTGATGGTAGTATTACCATAACTTTAAATTCATCTTCCGGAATGAGCGCTGGGACTTACGTGCGAGTTTTGTTAGGGACTAATGCTGTTCAGGGAGAACAGGGAGATAAACAGATTATTAATCCGAGCGTAGTAAACGATTATAATATTGGTATTTATACTTATGATGCAGTGGATACTTTTATAGAGCGATCTAATCTTAAAGTTTATATTATTGAGCCGGTTACTATGAGTGCTATTCCTCCTAAAAATAGAAGTCATGCGGCTCCGATTGGATATTTGACTAATGGGACTACTCAGACGATTATGTCTTTGTATACTAATTTTGAGAGTCGTTGTCGTTATGATACTGCTTCCGGGACTCCTTATGCTTCTATGTCTAATGATTTTTCTTATGCTACGACTTCTGGGGTTTTATATCATAATGTTATTATTAGTGGGCTAGAAAGTGCTGAAACATATGATTATTATATTCGATGTATGGATAATGATGGAGTGAGTGATGATGTAACTTTATGTTCTTATGAAAATGCCTCTACTACTCCTTATTTTACAGCATCGGGAACTCCTATTTTAGAAATGGAATGTGTTGATTATTATGTTAGTTTTACTATCTCCAGCATCGTGGGTGGAGAGGATGACGAGGAAGGAACCGGAGGATCTGGTGATGATGATGAGTCTAATTCTGCTGGTGGTGGAGGAACAGGTTCTGGTTCGGGCGGAGGCGGAGGAGCTCCGGGGAGTGGAGATGGAAGGGGCTTATATCTTCCTTATCCTCCTTTACCGGGAGACCCAGGAGTAATTTTAGAGGGTTATGCTTATCCTAATACTGATGTTGTTTTTTTAAAAGATGGGATTGAAGCTGGACGCGCTTTGGCTGGAGCTAATGCGGATTTTGGAGGATTTTTAGCTGATTTAACAAGAGGGGTTTATACTTTTAGTCTTTGGGCGGATGACGCGGACGGTTTAAGATCAAATACTTTTTCTACTACTTTTTGGATTGATAATGGAACCCAGACTACCGTTTCGGATATTATTTTATCTCCGACTATTAATTTAAAAAATAATTCAGTGACGTCTGGTAACACCCTAGAATCGTATGGCTATAGTATTCCTGGGGCAAAAATAGAAACTTGGATGTATTTAAAAACTGATGGAGATTTAGATGAAACAAAAGTTTTAAAAAGTGAAGGTATTATTAGCGATACGGGAAGATGGTCTTTATTTATTAATACTGGTTCTTTGAATAATGGAATTTATGTACTTAAAGCTCATACTATTATGGATGTGGGGGAAAGTGGATTTTCTAGGAGTTTGGAAGTTTCTGTGGGAGCTGGAATTGTAGAGGATGAAGGAATATGCTCTGGAGCAGATTTAAATCATGACGGCCGAGTAAATTTAACCGATTTTTCAATTTTACTTTATCATTGGAATACAGACGATGCTTGTGCCGATCAGAATCATAATGGCAATGTAGATTTAACTGATTTTTCTATCATGATGTATTATTGGACGGGATGATTTTATCGCGTAACGTGGAACGCGTAACGCATAACGTGGAATGTGGAACGTAAAAAGTCCGAAGGGCTTTAATCTGTTGTGTTATATGATAAATTATTTTGTGAATTTAAAATATTATGTTATAATATACTTAATTAATAGTGCTAAGTTTTATATTAAAATTTATGAGTTTTTTAGACAAATTAAAAGTTAAAGTAGAAGAAAGTCAGCCTTCTGTTCAAGGAATAAAAGATGTTGAGATTGATAAAAATTCTGGATTTCTTCAGTTGGATGTTGATATTTTTCAGACAGATTTAGAGATTATAATTATTGCTCCTATTCCGGGAGTGGAAGTAGAGGATTTAGATATAAGCATTGAGAATGAAAATGATGTAGTTACTATCCAGGGAAAAAGGAATATACCTAAAGTTGGAGAGGAAAGTGATGAAGATTTAGAAGAAAGAAAATATCTTCGTCAGGAATGCCAATGGGGTCAATTTTTTCGTCAGATTATACTTCCTCAAGAAGTAAATGTAGCTGAAGTTGAAGCTAGGTTTAAAAAAGGAGTTTTAATTTTAACTTTACCTTTACTTAGATTGCAAACTAGTGGGAAGAAAAGAATCGAGATTGAGAAAGAATAATAAATATAATTTTTTAATTTTTAATTTTTAATTTTTTAAATAAATCTTAAATAATAATTTTTAAAAATTTAGATTTAGAATTTATTTTAAAATTTTAAAATTTTAAAAATTTAAAAATTTAAAAATTATGATTAGGAGGGTTTCTAAAATATTTTTAAGCATTTTTTTATTAAGTGTTTTTTTATTTCCATTAAGTGGTTTGAGAGCGCAAGCTGGCAATGCCACTTTATTTTTGTCTCCGAGCACAGGATCTTATAGTCTTAACAAGACTTTTTCGGTTAAAGTTATGGTGAATAGTGGAGGAGGAGTTGGTGTTAATGCGGCTGAGGGAAATATTAAGTTTGATAATTCTTTGTTATCAGTTTCAAGAGTTGATGATTCTAATTCTATTTTTAAACTATGGACTACGGATCCGACTTTTTCTAATGGAGCTGGTACAATTTCTTTTGGAGGAGGTTCACCCGGAGCTTATAAGGGAGGTGCCGGAGAGATTTTTTCAATTATCTTTAAAACAAAGGCGATAGGAACTGCTGAAGCTAAATTTACATCTGGAATTATTTTAGCGGCTGATGGGAAAGGGACTAATGTTTTTGGCGGGTTTGGAAATGGTTCATATATAATAAAAGAAGCGGAAGTTAAAGAACCAAAAGAAGAATCAAAATCGGATGTTGGTGATAAACCTAAAAACACGGGTATTAGACCCCCTTTGCCGGAAATAGAATCTTTAACTCATCCGGAAGAAAATACTTGGTATTCTAATAATGCTCCGGAATTTAAATGGAAGCTTTTGGCGGATTTAACAGGAGTGAGTTTTTTAATTGATCAAGAAAATATAAGTGATCCGGGAAATACTGCTGATGGTATTATTGAATCTAAGATTTTTGAGGACATTCCCGATGGAGAAAATTATTTTCACATTAAATATGGAAATAATTCCGGCTGGGGTCCGATAGGACATAAAAAATTCTTAGTAGATATTACTCCTCCTAGAAAGTTTTCTATTTCCTTAGATACTTTGGGAGATGCTACAAATCCAACACCTCACTTTATGTTTGAGACGAAAGATGAGACTTCTGGAATTGAATATTTTTCTGTAGAAATTAATGATCAAGTTATTAAGGTTGATCCAAACGAAGTTTCTAAAGGATATTATCAGCCCGAGCCTTTAAGACCGGGAGAATACAATGTACAAATTATAGCTGTAGATAGAGCGGAAAATAAAGCATCTTCTACTATAAGTTTTGTGATTAATCCTTTAAAGGCGCCGATTATCACGTCTATTCCTAAAATTCTTAATAAAAAAGATGAATTAATTATTCAAGGAACTAGTTTTTATCCAAACGTAACTGTTAAGGTTTATATAGAGACGAAAGGTAAAGATCCGATAGAGACAAGCGTCCAAACCGATGATGCTGGAAATTGGTCTTATTTTCATAAAGGGGATATTGATAAAGGAAATTATGAAGTTTGGGCTAAAATTATAGATGAAAGAGGAGCGGAAAGTTTAGATAGTACTAGATATTTAATGTCTGTTGTTTCTCCTTCTATTGTTTGCGAATATGGAATTTTCATTATTATTTTCTTGTTGATTATAATAATTTTATTAATTCTTTATATTGTTTATCTCCGAAATACTTTTAATGAAGAGAAAACAAGAATTAAAAGAGAGACCGAAGAAGTTAAAAATAAGTTATCTAAAATATTTGCGGCTCTTAGAGATGAAGTTGATGAGTTAATTCAATTAGCAGACAAAAAACCGGGACTTTCTGAATCGGAGCGAAGAGTTAAAGAAAAATTGCAAGAGTCTTTAGATATTTCCGAAGAGTTTATCTCCAAAGAAGTTGATGACGTTGAAAAGGAAATTAAGATTTCTAAGAAGAAGGTGAAGGAATAAGATTAAATAAAAAAAGATAAGAATAAAAAGAGAAATAAGAATCATCACCTTTGTCATTCCCGCGTAGGCGGGAATCTCTGGAAAAGATGTATATGCTTTTTAAACCTAAGAAGTATTATATAGCACATAGCTTTTCCTGAGATCCCCGATAGCCTGCGGCTTCGAGGATGACAAAGAAGGAGATTCTTATTTTTTTCTTGTATTTTTCGTTTCTCTTTGATATAATTAAGCTTAGTTGACAAAAATATTTTTATGCCGAAGAGTTTAGAGCTTAAAGAAAAATTGAAAGCGCTCGTTGTAGTTGCGCATCCGGATGACGAAGTAATTTGGATGGGGGGAGTGATGATGCGATTTAAGAATGTTGATTGGACTGTTCTTTCTTTATGTCGCGCGAGTGATGCTGATCGTGAACCAAAGTTTAGGCGAGTGATGGAACATCTTGGTGTAAAAGGGTTTATTGAAGATTTGGAAGATGATGATGTGATGAGCGTTCAAGAGAGTGTTCCTAAGATTGAAAAATTAGTTTTAGAATTTTTAAAAACTAAAAAATTTGACTATCTTTTTACGCATGGCCTAAATGGAGAGTATGGGCATGATAGACATATTGGAACGCATTTAGCTATAAAAAGTTTATTAAAAACAAAAAAAATATCATTTCAGGATGTATATTTTTTTAATTATCAAAAACAAGACAATAAGAAAAATCCCATAATTCCAAGAAAAAATAGTGAATATTTCTTAAAATTAAATGAAGAAGAATATTTAGAAAAAAAACGGATAGTAGCTGAAATGTATGGTTATCCTTATGAAGGAATTGATGTGAGTTTATGCTCAAAAGAAGAGGCTTTTATTAAATACTGAACAAGTTATTAATTTTGAATTTTAAATTTTAAATTTTGAATGAATGATTAATTTTGAATGTTTAAAATATTAAAAATTAATCATTCAAAATTTATTCGAAATTTGAAATTCGAAACTCAAAATTAATATTTTGTATTATATAGCACATAACAACTTTTTATTATTTCGAGAGTTTTATAAACTTTTAATTAATTTAATCTAATATGAAAATTGCAGTTTTACATGCTTATCCTGT
>Ga0164318_10006412_pt1 | contig 11389 bp, 17 predicted proteins | sample GuaBasSedimGuay9_FD_113734 | JGI IMG/M metagenome (GOLD analysis project Ga0164318, IMG submission 113734) | Subseafloor sediment microbial communities from Guaymas Basin, Gulf of California, Mexico - Guay9, Core 4571-4, 0-3 cm | ecosystem: Environmental > Aquatic > Marine > Hydrothermal vents... | reverse complement strand
CTTCTTCGTCATTTCTTTTTTTTCCCATTATTGTCTTTGCTCCTGCATATAAAAGTAATCTCCTATTATATCTATTTCAGGAAATAGCTCCTTCATGCGAGCTAACATATAGGATCGTATTTCTTCAGATGTGCTTAGTTTAAAAATCTTTTCTATGTCTTTTTTTAATTCCTTCACAGAAATAGATCTGATCAACTTCTTTATAAAAGGAATAGCTCTGGAATTCATGCTCAACTGCCTCATTCCAAGTGCAATGAGCAATGGAACACATAACGGATCTCCTGCCATTTCACCACAAATAGAGACAGGGATTTTATGTTCTTGTCCTATCCTTATCACTTCTCTTATCATCCTGATGATAGAAGGATGAAACGGATCATAAAGATAAGCCACTTCTTTATTAGTTCTATCTATTGCCAGTGTGTATTGTATGAGATCATTAGTGCCAATACTGAAGAAATCTGCAAACCATGCTAAAAGATCTGCTATCATTACAGAAGAAGGCACTTCCAAGATTATGCCTATCTCTGTCTTAGGATTGTAGGATATCTTCTTTTTATCAAGTTCTTTTTTTATGTCTTCTATAATCTTCTTCGTTTCAAGCACTTCATCAACACTGGAAATCAGTGGAAGCATAATTTTTACATTACCATAGGCGCTTGCCATAAGTATAGCTTTTAGCTGAGATCTAAATATGTCTATATTTTTTAGGCAGAATCTAATTGCTCTTAGCCCTAAGGCAGGATTTGTTTCATTTATCTTTGCAAATTCTCCTTTAAATTTATCGCCTCCTATGTCCAATGTCCTGATTATCACTGGATCAGGCGACATTATCTCAGCAGCTTTTTTATAATCTTCAAAAAGTTCTTCCTCTGTTGGAATTCCGCTATGACTTAAGTATTGAAATTCAGTTCTATACAAGCCTATACCTTCTGCTCCTAATTCTTTAAGAGCATACACTTCATTTAAAAATTCAGTATTTGCCATAACTCTAATTCTGTAACCATCAAGAGTTATGGCTGGCTTATTTGCCTCTTTCAGCACAGAAGATCTAAGCCTTTCTCTTTGATCCTTTTTCTCTGTGTAGTATAAGATGTCCTCATCATCAGGATTTACTATGATCTTTCCTGTATCACCATCCACAATGAGGATATTTCCATCTTCTATCTGTTTTGTAGCATGACAAAGCCCCATCACAGCTGGCAGCTTTAATGCTCTTGCCAGTATAGCAGTATGAGAAGTGCTACCACCACCGTCTGTGATAAATCCCATCACCTTTTTTGTATCTAAGCTGGCAGTGTCTGCAGGAGATAGATCCTGAGCCACAATAATTGATTTTTCACCGATCTCAGAAATTTCATTCTCAGTATGTCCCATTAGATTTCTCAATATTCTCTGAACTACATTTTCTACATCGTTTATTCTTTCACTTATGTATGCATCCTCTATCTGAGAAAAAAGATTCTTTATCTCTTCAAAAGATTCCTTAAGCGCCCATTCTGCATTTATTTCTTTTTCCTTTATCCTGTTTATAGTTGCGTCATAGAGCATACTATCATTGAGAATCATCATATGACTGTCCAAAATAAATGCATGCTCTTTTAGCCTATCAGGAAGTTTGTTCTTTAGCTCTGAAAGCTGTTTTTTTGCTATTTCTACTGCTTTTTTGAATCTTTCGATCTCATAAGGAACATCTTTTTTATCAATCTTTCTTAAAGGAACTTTTATCTTTGATCTATCAACAAGATGAGCCTTTCCTATAACTATTCCAGGAGAAACAGGTATGCCTTTTAACTCTATCCTTTTTCCCACACTCATGAAAGCTCCCCAAAACCTCTCTCAAATAAAGCTGTAAGCTTATCCATAAGATCCTGCGCATCTTCTCCTACTGCCTTTACCTCTAATTCTGTTCCCTTTGGACACGCAAGAGTAAGCAAAGACAGAATACTATCTCCTTCTATTACCTGATCCCCTTTTTTAAAATACAGCTTTGCATTGTGTTTTTTTGCCAGATCCACAATCATAGCAGCACTTCTTGCATGAAGACCTAATTCATTTTTTACCCTAAGTTTCTTTTTAACCTCCATAAAGTATCTTTTTCCTCTCTAAGCATTTTTTATAAGCTTCTCTGTAAGAAATCCCTTTTTGCTCAGAAATATATTTGGCAATATCTTTTGTGCTAAGTCCTTTTTGTAGCATTATATCCATTTCTGAGAAAAAGTCTTCTTTTTGAAGATCTTCTTTAATTGGTTTATCTTGAGGAAATACTATAATAACATATTCACCTTTTACATCTACAGCCTTAAGCTCATTTATAAGTGTCTCTAACTCTGCCTCTTTTACTTCTTCATGAATCTTTGTAAGTTCCTTAAATAAAAGAACCTTTCTGTTACCAAGAACCTCTTTTATGTCTGCTAAGGTGTCTAAGAGTCTGTGAGGCGATTCAAAAATCACTATTGGGTATGAAAATGAACATAATTGAAGAAGCTTTCTTTTTCTCTTCTTTTGATGTGAAGGCAAAAAGCCTAAGAAGATAAACTCAGAATAAGAAAGACCTGAAATAGAAATAGCTGTGCAGAGAGCAGATGGTCCAGGAACAGGCACAACTTTTATACCTTCCTGCCTTGCTTCATTTACTAAATATGCCCCTGGATCAGATATACCAGGAGTTCCTGCATCACTTACTAAGGCTACATCTTTTCCTTCCTTAATTATCTCTATTATCTTTTTTGTGCTTTTTTTCTGATTTTCTCTTCTATGACTAATCACTTGCTTTTTGATTTTATAGTAATTCAAAAGGGCTTTTGTTCTGGAAATATTTTCAGAAGCTATAAAATCCACCTCTTTAAGCACTCTTAATGCCCGAAGAGTAATATCTTCTAAGTTACCAATAGGTGTTGAGACTATATAAAGAACTCCCTGTTTATTCATCACTTAAAAATGCATTCTTTATAAGCTCAAACTTAGTCTGCTTTCCTTTACTATCTACTTGTATCGCAATAACATCAAATCTTACTTTTCTGTTATAAAGCTTCTTTTTCTTCATATAATATGATGCTACTAAAAGAAGCTTTTTTCTCTTTTTTCTATTTACTGCTTCTTTTGCATATCCTATGGAGTGTCTTCTTGTCTTTATCTCAATAAAGACAAGCACATCTCCATCCAACGCGATTAAATCCACTTCTCCTATACTGCACCTATAATTTTTCTCCAGTATTTTATATCCCATCCTCTTTACTATATTGTAGGCAAACTCTTCCCCTTCTTTTCCTATACGAAGATGATCAATGAGCATAAACTTCTCTTACATTTTTGTAGGAAAGACGATGTATGGGAGATGGGCCAATTTTTTTAAGAACCTGCAGATGTTCTTTTGTAGGATAACCTTTATTCTTAGCAAGATTATATACAGGATAATTATTGTGATATGCCACCATGATCCTATCTCTATAAACCTTTGCTACTATAGAAGCAGCAGAAATCAGCTTATTTATCTTATCTCCTTTCTTTATGCACTTTTGTGGTATAGAAATAGGAATCTTATAAATCCCATCTACTAATAAAAGATCAGGTTTTATACAAAGACCACAAACTGCTCTTTTCATTGCCTCTAAGGATGCATTTAGTATGTTAAATTCATCTATAAACTTGTGAGAAACTACACCAACAGATATACTTGTAGCTTTACTGCATATATATTCAAATGCTCTTTCCCGCTGAGATGGAGTCAAGCATTTAGAATCTTTTATCTCTTTATAAGAAAAAAGATATCTATCTTCCATTATAACAGCTGCTGCTACAACTGGCCCTACTAAGGAGCCTCTTCCTGCTTCATCAACACCTGCAATTATCATCCTCAATAACGACCTTTTTCTTTTATACGAGCAGCTTTTCCTTTCAACTCTCTCAGATAATAGAGTCATGATCTTCTTACTTTACCTCTTCTAACCACCTCTATTTTCTCTATTGCAGGAGAATGCAAAGGAAATATTCTTTCTACACCTATCCCATATGATACCTTTCTTACAGTAAATGTTGCTCCTGTATTCCCTTTTCTTTTTCTTATTACCACTCCTTCAAAGACCTGAATCCTTTCTTTATCTCCTTCTTTTATTTTTACATGAACTCTTACAGTATCTCCTGATCTAAAATCAGGAATATCTGTTCTCATCTGTTCTTTTTCAAGCATTTCTATGATCCTATCCATAACACTCCTCCATAAGTCTATCTATTATAATAGCACTTGCTGTCCTTACAGAAAGATGCCTGTAACCTGATCTTCCATATATAGGTTCTAACACATAATCTGCCATTTCTAATACATCTCTGTGAAGTCCCCATGCAGTTCCAAATATTAAAAAAACAGGCACTCCTTTTTCAATAATGAGTTTGGTATCTTTATAAGAAATAGCCTTTTCTTCGATTTTATTAGCATCTGTTGCAATAACACAAGGTCTTTCCTTTTCTCTCTCTTCTATATCCTGAATAGCATCTGAAAGAAAAGAAACAACCTTAACCAAAGATAAAGCTTCTTTTCTATCTGGATTGTAGCGAGCTCCATATCCTTTTGTCCAATGCTCAATAATGTCTTTTACAAGCTTTTTCTGCTCTTCTACAGGTGTTATGATGTAAAATGTCTTTATATCATAAGTCTTTGCAAGCCGTGCTATATCATGAACATCCAGAGTAGTTACAGAAGAAACTATTACATCTCTATTTTTGTTGTAAACAGGATAATGCACAAGCCCAATATAAACTTTCATTTCTTTTTTTTTAACTCTTCTAAAAAATCAAGATCTTCTTTTGTTAATTGAGCCTTTTTTAATAAATCAGGTCTTCTTTCAAAAGTTCTCTTTATAGACTCTCTCCTCCTCCATTTCCTTATTTGCTCATGATTTCCTGAAAGCAATATCTCTGGAACTTCTAAGCCCTTAAATATCTTAGGTCTTGTGTATTGAGGATATTCTAAAAGTCCGTCGCTAAATGATTCCTCTAAGTTAGAAAGCTCACTGCCTAAGACTCCTGGAACAAGTCTACTTACAGCATCTATTACTACTAAAGCTGCCAGCTCTCCACCTGTTAATATATAATCGCCAATAGAAATCTCTTTTTCAGCACACAATATCCTTACCCTTTCATCTACTCCTTCATATCTGCCACATATAAGGATAAGTTGATCATAGGTGGAAAGATGTCGCGCCATCTCCTGATCAAATCTTTCTCCTTGTGGAGATAAAAGTATCACAAGGCTGTTTTGCTTTCTGTCTATGGACTCAAGAGCATTATAAATAGGCTCAGGCTTCATAACCATTCCTTCGCCACCACCATAAGGTCTGTCATCTGTATTTTTATGTTTTCCAGGAGCAAAATCTCTGATGTTTATTGTATTTACTTCTATTATGCCCTTTTCTATTGCCTTTCCTAAGACTCCATATCTCAGGTATGGATGAAGAAGTTCAGGAAATATAGTAAGGACATCAAATCTCATCTCCTTTTTTTTCTTTTCTTGCTTTTTTTGGTCTCTGCCAGCTCCAATAATCCTTCTAAGGGTTCTATAATCATCTTTCCACCTTCTATATCCACATCTTTTACCACATCTTCAATAGCAGGAATGAGATATTCCTTGTCTTTTTCCTTCACTATGTAAACATCATTGCTACCTGTGGGAAGGATCTGTTCAATTTTGCCTAAGTATCTGCCAGAGACAAGATAAACTTTTAATCCAATCAGCTCATACCAGAAAAATTCTCCTTCTTCTTTTTGTAAAAGATCCTTCTTTATGTATATATCTGCATTTCTGAGTTCTTCTGCCTTGTTTCTGTCATCAACACCTTTCAGCTCCATCAATAAAAAATCGCCTTTATAAGGCTTTACAGAAACAAGTTCCCACTCTTTAAGTTCCCCATCTGTTGTATGCACAAAAATACTTTCTACCTCTGAGAAGGTGGCAGCCGACTCTGAATAAGCCTTTATCTTTATCCATCCTCTTATACCATGAGGCTTTACCACCTTCCCAATAAGGAGCAGGTTTTCCGGGATTAATTTAGTTGCCCGGCTCAAAGTTCTTATTCGATTATTTCTAATACTGCTCTTTTTCCAACCTTAGTGGAGGCAGCACTTAAAAGAGTTCTTATAGCCCGCGCTGTTCTTCCCTGTTTTCCTATAACTTTTCCCAGATCCTCTTTTGCCACCTTTAGCTCGATAACAGAGGTCTGCTCTCCCTCTATTTCTGTTACTTGAACTTGATCTGGCCTATCCACCAAAGCCTTTGCAATGTATTCAACAAGCTCTTTCATGCTTTTTCCTCCTGCCATTTCTCCTCACCTCCACATCAATTTGAAGAAGGATTAAGAAATCCCTCTTTTTTCAGCAAAGCCCTTGCTGCTTCGCTTACAAGGGCACCTCTATCCAGCCAGTATTTAACCTTTTCTCTGTCTATCTTTATCTCTGGCGGATCTTTCATAGGATTGTAATAGCCTAAGATATCCAGAAACTTTCCATCACGTGGAGACTCTGAATTAGCCGCAATCAACCTGTAAAAAGGTCTTTTCTTTGCTCCCATCCGCGTCAACCTGATCTTCACTGCCATCTGCCCTGCTAACCTCCACTTTTTATTTACCAAAATTTTATATCAGATTTTTCAAAATATATCTACCCAAATATTGAACCTATCCCACCCATAGGACCTTTCTTAGAAAGACGTTCTATAAGCTTCTTTGTCTGAGCAAAGTTCTTTAAAAGCCTATTTACATCTTGAACGGTAGTTCCACTTCCCTTAGCAATCCTTCTCTTTCTGCTGGCATTTATAATCTTATAATTCCTTCTTTCTTCTTTTGTCATAGAATTTATTATAGCTTCTATCTTTATCAGTTCTTTTTCATCTACCTGTAGTTTCTTAAACTGTTTCATCTGATTAAATCCTGGAAGCATACTTAATATCTGTTCAAGAGAGCCTAACTTCTTTATCTGCCTTAACTGATGTAAAAAATCTTCTAAATCAAATTCCCTCTTTTTTATCTTCTCTTGGAGTCTAAGTGCTTCTTTTTGATCAAACTCCTCCTGTGCCTTTTCTATAAGGGTCAGAATATCACCCATTCCTAATATCTTGCTGGCTATTCTGTCAGGATGAAAAACCTCTAAGGCATCTATCTTTTCTCCAACTCCTATAAACTTAATAGGCTTGCCAGTAACTGCCTTTATAGAAAGAGCTGCTCCACCTCTTGCATCTCCTTCCATCTTAGTAAGAATCACTCCAGTAATATCCAGTTTTTCATTAAATTCCTTTGCAATATTTACTGCATCCTGTCCTGTCATTGCATCTGCCACTAATAAGATCTCTGTTGGATTTGTCTTTTCTTTTATCCTGACAAGCTCATCCATAAGCTCTTTGTCTATATGAAGGCGACCAGCAGTGTCTACAATTACGATATCAGAACCACTTTGCATGGCAGCAGCTCTTGCATTCAAGCATATCTCTTCAGGAGAATCCTTAGGATCAGAGGGATAATATGGAACATCTATCTGTTTTGCCAGTTTTATTAGCTGATCAATTGCAGCAGGTCTGTACACATCTGCTGAAACAAGAAATGGATGTCTGCCTTTTTTCTTAAGGAATCTGGCAAGCTTAGCAGCGGTGGTGGTTTTACCAGATCCCTGAAGACCAACAAGCATGAGAAAATAAGGTGGAGTACCTTTAAACTGAAGCTGCTGTGCAGTAGATCCCATAAGCTTGACAAGCTCTTCATTAACTATCTTGATAAGCTGTTGGCCAGGAGTAAGACTTTCTAATACTTCTTGACCAACTGCTCTTTCTCTCACATCTTCTATAAACTTTTTTACTACCTTATAATTAACATCTGCTTCTAAAAGTGCTAAACGCACCTCTTTTAAAGCCTCTTTTATATTTTCTTCTGTCAATACTCCTCTTCCCTTTATCTTTTTGAATACTTTATTTAATTTTTCTGTAAGAGCTCCAAACATATCCTTTTCCTCTGATTTTTTTATAAAAAATACACAAAAAAAGAAGAAAAAGGAAGTCAAAAACCTCTTGCATAAGATACTTTTTAATGGTATGCTCTGCTTCAAATAGTTTGTGAGGTGTCCCGCCTATTAAGCAGTTCTTTTTGATTCTCATTCCAATAGATAAGGGTGAGAAGGGTTTAATGAAATTAAAAGTTTTTAAGGAGGTTTTTTTATGGAAAGGGTAGTAAAAAATGGGGATACAGTAAAAATTCACTATACTGCTAAGCTGAAAGATGGAAATGTATTTGAGTCTTCTAAAGGACATGTGCCATTTCAGTTTACAGTAGGAGATGGAAGTGTAATCCCAGGACTTGAAAAAGCAGTAATTGGTATGAAGGTTGGTGAGAAAAAGACAGTAGAAGTTCCTCCAGAAGAAGGTTTTGGACCAAGACATGAGGAATTAGTCTTTAAAGTAGAAAAAAGTTCTATCCCTAAGGACATAGAACCTTTTGTTGGACAAAATTTGCAAATGCAGCATCCTGATGGTGGTTATGTAAATCTTGTGGTTACTGATATAGATGATGAATTTATAACCTTGGATGCAAATCATCCTCTTGCTGGAAATGAAATCATATTTGATTTAGAATTAGTAGAGATTGTTACACAATAATTGAGAGGGAAGGGCTCTTAAAGGGTTCTTTCCAAAACGCTTCTCCTGCTGGTTTTTCTGAGGTGGCCTTCTTCCTTCCAGCAGGAGAAGCAAGAAAAAGATACAAAACAGGTTAGGTTATGAAAGACAAAAAGGAAGTTGCTTTGAAAATAACTAAGGAGATTATAGTAAAGTTTATTGAGGTAGGAAGAGTTTCAGTTAGTTCTTTTGAAGAAACATGGAACTTAATTTATAAGACAATTCTTTCTTCCTTAGAAGAAAAAGAGGATCAATAAGTTACTTTTACCAAAAACAGTCCCTTAGCTGGAGCTTTTTTTCCCGCTGCTTGTCTATCACAAGCAGCAAAAATATCTTTAAACTGATCAAGACTTATTTTTCCATATCCTAATTGAACTACAGTTCCTACTATATTTCTTACCATGTGCCTTAAAAATCCATTTGCCTCTATAACAATTCTTATAAGATCATCCTCTTTATAAAGTTCTATTTTGTATATGGTTCTTACATGATTCTTTGTAGCACCTCCAGCAGAAACAAAAGAAGAAAAATCATGTGTACCTTTAAGTAATGAAAGCGCAGTTTTCATAACCTCTATATCAAGCTTAGGTATAACATGCCAATGATACTTTCTTTGAAATATATCTGGCTCTTCCCTGTTTAATATTCTGTATTCATATGTTTTTGACTTTGCCATATATCTGGCGTGAAATTTTAAAGGTACACATTCCGCAGACTTTACATAGATGTCCTCTGGTAAAAGAGAATTAAGAGCTCTTTTTATTTGCAAAGGAGTTAGATCAGAATTTGTTTTAAAATTAGCCACCTGATTTAATGCATGAACTCCTGCATCTGTTCTTCCTGATCCTATTATCCTTATATTTTCTCCTGTGATTCTTCTTAGTTGTTCCTCAATTGTGCCTTGTATTGTCCTTTTATCTTTTTGCACTTGCCATCCATGATAATTAGTTCCATCATAAGCTATAACAAGTTTTATGTTTTTTTTCATCATGTAATATCCCGAAAGAATTTAAAAAATTTGCTTTTAAACAACGAAGTCTGACTACTTAAATTTAGCAAAATTTACTTTCACTCTGCAAGCCAACTCATTTCACTACAAGAGTAAATTCAAGCCAGCCTTTTCTTTTTTTGTTTGAATGATTATAATTGAATAAGGCACAAAATAAAAAACAGGAGGTTTAAAGATGAAAGGAGCGCATGAACACAAACATGTCCATACTCATGAACATATACATAGGCATTCTCATCCGCATTCTCATGGAGATATAGTCCATGAACACGAGCATGAACATATACATACCCACGAACATGTTCATGTACATACACATCCTCACAACCATGCTGGCGATTTAGAAAATCATGACCATGATCATCCAGGACACGAATTAGAACCTCATGACGATCATACTCATGCTCCTGAAGAGCTGGAACCTCATGATCATACACATTAATGTTTATCTTTGCTAAGCAGGCGAGCTATTTTTAGCCTGAGCCCATTTAGCCTTATAAATCCTGTAGCATCTTGATGGTTGTATACTGTATCTTCTTCAAAGGTAGCAAATGAAGGCTCATACAGGGAATTATCTGACTTTCTTCCTACTACAATACAGTTTCCTTTATAAAGCTTAACTCTGACTGTCCCATTTACTCTTTGCTGAGTTTCATCAATCAGTGCTTGAAGTGCTTTTCTTTCTGGAGAAAACCAGTAGCCATAATATACAAGCTCTGAGTATTTTGTTACAAGGCTCTCCTTTAAGTGCATGACTTCTCTATCCAATGTAATGGATTCAATGGCAAGATGAGCTATTCTTAGAATAGTGCCGCCAGGAGTTTCATAGACTCCTCTTGATTTCATACCCACATATCTGTTTTCAACAATGTCTACTCTTCCTATTCCGTTTTTTCCTCCTATGTCATTTAGAAAAGCAAGTAGCTGAGCAGGCTTCATCCTCTTTCCATTTACGGCAACAGGGTCTCCTTTTTCAAAATCGATTTCTATATATGTAGGAGTGTCAGGAGCTTTTTCAGGAGAAACAGTCATTGAAAATATATCATCAGGTGGCTCTTTCCAAGGGTCTTCAAGTATTCCTCCTTCATAGCTTATATGCAGAAGATTAGCATCACTTGAATAAGGCTTTTCCTTTGTTACGGGAACAGGGATGCCATGAGCCTTTGCATATTCTATAAGATCATTTCTGCCTCTAAAATCCCACTCCCTCCATGGCGCAATTATCTTTAGCTCTGGAGCAAGTGCCATATATGTAAGTTCAAATCTTACCTGATCATTTCCTTTTCCTGTTGCCCCATGTGCTACAGCATCTGCACCTGTTTTCCATGCTATTTCTACCTGCCTTTTTGCTATTACTGGTCTTGCAAGGGATGTGCCTAAGAGATAAAAGTTTTCATAGATAGCATTTGCTCTAAGTGCTGGAAATACATAGTCTCTTACAAACTCCTCTTTCAGGTCTTCTACATAGACTTTATCTGCTCCTGTCTTTATAGCCTTTTCTCTAATTTTATCTAAATCCTCGTTTTGTCCTACATCAGCGATATAAGCTACAACAGGACATCTGTATTTTTCCTTTAACCACTTTAATATTACTGATGTGTCCAGCCCTCCAGAATATGCAAGAACTATCTTTTTTGCTTTCATAAAAAGACTCCTTTATTTTAATAAAAGCATCTCAAGCACTGCTTCATGCAGGTATAGTTTATTTTCTGCCTGATCAAATACAACTG
>Ga0164318_10006409_pt1 | contig 11395 bp, 7 predicted proteins | sample GuaBasSedimGuay9_FD_113734 | JGI IMG/M metagenome (GOLD analysis project Ga0164318, IMG submission 113734) | Subseafloor sediment microbial communities from Guaymas Basin, Gulf of California, Mexico - Guay9, Core 4571-4, 0-3 cm | ecosystem: Environmental > Aquatic > Marine > Hydrothermal vents >... | reverse complement strand
TTTTTTTCCGCCAAGCTATGATTCGATGGATAATCCTGATAAATATGATACAATTGTTATCGGCGGCGGGCCCGCCGGTATCCTGGCCGCCGGTCAGGCTGCTCTTCGGGGTGACAATGTGCTGCTCCTTGAAAAAATGGACCGTCTCGGCCGCAAGTTACGCATCACCGGAAAAGGCCGCTGCAACCTGACAAACGACACAACGATTGATGAATTTATCCGTCATTTCGGTAAAAACGGTCGTTTTCTGAAACCGGCGTTTTATAATTTTTTTGTCGATGATCTCAGAGAGTTACTTCACAATCATGGAATCAGTACAATGGTCGAACGGGGTAATCGTGTCTTTCCGGAATGCGAAAGCGCTCCGGCTGTGACCGAGGCGCTCATCCGCTGGTTAAAAAATACCGGCGTCCACATTCAAACAGGAACGGTTGTTACAAAATTATCAGTCGAAGACCGCCATATTGCGGGTGTTACTCTCAGCAATGGCCAATTTATTGAGGCGAAAAGTGTAATCCTTTGCACGGGCGGTAAAAGTTACCCGCGTACCGGTTCAACAGGTGACGGCTATCTTCTCGCTGAAGAGCTGGGACATACCATCATTCCACCCCAACCGGCCTTGATCCCGCTGATAACAAAGGGCAATATATGTCGGCGCCTGCAAGGACTCAGCCTGCGGAATGTGTCGGCGTCACTATGGATTGACGGAAAAAAGCAGGCGGATGAATTCGGCGAAATGCTGTTTGCTCACTTTGGTCTGACCGGACCGATTATTCTGACATTATCGAAGATAGCGGTTCAAGCATTAAATCAGAACAAAACCGTACAAATCTCACTGGACATGAAACCGGCTCTGGATCATCGTAAATTGGACGCCCGGTTGCTCCGTGATTTTGAAGGACATCCCAGGCAGCAGTTCGGGACAATGCTGAAATCTCTCCTGCCCGCCAGTCTGATCCCGGTTTGCATTGATCTGACAAAAATTCCCGCCAACAAAATCGTCAGCGATATTACAGCAAAAGAACGACAGACATTGCGCAAATGGCTCAAAGATTTTCGATTCGAGATCACCGGTTGCCGCCCCATTGAAGAGGCCATCATCACCGCCGGTGGTGTTTCAATGAAGGAAATTCAACCGAAAACCATGGAGTCGCGTTTGATAAAGAGGCTCTATTTTGCCGGTGAAGTAATTGACATTGACGCCGATACCGGCGGATATAACCTTCAGGCAGCATTCTCCACAGGATATCTGGCCGGAAAATCAGCAACCAACAATCCCAATGCATAATCTTCACTTTAACACTTTAAACTTTAAACTTTATACTTTATACTTTACACTTTAAAATTATTTATGTTCATCCCCACTACCCTAAAAGAACTGAAAGAACTCAACTGGCCTCAGCCGGACATCATTCTGGTTACCGGCGACACCTATATCGACAATCCCCAGATCGGTGTGGCTGTGATTGGCAAACTTCTTATCAAGCGGGGATTCAAAGTCGGGATAATTGCCCAGCCGGACATCCATACCGGAAAAGACATTACCCGGCTCGGTGAGCCGCGGCTCTTCTGGGGCGTCACCGGCGGAAGTGTCGATTCCATGATCGCCAATTACACCGCTCTGAAAAAATTTCGCAAAAAAGATGATTACACACCCGGCGGAGAGAACACCAAACGACCGGATCGGGCGGTTATTGTCTATACCAATCTGATTCGTCGTTTTTTTAAAAATACAGCGCCTGTCGTTCTTGGCGGAATTGAAGCCAGCCTGCGGCGAATAACTCACTACGATTACTGGTCGGATAAACTGCGCAAGCCTATTCTCTTTGACGCCAAAGCCGATTACCTGGTCTATGGAATGGCAGAAAAAACAGTCGTTGAATTAGCCCATTCCCTGCAAAAAGGTGGAAATCCATTGAAATTACGGGGACTATCATACATCGGAAATTCCGCTCCTGAAAATTATCTACTTCTGCCTTCATTTGACGAAGTCAACCGCGATAAAAAAACTTTCATCGACATGTTTCATCGTTTCTATCGGAACAATGATCCCCTGAACGGGCAGGGTCTCGCCCAGAAAATCGACAGCCGATACCTGGTTCAGAATCCCCCGCAATATTACCTGGCCCAAAAGGAATTGGATGAAATCTACAACCTGGATTTTGAACGTGCCGTTCACCCCTATTATGCTAAGCATGGTAAGGTTCGAGCCCTTGACACAATTCGTTTTTCGATCAATTCCCACCGCGGCTGCTACGGTGAATGCAACTTTTGCGCAATTGCAGTTCACGAAGGTCGCACGGTACGCTGGCGCAGCGCAAAATCCATCCTGAATGAAGCCCGTCATCTGACTAAAAACCCCGATTTCAAAGGCACCATCAACGATATTGGCGGGCCCACCGCCAACATGTACGGTTTTGAATGTAACATAAAACTGAAAAACGGCGCCTGTAAAAACAGACGATGTTTATTTCCGAAAAAGTGTCCTCATCTGCCGATTGATCATAGCAGACAGATAGATTTGCTTCAAAAAGTGCGAAATATTGACGGAGTAAAGCATGTTTTCATAGGATCCGGAATCCGTTATGATATGGTCATGGAAGACCGCAAATATGGAGAAGCTTATTTGAAAACAGTCGCACTTCATCATACATCCGGTCAGATGAAAATCGCTCCGGAGCACAGTGATGAAAACGTTTTAAAACGAATGGGCAAACCCGGCATCGATTCATTACTTGATTTTAAACGACAATTTGATAGATTTTCAAAGTCGGCCGGAAAACGACAATTTTTGACATATTATTTTATTGCCGCTCACCCCGGTTGTTCCGAAGAAGAGATGCGTACATTAAAACATTTTGCAGAAAAGGAACTTCACATTAACCCTGAACAGGTTCAAATTTTTACCCCCTTACCCTCGACCTATTCAGGGCTCATGTATTATACCGGTCTGGACCCCTTTACACTGAAGAAACTTTTCGTCGTCAGAGATTATCGCAACAAAGTTCGACAGAAATCCATATTAATCAGCAAGTTCTCAAAACGCAGGAAACCCCATTATGGCAACGCCGCAAATCGATAAACTTATTTCCATTCTGGAAAATATAGCGTCAGGCATATATCAATTTGAGTTGCCTGTTTTTGAATCACCTGAATTTCAACGACTGGCAGAATCCATTCAACATGCAAGCGCATCTTTTGAAAAAAAATACCGGAGACAGCGTCTGCTAAATTCCATTACCGAATATATCAATAACGGTTTAACATTGAATGATATCCTTGATTATGTGTATAACTCGTTTCAAGAAATCATTCCCTATGACCGTATCGGCATCGCATTGATCGAAGAAGAAGAAAAACTAATCAAAGTCTGTTGCGTCCGATCCAAGGCTACGGTCATTAAAATCAATAGGGGATATTCAGCCCCTATTGAAGGCAGCAGCCTGGCAGCAATCATCGAGTCCGGCCAGCCGAGAATAATCAATGATCTTGAAATCTATCTGAAAAACCATCCGGATTCGGTTTCAACCCGGCTCATTTTAGAGGAAGGCATGCGTTCAAGTCTCACCTGTCCCCTGATCTCATCCCGAAAGCCGGCCGGATTCATCTTCTTTTCCAGCATGCAGGTCGATACATACAAAGACCTGCATATTGATATATTTCTGGAAATCGCACGACAGTTATCGGTCATTTTTGAAAAAAGCCGTATGTATGAAGAATTGATCCAGTTGAATGAACTGAAAAATAAATTCCTCGGCATCGCCGCCCACGATCTGCGCAGTCCAATCGGGGTAATAAAAAATTTCATTATCCTTTTCCTCAATGGATATATCGGTGAAATCGATGAAAAGCAGCGTAAAGTGTTGATGACAATGGATAAAAATTGTGACCGAATGCTGAACCTCATTCACAATCTCCTGGATTTCAGCGCCATTGAATCAGGAAAACTCGACTTGAAGCTGGAGCAGTTGGATCTGCATAAATTTTTCCATACGTATCAATCAATGACAAAATCACTGGCGGAGAAAAAACAGATTGAACTTAAAATGGACATTGAGGCCGATCTTCCAAATATCACCGTTGATTCCAACCGGATCATGCAGGTTCTCGACAATCTGGTTACCAACGCTATTAAATTTTCATATCCCAATACCACGGTCACAATCAGCGCAAGGAAACAGGACGAATCTGTGAAAATTTCCGTTGCAGATCAGGGACAGGGAATTCCGGAAAATGAAATCTCAAAGATTTTCAAGGAATTCAGCAAAACCAGCGTAAAACCAACCGGCGGAGAAAAAAGCACCGGGCTGGGACTGGCGATCGTCCGCCGCATTATTGAAGCTCATAACGGCACCATCGATGTTGACAGCACCGTTGGGAAAGGGACGACGTTTACGATCACTCTGCCGATTAAAAGTTGAATATTGACAGGACTTCCCCCAAAAACCAATAGATTATATTCAAGATTCGAGGGAGTTTTCTTTTTTCAAGTGAACAAGTTAATAGCGTGCAATATTTTACAAAATATGATGTGGTATTTTTACGTTATCTGCAAGCGTTTTGCGATTGCATCGGTGGGAAACCGTCTCCGGCCATGTATATTATTGATCTACCGATTCAATCGCTTCCAGTTTCAATATCAGTGAACCGAAGCGGGCCTCATTTGAGATCATCACGGGAATACGGTTTTTATCAGTGCTGAGATAAATTGTCACTTTACTTTTATGCTTGAGTGATTTACCTGATTCCAGATACGGCGCCAGCACATAACACTCAACCTTTCCAAAAGGAACCTTAACGATTTCGGTCCCTTTTACCTCAATCAGAAAGGGTCTGAGAGAATCATTATCGAAAAAATTTATTTTGAAAATATTGCCGATTTCAATCTTTTTCGAGCGCACATAATAGATCATTGACAGGCCGTCATGAACAATATCGGGAATCGCTTTCCGTGCATCTTCGGAAACAGCCAATCCTTTCCCATAATCAAAATCCACAGAATACTTTTTCCGGTAATTTCCCTCCCGCAGCGATTTCTGAAACCGATAGGAAACCTGAGTGGAAGTATCAATCCACGAATCCATAATATCACGAACTTTGTAAAACCGGTCGAAAAAGGGTACAGATTTCGTCACAGAACGCACATGGTAAACCGGTTTGCCATTGATTTCTTCGATACCCAGTAGATATAGTTCCGATTCCCCGCCTTTAATAAAATTGAACCAGGCCGAGTACTTTAACATTTCACCTGACTTGAATGGATTGGATGTCTGTGCCAATAAGCCATTAACAAACACGAATAGGCTGCAAAGGAAACCAGCAAAATATTTAGATGACTTCAATTTAAACAAGTCGGGACCACCGTCCGCCATTTTCCCAATGTTTTTCGAATCCCTTTTTCAACTGATGTAAAAATTCTGATCGACAAATCCGGCCTGGCGATTCGTGTATATGGCGATTGGTTTCGGACCCGGCAGTCCGGCCTCCAGCATTTGCCGGGATATTTCCCCGTGGGAAGTCTGAAACGGACTGATAATTACTGATATTAGGTCCGGTATACGAAGATTTCCTCAAGCCAGCTCTCTCTCTTGAAGGTTCGCATGATTTGTTTGACCGTTGAGATTAAACTGAATGTCATAGAGATTGCGATAGATGCCACCCAGTTCATACAGTTCCTGATGAGTCCCCTGCTCCACCAATCGACCTTTATCGAGCACAAGGATTTTCCCGGCCGATTGAATCGTAGCCAGCCGATGAGCAATGACAAACACGGTCCGGTCTTTCATCAACCGGTCGATTGCCGATTGAACCTTCTGTTCCGATTCCGTATCCAGCGAAGACGTGGCTTCGTCCAGGATGAGAATCGGCGGATTTTTCAATAATGCCCGGGCAATGGCAATCCGCTGAGCCTGTCCCCCTGATAAACGGGATCCCTGATCGCCGATAACGGTTTCGTATTGATCGGGAAAATCGACAATAAATTCATGGGCATTCGCAGCTTCGGCAGCTCTCACAACCGTTTCCGGGCCCGCATCGGACATCCCATAGGCAATATTGTTAAATATGGTATCATTAAAAAGAATCGTCTGCTGCGTGACAATCCCCATCAGCGATCGCAGCGACGCAAGGGTAACATCCCGGATATCGATATCATCAATCGTGATTCTTCCATTTGTAACATCATAAAAGCGCGGTAAAAGATCAACCAGTGTCGATTTGCCGGCGCCGCTATGTCCGACAATGGCAACAATTTCTCCCTTCTTCAATTCCAGATTAATATCCCTTAAAACGTATCCGTCATGTTCATTGTATCGAAATCCCACATGATCATAAATGATTTCGGAATTAAACCCCGTCAGTTCAATCGCATTATCCTTTTCAATGATCTCCGGTTTTTCGTTAAGAATCGAAAAAACCCGGGTTGCGGAAGCAATACCTTCCTGGAGATCAACATTAACCGTATTCAGCGATTTAATCGGAGTCAGAATTGCAAAAAGCAATATGATGAACCGGATGAAATCCTCGGCCTCCAAGCCGGTGCCGCTTAAAACCTGATGCCCGCCGAGCCACAGCAGGATAACTCCGATCAACACACTGAATATCTCATTCACCGGTGTCGAAATCGCCCGCAGCCGACGGCGTCTGAATGTCAAATTAAAATATTTTCTCGTCTCATTAAAAAACCGCCGTTTCTCAAAAGTCTCCATGGCAAAAGCCTTGACCACCCGGATACCTCGAATGGTTTCGTTCAAAATGGCGGTGATTCCGGCAATTTTCCGCGACGTCCTGACCGATTTGCGCCGGATACTCTGTCCGATCTTTGAGATTAGCAATCCAGTCACCGGTAAAATAATAACCGCCAGGATTGCCAGGCGCCAGGAGATGATGAACATGAGTGTTACCATAGTCAGAATATTTATCGGCTCCACAATCAATTTATCAAAACTGACCGTAAAGGCCCGGCGCATAGCACTCACATCATTAAGCGTAATCGACATCAGCTCACCGCCCTTTTTCCGGTCAAAATAGGACAGCGACAGATTGTGCAAATGCTCATATAACTGGTTGCGAACGTTCGTAATCATTTTCAACTGAACATACCCGAAGCTGATATTCTTCAGATAAAAGAATATGTTTTTCAGCACAAACATCGTAAAGATGACAATACACAGCATTTTAAGCGATTCTGTGGGATTTTCCCTGATAAGAATTCGATTGGTATAGGCTTTTATCCGGGAATTCAAATCAATCCTTTTGTGAATATTGTTTACAGTCGATTTTTCCAGGATCACTTGCTGATGCTCCCGGGGAAAAATGACATTGACAAAGGATGCTGTCAACCAGACGGAAGCAGAGTTAAAAGCGACAAATAATAGCGAGGATAGCAAACCGATAACCAGAACTTTCCAGAAGGGCTTTATCCATTTCAACATAAGCAGATATATTTTCATAACCGGAATAACTTTATTTTGTACTTAAAATTCAATTTCTTCATGTACCTGATAAATTTAAAACTCTAAAACTATAAATAAAGGAACTTCCTGGATTTTTAGGGCAATTTGTAATATTAATTAAAGATGTTGCCAAATAATGAATAGCTTACGGTTTTTGGCTCTTATATTCTCGGTGAAATGGAAAAGGGAGAACGGAGGAAGGAGACAAATTCGGTTGTACAGACCGGTGTAAAATCAGCGGGATGACTGAAAAGAACGAACCAGGAGCCTTTCAGATCATCGGGCAGGTTCATCTACTGTTTATTGTTTATTTCCGATAATCTTCATAATTCTGTTCGTTTCATTTTATTGGATGGATTAATGAGGTTTTGGTTTCCCAATATATGTAGTCAATACCCAAAATCACGCTCAAACAGTTTGAAATTAATTTTTAATCTATTAGATTTGTTCAGATGTAAGAGGAGGAGAAAATGAGCAGAAAAATGTGGGTTTTGATAGTCGTTCTCATAATGGGTTTTACTACATTTGCCGAAGAGGGTATGTGGTTATTATCCCAATTGGAGAATCTCGATCTGGCGGGAAAAGGATTAGAGATTTCCGCTGAGGATATATACAGCCAAGATAAAACCTCGCTCTCTAATGCGATTGTCTGGCTGGGAGGCTGTTCGGCGTCATTTGTGTCACCCGACGGATTGGTGCTGACCAATCATCATTGTGCCTTCGGAGCATTACAACGTAATTCAGCTAAGGACAGCGTTGATTATCTCACCGATGGATTTTTGGCGGAAAGTCTGCAGGACGAAATGCCGGCGACCGGTCAGTATGCCTACACACTGCAAAGTATGACCGACGTGACCGACGAGATATTGAAAAGTGTTAAAAAGATCCGTGACATTGCTGAAAAAGATAAGGCAATCGAGCGGAAAATTACCGAGATGGAAAAGCTTGCTGAGAATGACCGTGATGATCGCTATTGCTATATCGCTTCTATGTATAATGGTAAACAATATATAAAATTTCTGTTCAATAAATACCAGGATGTTCGAATTGTTTACGCTCCGCCGGCGGGAATCGGTGTCTATGGCGGTGATATCGACAACTGGATGTGGCCGCGGCATACCGGTGATTTTACCTATCTGCGTGTCTATCAGGCGCCCGACGGCAGCGGAGCAACCTACAGTCCGGAGAATATTCCACTGAAATCGCCGAATTATCTGAAAGTTGCCAGAACCGATTTGAAAGAGGGCGATGCAACCTTTATCCTGGGATTTCCGGGACGGACCATGCGCTACCGCAGTTCCTATTCTATCGATTGGAACCTGAATGAAAATTATATCCCCATGGTAAAGTACTTTCAAAGCGTACTTGATGTGATTGCGGACATGTCTCAAAAAGACCCCCAGGCGAAACTGAAACTGGCTAATTACGATGCCAGTCTCAATAATGCGATGAAAAATTACCAGGGAAATATCGACGGGATGCGTAAATCCGGGATTGTGGAGCAGAAGCGTCAATTTGAAAAAGAATTGATGGATTTCATTCATTCAAAGCGGAAACTCAAGAAAAAATACGGCCATCTTCTTGACGAGATTGCAGAACAGTACGGGTTGTTGAAGGAAACGCATCAATATGATGATGCCTTAAAAAATTTCGGCGGTTATTTCACCGGTGTTTTATTCAGTCAGGCGGAAAATGCCTACGAGGTTGCGAGAGAACGAGCTAAACCGGAAGCCGAGCGTCGTCCGGAATTTTCGGAAAAGCGGGTACAGGACAATCTTAAGAGAATTGATTATGCTTACCTGCGATATTATAAACCCTTCGATATGGCAATGATGACAATGGCCTTAAAGCGTGCGGCGGCTTTGCCTGAGGATCAACGTATCACTGAAGTGGAAGATATTGTAAAGGATTCCGATTCCATTGAAAAATGGGTTTCCGATGCGTTTTCAAAGACAAAATTGGAGGACGCCGAATTCGTGAAGAGCCTTTATTCGATGACAGCGGCTGAGATTGAAGCAATCGACGATCCCCTGATTCAACTGGCGGTCAAGCTGTATCCTGCGAAAGACAGGGCCTATGAAAAAAACACAGCCTGGAGCGCACGAATCAAGGAACTTCGTAAAAACTATATAGATGCCATTTATGCCTGGAAAAGTCAGAATCTCTATCCCGACGCCAATAGTACCATCCGGTTCACTTGCGGGAAAGTCAACGGCTACAGCCCGGCTGACGCTATCTGGTATAAACCCTTTACAACGCTGACCGGCGTTATCGAAAAGGATACCGGCGAAGAACCCTTTGATAATCCGAAGAAGGTGACCGAGCTGTACCGAAAAAAGAACTTCGGCCGTTGGGTAGATCCCGAGTTGGATGATGTACCCTGCTGTTTCCTTTGTGAATGTGACATTACCGGCGGTAACAGCGGCAGCGCCGTAATGAATGCCAGAGGTGAACTGATTGGTCTGGCCTTTGATGGAAATTACGAAGCCATGACCAGCGACTGGCTGTATAATCAAAAATTACAGCGGACAATCGTTGTCGATATTCGTTATGTACTGTTCATTACGGATAAATTCGCCGGCGCCGAGCGCCTGGTTAAAGAGATGGGATTTTAATTATCTAAATATTTTTTCAAAGCCTTTATAATGCTTTGAATCAGGTGGGTGTCTTTATCATTGACGAGTGAAAGGCGCTCGATGATGCGGTTGCGGATGGGAATTCGCTTGTCCATCCCGATGCGGTCCAGTATGTCCGCTACGTTTTGTTTCAATTTCAAATAAGCGGCCGGGCTTGGTTCGGGCGACGCCTGTTTTGACATTCGTCCTGATAAGCGAGACAATTCATAGGCATAGATCATGACAGATTGAGCAAGATTCAGGCTGGGCTGGGCCTGTTTCATGGGAATATGGGAGAGGATATCGCAGACGGTTAGTTGCTCATTGCTCAGGCCGCGGTCTTCCGTGCCGAAGAGAATTCCAGCGGACCGGATGGTATTTCCCTTATTTTGCAGTAATTGCGCCAGATTCCGGGCAGGGATGTTTTCGTTACGGGATGGACGTTTTTTTGCAGATGTACCGATAATGAAATCGATATCTTCAACAGCTGCGCTGATTGTATCATATACTTTAGCCGATTCAAGGATCTCTTCGGCATTGTGTGCCAGCCACCTGGCCGGGTCGCTGAGATGATCACAGGGCTTGACCAGACGCAGATCGGAAAAGCCCATCGTTTTTATTGCCCGGGCGGCTGCCCCGATGTTTTCGGGTGTTTTGGGATCTACAAGGATAAAACTGATCGTCATCTTGGATTGGAATTGATTTTAAAAATTGTCATAACTCCGAAGTGATCCGACGGATGGAGACCATTTTCGATTTTATTCATGACGACTTTGGATTCGTTAATGTTTAATTCTACACCCCGTGAAAAGATATAGTCAATTCGGTCGCGCCGGGCTGTTTTTTCGCCGGGAAATTTATCCTGATAATGGGTCAGAATATTTCTGTTCAGGAATTCATCCCATGTATATCCCGGTTCTGAATTAACGGCGGCATATGTGTCGGTGAATCCATTTTGTAAAAGGATGGCAATGGGTTCCGAATCAGCCAGATCGTTAAAATCACCCGCCAGGATTACCGGATTTTGGCCGGCTGTTTTATTGATAAATTCAACGAGTTTCCGCATTTCTACCATGCGCCATTTTTTTCCGTTAATGGCATCGGTAACGGTTGACAGATAGTCATCATCGCTTATTTCACCGGAGAGATATTGTTCGGTGATTGTTTCAAGGGTTTCACGGTTGGCAAATTTAGAAGAATGGGAATGGGTATTGAAAATGTATATATCCTGTCCGCCAACATTGATTTTTCCGCCGATGACCTGGGTAGCATCCTGAAAATGGAATGTGAAAAACCGGCCGACATATCCACCGGAAAGCTGTTCGT
>Ga0164318_10006408_pt1 | contig 11397 bp, 8 predicted proteins | sample GuaBasSedimGuay9_FD_113734 | JGI IMG/M metagenome (GOLD analysis project Ga0164318, IMG submission 113734) | Subseafloor sediment microbial communities from Guaymas Basin, Gulf of California, Mexico - Guay9, Core 4571-4, 0-3 cm | ecosystem: Environmental > Aquatic > Marine > Hydrothermal vents >... | reverse complement strand
CCCTGGTAAGGGCCCGACGCGCTCAGGATTCTTTCAAATTCCAGACTAGTTACCACATTGGGATGAGTATCATAATTGTATGCAGCCAGTTCGGCAGGCTTGAACACCTCGTTTCCCAGAGCCAGTACAATTGCTCCCACTTCCACAGTCTGACGATTTTCCTGATCATCATACAGGGGAGCATGAGCAAGACACACCTTTTCACAGAGTCCGCATCCAATACAGGCATCCCTATCAATGGTATAAGACAGGGGAACCGCCTGGGCGTACTGAATATAGGTCGCTGTTCTCTTGCAGAGTCCCTGGTTAAATTCGTCAATTGCATCAACAGGGCAGTGCTGTTTACAAACACCGCACCCAGTACACTTATCAGGATCAATATAACGAGGATGATTTACTACCTCTACCTGAAAGTTTCCGGCTTCTCCAGAAACTGCGGCAACTTCAGAGTTTGTGATTATGTTTATGTTAAGGTGCCGGCCGACCTCGACCAGTTTCGGGGAGATAATTCACATAGCACAGTCGTTGGTCGGGAACGTCTTGTCCAGCTGCGCCATCATCCCCCCGATACTCGGGGAGCTATCTACAAGATGCACGTAGTAGCCGGCATCGGCAATATCCAGAGCTGCCTGCATCCCGGCTATGCCAGCTCCAATCACCATTACAGAACCAATTTTCTTGTCCTTTTTCTCTGCCATTCTTGTTCCCTCTTTATCTATACCCTCAATGCACCAATGATTATCCCAGTGCTGCAAATTTCGTTACAGTGCCTTCATGTCCGCTTAGAGTAACCTTTCCCTTATTCTGTAAATCAACTACCAGATCAGCAACATGAGGAACTTTCATCCCAACCTTTTCCGCAATTTCCCGGACAGATTGAGGGCTTTCTTTAAGCGCAAGGTAAACGAGGCTTTTTTCGTATTCGTCTATCAGTTTCCTCAACACGAATTTCCTGTATTGGTCGGGGTCAAGGGTTTCACCATAAACATTACCCTCTTCCGTAACCATTCGCTCTATTCCTAAAACCCATCTTGCCTGTTCCGACTTAAAAGTGTGTATCAGCGCTTCAAGCCTAAAGCGGTGTTCTTCCACAGGAAATGGACCCTGTTCTTTCACCTCTTCCGTTATGCTTGTGATGATCTCCGCAAAACGCTGACCTTCTGCCGCTGATACCCATTCCAAGAACAACCGCTTTTCGCCAATCCCCGCATACTTAAATAATTCTTGCGTAAGTTTAACTCTTTTCTCGGCGTAAACATTACCTTCCAGGTAATGACAATCACCAGGGTGTCACCCGAGAACAAGGGCCGCATCATAGCCGGCCTTGAGCGCTTCTGCCAGGAATATAGGATCCACCCGCCCCGAGCACATGATCCTTATGACTCTCAACGTCGGCGGGTATTGAAAACGCGAAACACCCGCAAGGTCGGCTCCTGCGTAGGCACACCAATTACAGAGAAAACCGAGCATTCTGGGTTCAAAATCGTTACTCATGTCTTTATTCTCCACACATTGTTGCTAATTCGACTCCGCTCGAAGAGCATCAATCGCTGCCATAATCTGGCTATCCCGAAAATGCACCATATCAATGGCTTTCTCCGGGCAACTCGCTGCACAAATCCCACACCCCTTACAGGATGCACTGATGTTCTCAGCCCTGTATCCTTTTCCGGCCACCTCGATCAATCGAATAGCGCCAAACGGACATAAATTGGTACATAAACCGCAGCCTATACACTTCTCCTGATCCACCACGGAAACTATAGGCTCAACAGTCATCTCCTCCTTTTGAAGGATGATCGCAGCTCTCGCAGCCGCTGCCTGTGCCTGTGCTATACTTTCTTCGATGGGTTTTGGATAATGCGCAAGCCCGCATACGTAAACACCATCAGTGGCAAAATCAACAGGGCGAAGTTTCATGTGAGCTTCCAGGAAGAAATTATCCTGGTTAAGCGTGACCTTGAAAAATCTTGCCAGATCTTCATGGTCCGTCGGGTAGATTGCCGTAGCGAGATGAATAAAATCGGCTTCCAGCGCTACCGGCATCTGAAGAACATGGTCAATTACCGTTACTTTTAATACCTGTCTCCCGTCATCAGTGGTAATTTCTTCAACCACCGGTTTGTTTTCAAGGGTATACCGAATAAATATTATCCCTTTCTGGCGTGCTTCGGTATACAGTTCTTCCCTTCGTCCGTATGTTCTAAGATCACGGTAAAGAACAAAAACATCCATATCGGGATTTAATTCTTTTAGCTCCAGAGCCTTCTGGATCGCGGCTGTACAGCAGATCTTCGAACAGTACGGTCTGTCTGGCTCTCTCGACCCCACGCATTGAATGAAAACTGCACACCTGGCATTTTCTACCATCTGGGGATTTTTTTCGATGGCTTCATCAAGTTCGTGCCAGCGGAACACGCGATCGCTCTTACCATACAGATACTCATCTGGTTCCAGACTTTCAGCGCCCGTAGCCAGTATGGCCACTCCGTGATTAATGGTTCTTTCACTGTTACCATTTCTGATGGTAGAATTAAAGTTCCCCACAAATCCTTCAACATCAACAACTCTGGAATTCAAAAGAACTTCTATCTTGGGATGATCATTTATTTTGCTGATAAGGTCTTTCAAGTATTCCTGGATATCTTCCCCTTTCCAGGTTCTTTTCAAATGGAGTGCCTGACCGCCAAGACGATCGTTCTTTTCTACCAGGTAAGTTTTGTATCCCTGGTCAGCCAGAGTTAAAGCTGCTACCATTCCAGAAACACCGCCACCAACCACCAGGGCCTGCTGAGATAACTTCACCTTGATTTCTTCCACAGGTTCCAGCAACGCAGCTTTGGCCACCGCCATTCTAACAAGATCTTTTGCTTTTTCCGTAGCTTTCTCCGGTTCCGAAGAATGCACCCAGGAATCCTGGTCACGGATGTTGGCCATCTCAAAAAGGAACCGGTTGAGGCCGGCTTCACGCAGAGTTTCCTGGAAAAGCGGCTCATGGGTTCTCGGGGTACACGCCGCTACCACCACGCGGTTTAGTTTGTGTTCTTTTATTGTGTTAACTATGTTTTCCTGGGTATCCTGTGAACAGGTGAAAAGGTTTTCTCCTGCATAAACAACATACGGAAGGGTTTTGGCATATTCCACTACCTCCGGTACCTTGACAACACTTCCAATGTTAATACCACAATTGCAAACAAAAACTCCTATTCTGGGCTCTTCACCACTGACAGGAACCTCTTCAGGATATGACTTTGTTTTGGTCAAAGTACCCCGAACCTCTGCAAGGGTTACTTCAGATGCTGCAGCCGCAGCACTTGCTTCCATAACCGAATAAGGAATATCCTTGGGACCATTAAATGCACCGCAAACAAAAATACCATCTCTGGAAGTGGCAACCGGAGAAAACGAAGATGTTTCGGCAAAACCATCAAAATCGACCTCAACGCCTAGCCTTTTTGCCAGTTCTTCCATTTCTTCGCTGATTTCAAGTCCCACCGAAAGTACGACCAGATTAAATACTTCACTCTCAAGTTCGCCATTTTCGTTTACATATGTAATAATTATATCTTTTGTTTCGGGGACTTCCGCCAGCGTGTGTATTCTGCATCTGATGAAACGGATACCAATTTCTTCTTTTGCACGATTGTAATAGCGCTCAAAATCTTTCCCGTATGTGCGCATGTCCATGAAAAAGATGGCTGTATCAACAGGCTCCGTTGCATGCTCTTTCGCTATTACCGCTTCTTTTATGGCATACATGCAACAAACACCGGAACAATATCCCTTGGCGGCTTTATGTAGATCCCTCGATCCCACGCACTGAAGCCATGCAATCTTCTTTGGCTCTGTTTTGTCCGACGGTCTTAATAGATGTCCTTCGTATGGTCCAGAAGCACTCAAGATTCGCTCAAACTGCGTACTTGTTACGACATTGGGATAACGAGAAAAGCCATAAGTGTCATAAACTTCAGGGTTAAATTCTTCAAATCCAGGGGCGAGAATTACCGCTCCCACGTTCAGCTCGAAGACTTCTTCTTTCTGATCAAAATCTACTGCTTCGGCAGGACAAAATTTCTGACATGCCTTGCATTTACCTTTCTCAAAATATATGCAATTCGCTTCGTCAATGGCATATTTTAATGGAACAGCTTGAGGATATTTTACGTATGCGGCCTTACGGAAGTTCAGCCCTTCATTAAACTCATCGATAACTTTTCTCGGGCATTTCTCGGCACACCGGCCACAGGCAATACACTTCGTTACATCTATATATCTCGGTCGCTGTCGAATCTTAACGCTAAAATTTCCCGCTTCTCCCTTCACCTCTTCAACGTCTGCAAGGGTGATCACCTCAATATTCAGGTGCCTCCCGCACTCCACGAGCTTTGGTGAAAGGATACACATCGAACAGTCATTGGTGGGAAACGTTTTGTCAAGCTGAGCCATCACACCACCGATGGCAGAACTTTTCTCTATGAGATATACGAAATAGCCAGAATCCGCGAGGTCCAGTGCTGCCTGAGTTCCAGCAATGCCACCTCCTACAACCAATACTGCTCCAACTTTGGATCCTGGTTTCTTTTTATCAGCAGCACTCATGAACAAAACTCCTCATTTATGTTTTCAGAGATTAACTTCTATTTTCGGCCATTGCTTAATACATGCCAGCTATTCATGGTGTCTAACAAAACGAAAAATTTGCTAATGTGAAATGGAGCACAAGATGTTTACTTAAAACTTTAACTTTATGGTGTCAAGGAAAATCATCTATTTATCCCCATAAAAGAACTTCCCCAGCGAGGGGGCGAATACCCACTGGGGAAGTTAGGAGTAGGGGGAGGGGAAGGTCTGAAGTAATTGCCCCTCTTTTGCCCTATAGTGGAGCAATCCCCGTGCCAAAAATACACACTTAAGCCTCCCAATTGTAACACCCTGATTTTACAGCATCTATCTGGGGAACATTAGCTCTTCGTAATATATGATTGTTAACTTACTGTAATATAATGTTAACTTAACCTCTCATGAGCTGCCACCGTTTACTGGGTGGATAATTCCGGCAGTTTCTTTAACCATTTCCAAAGCGTTACCCTGCTAACACCCAGCAACCGGGCTGCTGCTGTCTTATTGTAGCCCGTTCTTTTCAACGCATCCAGAATCTCATCCTGGCTCTTCACAAGGTCCTCAAGCTTTCTTCTCTTTACCTGCTTCTTATGCTGTTTTCCTATAATCGTCATCGGAAGGTGTTCCGGTTCAATATAATTCGATCTGCATGTAACAAAGGCATATTCCAGAGCCCCAAACAACTCGCGGACATTGCCGGGCCAGTGATAAGATAGTAGTGCTTTCAGAGCAGGAGGACTAATGGCCGGGACCGGGCGTTGAGTCCTCTGCGCTATTTTCTCCACGTAGTAATTTATCAACAACACTAGGTCACCCTCCCTTTCTCTCAAAGGAGGCAGGTAAATAGGGATGATGTTAAGTCTGTAATAAAGATCGTCCCTAAATTTTCCTTCTTCGATACGCGCGGGAAGGTCCCTGTGAGTAGCAGAAATAAACCGCACATCCACAGATATTGGATGGTAATCTCCCACTCTTTCGATTTCTTTACTTTCCAGTACACGCAGCAGTTTTACCTGTACACCAAGCGGTATGTCGCCTATTTCGTCAAGGAAAAGTGTTCCCTTATGAGCCGCTTCAAAACGACCGATACGATCCTTGTTGGCCCCGGTGAATGCTCCTTTTACGTGCCCGAACAACTCACTTTCAAGTAGCGACCTACTCAGCGCAGCACAGTTGACTTTTATGAATGGCCCTTTTCTTCTTTTACTCAACTTATGAATAGCCGCAGCCACAAGTTCTTTACCAGTTCCGCTCTCGCCATAAATGATCACGGGAGCATCACTCAGGGCGGCACTTTTTATAAGGTCGAAGACCTTTTGCATGGGCGGACTACTTCCTATCATTCCCATGAAACCGGATGGCTGGGATAGTTTTTGCCTGAGAGTATGAATTTCCTGGTCTCTTCTTATAATTTCGGAGATATCTGTTATAGATTCAATAGCTGCTGTGAACTGACCATTTGAATCCCGAACGGCTACGGCATTTTTAAGGATATGCACCGGGTGCCCATCTTTGTGGATAATTGTACACCGCTGCTTGTGAAACTTTTGTCCTCTGAATAAAGCACATTTGGACATATCGCCACCTGGCAACATGCACGAATCCCCCCTGAACACGGTACACGGTTTCCCAATCAACTCGCTCGGGCTATAACCGCTTATAGATTCCACAGCCAGATTGGCATAAACAATTTTGCCCTTTCTGTCTATGACGAGAATACCATCCGGAATGAGGTCACAAATTTGGTCGAAATAGGCGGGAGAAAAAATGGCCGAGCAACCTTTGCTCAAATCCACGTCTTGGTACTGGAAGTTCTGTGACATAGATCCTCACCTGCTGATGCGGTTTTATATATATTTGCACATAAATGAACAAACTTAAAAAATTCTTCTGGTGGCAAACACCATCCTTAACTTTTTTACGTAAACATAGTGTTAAATATTTTTTAAGTTAACGATAACAAGACACAGCGGGAAAGTAAAGAAGAGATGTTACAAAAAATACTCTAATAAATTTATTATTGAAAGAGCTAACATATTGGATTAGTATACATATAATAAACTTATATTCGAAATACGTACGTATTTCGCTCGAGTTAGGGCGGGTAACTCAGTGGTGAGAGTGCCATCCTCACACGGTGGAAGTCGAGAGTTCGAATCTCTCCCCGCCCATCATGTTTGATTGAGCTTTACCTGCCCTGATAATTCACTCCTCTCTTAACACGGGGAAAATCCTTTTTTTGCCGGCACGGGAACTCCTATGGAAGATATTGAAATTAGACTCTTTGCCACCCTTCGAGAAGGAAGATTTGACAAGAAGAAAATAAAATTAGGCAGTATTCGAAAGGTTGAGGATTTCTTGCGGCATTTCGACATAAAACCTGAAGAAGTGGCAATCATATTCATTAACAGGAAACATGCTCGACTGGATACTGAAATCAAGCCAGGTGACGTTGTTTCCTTCTTTCCCAAGATAGGGGGAGGATACGTCATTACATGAACGACAAAATTAATGATAAAGAAAGCTGCCTTTACCGGTTACTGACGCCTCCCTTGCCAGGTATGCCAGGAATCTGGGTACTATAAGTGCAGACGGGCAGAAGAAGCTCTTTTCCACCAAAGTGATAATTGCAGGATTGGGTGGGCTTGGGGGTTACGTTGCCGATGTTCTTGTTCGCTTAGGAGTGGGAAAGGTCATTGGAATCGACTATGATTCCTTTTCCGAAGGAGTAGAAAGCAAGCTGGGCACGCCTTCGTTTACTCCACCTGTGGCAGCTGGAATAATGGTAGCTGAAGGAGTAAAAATACTCCTTGGTGAGAACCATAAAGAAAGCTTCCTTATTTTTTTCGACCTCCTGAACGTTGAATTCCAACGATTAAATTTATAACCGATCCTTAAAGACTCCTGTCTTTTGAGCTAACCAGTAGAAAAACCTTGACAAGAAAGGCTTGCAGATTACAATATTTCGACTTTATAAGAAATCCGCCACGGTGGGTTAAAACGTGCGAACAACTGACATGATTAGCTATCAGATGCAATTCGTTTAAAAGGAGACACTATCATGGGTATTGTGGCTGACAAAATTCGAGAACTCAAGGAAAAAGAAGCAAAAATCAAGGAGATGGGCGGTCCCAAGGCTGTTGAAAAACAGCATCAACGGGGAAAATTAACCGCCAGGGAACGACTGGATAAATTCTTCGATCCCGGGACGTTTAAGGAACTGGATATATTTGTCAAACATCGTGGCACCCTCTTTGGCCTCGACAAAATGGAAATACCTGCAGACGGAGTTGTCACGGGATATGGCCTTGTAAACGGGCGAAAAGTTTTCGCTTTTTCACAGGACTTCACGGCCAGAGCGGGAACCCTGGGAGAAATGCACGCAAAAAAGATCTGCAAGGTAATGGATCTGGCATTGAAAGTCGGTGCGCCACTGGTTGGATTCAACGATTCGGGTGGAGCACGAATCCAGGAAGGAGTGGATGCCCTATCAGGCTACGGACAGGTATTCTACAGGAACGCGATCGCATCAGGTGTTATTCCTCAAATATCGGCAATTATGGGGCCGTGTGCCGGAGGCGCTGTTTATTCACCAGCCATGACGGACTTTGTCTTTATGGTCAAAAAGACCAGCTATATGTTTATTACGGGTCCGGACGTGATAAAGTCAGTGCTTGGCGAAATAATCACCCAGGAAGAGCTTGGAGGAGCTAATGCCCACGCATCAAAAAGCGGTGTTGCTCATTTTGCATGTGAAAATGATGAAGACGCAATAGAACAGATTAAAGTCCTGCTGAGTTTCCTCCCCAACAATAACGTGGACGATCCTCCCGTTTCACCAACCAATGATGATCCAAACAGGATCTGCCCGGAGCTGGATTCTATAATTCCTGACAATCCTCTCGGTTCCTACGACATAAAAGATGTAATTACCTCGATAGTTGACGATGGCTTTTTCTTCGAAGTACATAAAGACTACGCACAAAATATTGTGGTTGGATTTGCCCGATTAAACGGACGGCCAATCGGAATAATTGCCAACCAACCGCTGGTTCTGGCCGGATGTCTGGATATTAACTCATCAGATAAGGCCACTCGCTTTATCCGGTTTTGCGATTCGTTTAACATTCCGTTACTGACAATCGCTGACGTACCCGGATACCTTCCAGGAAGCGAACAGGAATGGGGAGGCATCATCAGACATGGTGCCAAGTTGCTCTGGTGTTACTCAGAAGCTACAGTACCTAAAGTAACACTTATCACCAGAAAAGATTATGGTGGGTCTTATCTCGCTATGTGTTCCAAAGATCTTGGCGCTGATATAGCTCTTGCATGGCCTACGGCTGAAATTGCCGTTATGGGAGCTGAAGGGGCTGCCAATATCATTCACCGACGAGAGATAGCAGCAGCAGAAGACCCTGAAGCAAAAAGGAAAGAAAAAATAGAAGAATATCGTAAACTTCTTTATAACCCATACATCGCCGCTTCCAGGGGATATATCGATGGAGTTATTGTCCCAAGTGAGAGCAGGGTTAGACTTATTGATGCTTTCGAGACACTAGCAACCAAGCGAGAAATGTTACCACCCAAGAAACATGGCAATATACCGATGTAACCAGTATGGCTGAATCAAGTTTTTCCACAGCCATTAGCTCAATATAAGAAACGGAACAGACAATAACAACTACTTTGGTTGTATTTTCATCGTAAATTAAACAACTTGCAAGACGGATCAAGTAACGGATTGACTATGGCAGAAAATAGTACTCTTCCAAAAGCATACGAACCGGCTGAAGTAGAACAAAAATGGTACCAGTTCTGGATGGAGAAAAATCTGTTTCACGCAGATGAAAAAGCTGAAGGTGAAACATTTTCCATTGTTATTCCACCTCCCAACGTAACAGGGTCCCTTCACATGGGGCACGCTTTGAACAATACCCTTCAAGACATTCTCTGCAGATATAAGAGAATGAGGGGATACATAGTTCTCTGGATGCCCGGCACAGATCACGCGGGCATTGCCACTCAAAATGTCGTGGAAAAACAGTTGGCCTCCGAAGGGCTGACCCGTCAGGAACTCGGGCGAGAGAAGTTCATCGAAAGAGTATGGGAGTGGAAGGAAGAGTATGGAGGGAAAATAGTCAACCAGTTAAAAAGACTTGGGGCATCGTGCGATTGGGCAAGAGAACGCTTCACCATGGACGAAGGCCTATCAAGGGCAGTGAGACTCGTATTCGTAACCCTTTATAACGTTGGTCTTATTTACAGGGGACACAGGATAATTAACTGGTGCCCGAGATGCGAAACGGCTCTTGCCAATCTTGAAGTTGAGCCGGAAGATCACGATGGATTCCTTTATTACATAAAATATCCCATCGAAGGAGAAGACGATTTTATTACAGTGGCCACCACCCGTCCGGAGACAATGTTGGGCGATACCGCTGTAGCGGTGAATCCGGATGATCCGAGATATAAGAAATATCATGGCAAAAAAGCGATCCTACCTCTTGTTGGTAGAATTCTCCCAATTATTGCTGACTCGTATGTTGAGCCTGAATTCGGTACGGGAGCTCTCAAAATAACTCCTGCCCATGACCCCTACGACTTTGAAATAGGCAAGAAACACAATCTGGATACTGTTCAGGTAATTGACGGAAAAGGCAAGATGTCTGAAGCGGCCGGGAAGTATGCGGGCATGGACAGGTATGAATGCAGAGAAAAAATAATTGAGGATCTAAAGGAACAGGGGCTCCTGGAAAAAATAGAGAAGTACCAGCATCGGGTTGGCCATTGTTACAGATGTAAAACCGTTATTGAGCCAGCTCTTTCAAAGCAATGGTTCGTTAAGATAAAGCCTTTGGCAGAAGAAGCGATAAAAGCGGTAAAGGAAAACAAAACTAGGATTATACCTGAGCAGTGGACAAAAAACTATTATGACTGGCTGGAAAATATAGAAGATTGGTGTATCTCGAGACAGATCTGGTGGGGACATCGCATTCCTGCCTGGCACTGCAAAGAGTGCGGCGAAGTAACGGTGTCAATGGAAACTCCTGAGAAATGTTCCAGTTGCGGATCTTCAAACATATTCCAGGACACAGATGTGCTTGATACATGGTTCAGCTCGGCATTGTGGCCTTTCTCGACCCTGGGCTGGCCCGAAAAAACTCTTGAGCTCGAACGCTTCTACCCGACTTCGGTTCTCGTTACCGGTTTTGACATACTCTTTTTCTGGGTCGCTAGAATGATGATGATGGGTCTCTACTTTATGAAAGATGTGCCCTTCTACGATGTGTATATTCACGCTCTGGTAAGGGATGCCGAAGGCCAGAAAATGAGCAAATCAAAGGGCAACGTAATTGACCCGCTCATCATGATGGATAAATATGGAACAGATGCTCTGCGATTCACTCTTACAGCCTTCGCAATACAGGGTAGGGACATAAAACTATCTGAAGAAAGAATTGAAGGGTACAGACATTTTATTAACAAAATTTGGAACGCTTCGCGCTTTGCTCTGATGAATCTCGAAGATTTTACCCTGGAAGGCGATTATCCTCCGAAACCCACGACCCTGGCAAATCGCTGGATATTGAGTGCTCTTCAAAAAGTTATCCAGGAAGTTGAATATTCCCTTGAAAACTATGTGTTCAACCAGGCAGCAACATCCTGCTACCAGTTTTTCTGGCATCAGTTCTGTGACTGGTACCTGGAAATCATAAAACCGCTCCTATATGGCAAAGACACCCCCGTGCGAAAAGAAACACAGAAAACCATGCT
>Ga0164318_10006407_pt1 | contig 11398 bp, 13 predicted proteins | sample GuaBasSedimGuay9_FD_113734 | JGI IMG/M metagenome (GOLD analysis project Ga0164318, IMG submission 113734) | Subseafloor sediment microbial communities from Guaymas Basin, Gulf of California, Mexico - Guay9, Core 4571-4, 0-3 cm | ecosystem: Environmental > Aquatic > Marine > Hydrothermal vents... | reverse complement strand
CTGATTCACCAAATGAATTAGCGCCTATTTGGCCCATATAACTAGGATGCACACTACGCATATTCTTTTTAAGCATTCTGCTATTAGGAATACCGCCTTTACCAGATTTAGATACTTTACTAGCTAGTGTTAGTTCAGCATAAGGACTATATGGTGTTGACAATTCAAGTAAAGCACCACCATCATTTTTAGCATGTATGTGTTTACCTAATAAGTTACTAATTAAATATTCTTCATCAAATCTTAATTTAGCTGATGCATCAAAACCGACATTATCACTATACGTTGAAGCTGCAAGCATCATCTGATCATAAAGAATATTAGTAAATACTTCACTTTGTCTAACTCGTAATTTAGCTAAATCACCACCATGATCAACTTCAGAATTTAACAGTTTTTCTAATCCAGGTTCTATTAATACATCAAGAAAGTTATCTGGATAATCATAGAAATCTAATAGTTCAGCTGTTGTAGGATCAATAGATTTTTCATGAACTTCATCAATCTTCTTAATTATAGTTGCACCATATATTTTACGGAACATCTCATCATAAGTTTCTTTTTTATTAAGTTCGGAAACATCCATATTTATAAACTTTTTAGCCATATGATTATGTATTAAACCATTTGCAATCAGTTCTTGTCTTAAATCTTTAGTGTAGATGTATAAATTTTGACCATTTGCAAGCGATAATGTTAAGTTTGGTTCAGGTCTTTCTAAACTTTCACCTATTTCATAATCAATATCAACTTTTGTTAATGCGTTTAATAATCCCATATGTTGCGCTATAAACAATATTAATGGTATTTTTTGACCTATAATATGTATTCTTATATACGGGATAGTTCTAACTGATTTATTTAACTTATCTGATGGATTAACTCTAGAGATTTGTTTAATTAACTTTTTATATAAAAATTCATTACGCTCATTTCCTATTTTAATAGGAGTTGCAAACCGTTCAACTTTACTAACTTCATAATATAAACCATCTATATATTCAAGATTAGTAGATATTCCATTATAAGGCGTTAATGAAGTTAAATCAAAGATTTCCGCATTACTGAATTTGATATAATGTATATTGTTCTTATCATCGGTTTTTGTTTCTGTAACTATCTCTGCATATTTAAGATTAATATAATTTAATATATCTTGTACTTGTGAAATATTAAACTTTAAGTTCTGAACAGATAGTCTAGTCATGTTGTAGTGTGTTAAGAAACGCACTTCATTATCTTTATCTTTTGTTAATGGCTGTAGATATTGTTGAGAAACCATTATATATTCATTGCCGCCTAATTTAAAGTATCTATCATTAACTAATGCAGGAACTTTAATTTTTACATCATAAGGCTCTTGTTCACCACCAATTTGATTTTTAAGTGTAATTGTATATTCATAAAATCTATGAAGATTATTATCTTTAATATCTTTTTTAATATTAACTACTTCAATTGGATGGTTTTTAAGTTTTTGTAGTGATTTAAACATTGTAGCCATAGCAAAATCTAAGTTTTCAGAGAACTCAAATTTATGTCTTACAGGTCCTGTTACTGTATCAAAGTTAATGATATCTTTAGCAGTAACTGCTTGATTATCTATCTTAGGATATGATATTTTTTCAGAATATGAATTAGACTGAGACAACTTAGAAAACAATTTATTAGGATTATCAATATATTCTTCTGGCAATACGTCAGTATTATATATACTTTTATTAATAGCTTTTAATACTACTAACTCTACATTATCTTGTTTTATTTGATCATCTTCAGTTACTTTAATATAATCATCAACAGCTGATTTTACATTATTGGCTAAAATAGGATCTTTTATTTTATATCTTTTCAATATTCCAGATAACTTACGCCTGTCTATAACTATTTTAGAACTTAATTCATCATCTTTTTTAACTATATCTTTTCTTAATGTATCTGTAACAATATCTTTAGTTAATTTAGATGAGTCTGTATCATTATCTGTTTCTGATAGTTTGACTTTAACTTTTAATGGTTCTGCAGCTTTAACATTTGATTTAGCTTGTAATAATTTAGATCTATATAATTCGACTTTACCATTATTAAATCCCATTATAGGAAGTATAATAACATCATCACCAGCATGGGATGCAGCTAACATCCACTCATCAAACATCTTATACTCTGAATTTAATGTTTCGTGGTTGAACTTGGTCAATTGTGAAAGAAGTTCATTCAATCCATTAGGAACCGTTAAATCAAATAAAATGTTCTGATTAAACGTAGGATGAGTCTGCTTAATCACTGAGATCTCTTTTTTCAAATATTGTAGTAAATAAAATAATGCAGACTTTTCAGATGATTTTTCTGCAATAAATCTAACCGCTTGCATAGCAATAGTGTGATCTATTATAATAAACTTATTTTGCGATAATTCTTTAGGAATGGTTCGTTTTACATTCATATGATTATCAATTAATAACTTTTTACTGTTATTATAGTATTCTTTAGGATTTAAAGTTTTACGCCCTAACTTAAATAATCCACTTTTAATTATATAAAATTGAACTTGTCTATGATTTAATGGAATATCCATTATAGATTTATTCAATGGCGTATCAAAGTCTGGTATTATATGTAGTATTTGACGCTCAGTTATACTTAATTTATCTATAGTACTAGACTTTTTAATTTGTTTAAAATTCATTTTTCTTAGCTCCGATGAAATATTTAAATTTAAGTAAAGTATACTACTTTTTGAATACACTTAAATTAAATAAAAATGATGATTGGCACCATAGTGGCACCAATCATATTTTATTATCTTTCTTTACGTTCTTTAGCATACTGAACACGATGGACATGTCTGTCATGTTTAATTAATAATAATGCTAAAGTGAATATACCTGCGATCTCTAGTAATAGTTCCATAATTATATTAGTTGTAGTTAATTACATTATATAATATATATATTAAATATTTAAAAGAGTTCATCAATACGATCTAACATATCTTCTATTGCTTTATCTTCATTCTTGAAAACAGCTCCCTCTCTACGTTTTCTAGGTTTTCTTTGTTTTTCAGGTATATTCGCTGTATCTCCAATAAACATTTCATGTAGTTTTAGTTGATCTTTAGTTAAGCTATCAGTCATTATTAGTTAATATTCTTTGGACGCGACCTACTTGGCCACTAGTTAAACGAACCTTAATTCCACGAGTATGAACGGAACCAGGTGAAAGTATTTTTTTAACAACTCCTTTTGTTAATTTACCAGATCTTTGATCTTTTTTAAGTACTATCAATACATCTTGATCTACTTCAATATCATCACGATATGTGTTATCTAATAGACCATCCATTGCTTCTAATATAGATTGTTTCTTATTCCAACCTAGTTGTTTTAATAGATCTTTTCCTAAAGATTTTTTAAAAACTCCTGTTACTAATTGAAAATAACTTGTATCAGCTTCAGTCTTTTTATATTGTTTTTCAACTATGGATTTAGCTTTTTCCCATCGTTTTTCAACTTCGTCTTTGGATAAATCAGTTTTCTTTACTACTGTATCTAATATTGCATTAGGCATTTATATACTCTCTAATTTAGCTTTATATATTAATTGTTTTAAATATGTTAAGTCAATTGTATGAATAGTATTAATAGCATTTATAACATAGTTTTTAATCTCTTCATTATAACAAAAAGAGTCTATTTCTTTTATAATTTCATCCTCTGAGTGCGAGTCAATGAATTTTATTGCATCTGAAATATTATAGATATAAGTCATTTTATTTTTCGCACAGTATCGTTTGAAGGCTGATTCAGAACACTCTTCATCATCTAAAAAATCAATACCAGTACCTAAAGTTCCTCCTTTATAAGAACCTTTTCGTTCACCAGTTTCTTTATCAAATTCTAGTGAAAGTGATCTTCTAACTAATGGTTTAGTAAAATATTTAATCCATTTAAAATATCCAAAACCTAAATTCCAGGTACGTTGCTCAATGAATGTACTTACAACTATATGTTCACCATCATAGTCTAAACAATTGAAAATCCGCCGTTTAATATTATCCCTAACATCACTCATTTTTTCATATTCACTTAATCTGGTGCTTGCAAAGTTTCCTAATGAATTACCATCATAATCAAATAATAAATGTTCAATATGAGTATAATCTTTCCAAAAGTAAGTAATGAATTTATGATTAGATTTACCATCAGATGAGTCGTCGAATTGAGGACCATAATATAAACTTAGATATTCATTAGTAAACGAAATTGAATATTCACGATATATGATATTGTAATAATAATCTCTACCTAATCTTTTAATATCAGCTTCTGACCAACTTGAAGGAGTCACTTTAATTTGTATAGGTTTTAAGGCCATCCAATCAGGTATTATAATAGTGATTGAACGGCGGAAAATATTAATTCGTAACTCACAGTTTTCTTCATCTTCTGTTCTTGATTGTAAACAAATTCTAAACTTATAATCAGACTGCGTTATATTACGTTCTATCGTTATTCTTTTTTTCATTATTAATATTGTTACTTAAGTTTAGTTTTTTTGCTGCTTCTAATTGGCGTTTGAATTGTTCAGTCTTAGCTAATTTATTAGAGTCAACTATTAGAATACCGGGACCTGTTATTGTATAACATGGACTATTGTTCATCTTCGTCATCTTCAATACATACTTCTAATAAAGGCTTATTATGACTTATCAGTTCATAGAAATCAAAAGACAACAATCCATCATAATCATATATGTAAAAAGGCATTACTGCATTATTATAAACTACATTCAAAGTTATAGGACTAAATATCTTTGTATGATTAAATGGTGTATCAGTTATTAATAGAGTTCGACAGCGATGAAATTTAGCTATTAACCAAATTATCGGTTGTGCTTCTGTTCTTTCATCTAATGCTTTTACTAACCAATCTCTAACTAAAGTTTGAGTATATAGTGTAGGTAATTGACTCTTATATCCATTCTTGCTCTCAATTAAGAATGGGAATCCGCCCCATCGAAGTTGTTTCTGAGGCACGATATCACTCACCCATACACTCTTCTGTGCACCAGATGTTAAATGACGTTGTAAAGCATCTTTATCATTAAAGAACCAAACTCCAAGCTCTTTTGCTACTCGATTCTCAAACTTATTTCCTTTTGCTTTACTTTTACCAATTTTCATTAGATGTCCCCCCATAGAAATAAATGGTATTAATGTTAATAAGAGATATTTTTAGTTGTAGTTCATTTATTGCTATTTGTTGATTATTCATATCAAGTGAGGTTATAAATTAAAGTTAAGAACTTTTTCAATTGGATTGTTTTCTGACTCTTGATCACCTACTAGACCTTTCTCAAGGCCTGAATCAAGATATCCATAACTTAATGCTGACATCCAACTATCTGTTCTGGCAATTTTATTTTGTGAAAGTATTTCAGCATCTGCATAATTTCCCTTCATTCTAGCAAGTACACCACTTTCATTTCTAAACATATTAGAAACGACTAGTTCTATATAAACTTGGTCAATACTTAACATACTTGATATTGCATTAACAAGTACTGCAGGATCTTTTATATGTTTTACACGACCTTGAAACAAACTTACTAATAACGTCATATCAGTATTATTGGCTTCATAAGTTTCTTGAGAGATTACAACTTCACCTTCAACATAATTTATAGTTAATATTGATGGATTGATTTCTGTAATGTCTTCAGTCTTGTGTAGTTTTACATTATAATTAACTACAATAGGGACTATTTTATTCTCGGATAACACATTTACTTCTAGTATGCCTGGTAAGTAAAAATGGTCACCGAATTCACCAAACAATTCTTCCTTATAATCTTTTCTATCTATAGTAATTGAAAGATCTGTTTTAGCGATTAGTTTTGTTTTTTCTATAGTAAAATATTTTTCTAATTCCACTAAAAGACTCCTTATGGTTGTACGGTTTTAATTATTTCATCTAGATATCAATTAGTATCAATAACTATGGAGATTATATAAATGAACTTAACAGATTTCAAATCCTTTGACGTTGCGGGATTTGACGTTGCTGGTCATAAACAAAAAGATGAATCTATTTTATTATCATCTGGAGATATATTACCAGTAGCACCAAAAGAAATCACTCTTAACAATGTTCAATATACATTAGAAAACGTTATTGAGGGCAGAGAGTCCGAAAAAGGTATATTTGTGAACTTACAATATGTATAGCTTTAATAGTAAAATTAATAAAAAATATGGTATTGAATTAACTTTCTTAAATTGTATAAGAACAATTTCAGATGGACTTACATTCCTGAATTTAAATATCAATTGGGATAGATTTAAGGCTGACCATTCACCTAAATTTGAATTTGAACTAATATTATTAAATATAACATTAATTGAATTTACATTTTATTATTTATATCATAGAGATAACGAATATACATTAGATGACTTAGCTGATTCAATAAATGATATAGGCTTTCAACTGCACCACATAGAGCAATTAGATTATCATATATCTAAATTAAATACTGAAAATGTAATTGATTATCTTTCAGACTATTTAGGTAAACAAAATATGATATTATTATTTGATTATTGTAAAGCGAATGATTATAAAAATCTTAAGTCGTTACATTATTATTTAACAGGAGTAGAACCGAATGAATAATGACGAATTAATAGTTTTACAAGCTAAGAAAATTATAAAACAAAGAAAATTAATTAAGAAACAAAAGAAACTTATCGATTTACTTAATGATTCGCATAGATTCCAAGCCCAACAAATTGATAGTGGTATTAAATATATGGACTTACATCTTAAAGATCAAACATCGTTTACCAAAGATGAAATAAATCGAATCATAATTTCAGTAACTAATAAACTTACTCAACGAGAGGAATCTAACTAATGTTATGGTTTAAGACTAAAAAACAAAAGATTCAAGATCTTCTTGATGATAAATTAACTACTGAATTAGTAGAGACTAAATTAAAACAAGTAATTATATCAAAACCTGTAAGAGATCTTTTGGAAGTTATTATTCGAGAGCAGTTCGATTTAGTAATTATCGAAAAACATAACAATGGCGTAATTGAATCACGAGTTGATGAAATTATCGAAGAACAACTTCAAAATGATAGCTTTACAAATGATGTTAAGGAAGCTATCGAATCTTTAATAAAAGATGGTGAAATTGATGACAACATCAATTCTTCAGTAGCTGATAGAGCTGAACGTAATATTGAAGATGGTGATTTAAACCTACAATTAAATGCTGCTGTAAGTAAACAAATTGAAAGCAATATTGAAGATGGAGATCACAATGATGACATTCTATCTGGAATATCGAGGAAACTACAATGAGTACTGAAGAAAATTTAATAACAGTTTTAAATATGTCAACTGAGACAGATGATATTATTAGAACCTAATAATTAAATACCGCTCCCTTTAAATAGGGAGCAACATTTTTTTAGATTAATCCATCTTTAGCCATTTCTATTATTTCTTTTATCTCTATTCCCATCTCTTTATAAATCGCTACAGTAGTAGGTTTAAGTTTATTAGCAGATTTCTTTAAAGTTTCAATATAATCTTCCATTTGTTCTTTAACAATCGTTTCAGCTACAATTTTAAAGTTATCATGAACAGTTTGTAACTTTTCATCCATTGCTTCACTAATACCTTCAAGTGATTGAAGACTTTCAGTACTCTGTTCAATTTGTCCTACTCTATTAGATAATTCAGAAAGGGTATCACCAACAGTATCCATCAGTTGTGTTACATTATCCAGTTTATTTTCAGTAGAGTCTTTTATATCATTAAAATGAGCTAATAAATCATCAAACTCAGTTTGATTAACAAACGGTCTGAGTAATTCTTCAACAACTGCTAATGGTATTTCAAGAAACTTCTTTTCTTGGAAGAATAGAATTTTCCCTTCATATCTATATAGTTTACCTATATACTTTTCTGGATATGAATATTCACCATCATCATTATTTAAACTAGGTAATACGTGTAATTGTTCTATATTTAGTGTCATTATTATTAATCCCCTTTAGTATTATTAAATAGCTAGTAAATCGTTTTTAAAATCTACTTCTTTTATATCTTTTGCAGTTGAGTTATGTCTCGCTTTCATTGAGAACGATTCAACAGTTGCAGCATTTAAAATTGTTCCTGTAACGACGCCAATGTATTTAGAGTCGACTTTTTCAGATATTTTACCTAAACAAGTCCTACATAAATTTCCATCAGGATTTATACAGTATATTGGACTTCGTAAATGAACCACTTTATCAATATATTTTCCAATATTATCTTTTGTTAACACTTCTAAATTACCACGTTGATTAACTCTATATCTTCCAATTAATTTATCAGAAGATTTATCAGTGACTTTAATATTTAAATATCGAGTTGAACCACAATCATCAGAACCTATTAATGTATTTGAGTTAGCATATACGATATCTCTAGCTAAAGCACCTGGCTCAGCAGTACCTTCAGATTTAATATACATACCGCGTCTAGCTTCATTAGCATTATTATGATACTCTTGTAAAGTAAATCCATCTGATATGGAGTTTATAGCAGGTTCAGACGCATCACCTTCGATTCCCATTGCAGAACCTTTAGCAATTGTTAGAACAGCCCAATCTAATGCATTTCCTTTAGCTCCAGACTTTACAATATCATATCCAGCTATATTGTTTTCTTCTAGATATTCTAATAGTTCATTAGCTAATATAACAAGACGCGAATGGAATTCTTCAGGTGATAGATCAGAAGTTAATTGCTCTTTCTTTTTTTCCTTTATAAACTCAGGTAATGTAAATGTATTACTAACAAAAGATGCAGGAACAATTGTACCTAACTTAAAAGTCTCATCAGTTATTGATGTTATTAATTCTGTACCACGTTCTGTACCATATTTCTCAACTAATTCAGTAATTAATTTAGCTAGATCTTTTTTATTAATAGGTTCATTTACTAATTTAAAATCTTCAGGAAGTAATAAATTAAACCATATTCGACCTAATGACATTCCATAGTTAACTTCTTGTTTAACTAATGTATGTTGATCAGTTATATTACTATCTTCTTGTTGAAGTATTTCATATACTTGACCTAATGTTTTTATTTTCATGAATCACCTTTAATTAATTGTTGAAATGCCATTGCTGATAAGCTTGTATTTGTCATCTTAGCAACTTTTTCAAAGTCAATTAATAAATTTTTATTAACATCTAATTGAGAATTCTTAAGACCTGTTTCAATAATATTTTTAGCACGTTCTACATCACTTAAACCTACATGAATGAAAGCTTGAGGTATTTTAGAACCTCCTTTTCTTCCAGCTCTATGTAATACTTGCATTAATGTACTTTCATCTAAAGGACCAAATCCGCTAACTTTAGGAGTATCTAAACTAGGCATATATAGATCTACAACAGTTAAGTTAGCACCTACACCAACTGACGATGTAGCTAACATAAAGTTTATTTTACCAGATGAAAACAATTTCATTACTGTATCTTTATGTCTTTGATGCATACCACCAATCATAGGTGCTACACCTCTTAGAACTGATTGATATAGTAAATTATTTTCATCAGGTCTATCTAACAATCCAGTTTCTTGTGTACGTTGTCCTTTAATTTCTGCAGCATCTATATCAAAATATTTTAAAAATTCAATATCATTAACATCAGCTAAATCAAATCTCTTTTCTTTAGCTTCTAATATTTTTCGTTTAGATTCAATTAATCCATCTTCATTCTTAATTAAATTTAGTTTATGATTTGTTAATAATGCATGTAGTTTTTTATTTTTAACTGCATCACTATCATTAGACATTTCAATTTTAAATTTACCTTTATTATACTTAATATTTAGTTCTTTTATAAACTCTAAAGATTGTTTTTCAGCATTTTTTATTGCTTCTTGTTTTTGTAAATCCGTAAATGTAGAAATGTCAAAATTCTTCTCAAATAATTTATTATAGGCCTTTACAGGTTCAAATAAAATATTATCTGTATCACTAATTTCACCTTTGATAAAATCGGAAATCTTAATATTAAAGAACTCTCTATCTGTTAAAGTACTACCCGAAGGTTTACTTACATTAGCATCTTTAATATTAAACTTAGGATCTGAAAATAATGACTGAGGATGCTTAGCAGGAAGTTTATCTATTAGATCTTCTAGTACTCTGAATATACCAAATTTTGTGTTCCTGGCTATAGAAAACACTATCATTAAGTTATTAGTAGAATTGGCCATTACTTTATTTTTAATTAGTTTAAGCCTATCAGAATAACTTTGCATACCTTCATCAGGAACAATGATTATATTAGATCGGTTTCTTGCAGAATTAGCATCAGAACTACCAATTTTAGGAACTATAGTAAACTTACGTTTAAATTCATTAGAAAACGTTTTGGTAACATGATTAGCAGTATCTGCACTCATAGAACCTGACATAATAACTACAGAAGTATTTCTTCCTGATAACTTAACGATTCTACTATAGCGTTCATATTTAATAAAGTCATCTCTAGTTGAAAATTGTTGATCTGCTTTTGCTAAAGTTTCTTGTTTCTCATCAATTAAGATATAATCAAAATCATTATGGTGTTTCTCCATAATTTTTACAGCAGGTTCATATGTTGATACAACAAACGGTTTAACGTTTTTAGTTAGTATACTTTTTATATCTTTAGGTTTAAAACTATCAGTTTGTATACTTACCAAATCTGTAACAGTCCGTCTTATTTCCATCATTAAATAATCGCGGTTATTTAAATCAATACGATTTCTTGTTTTTAATAAATATTTAAATAAGTTATTTATTATTGCGATATGATGTCTATTATTAGAATTTAATAGTTTATCTAAACCTTCATAAATAGATGGTATTATATCATTCCGTCCTATCTGTAAAGCTAATTGTTTAGTAGGCACAACATAAAGTATTCTAGACATATTGTTTATGCCTTTGAATTTACCTTGACTGTCAAAATAAAGACCACCTTTATCAATCTCTTGAATTGCACTCATGATAGGTGCTGTTTTTCCAGCTGCAGGGGGAACTAAGATCAACATGTTTTCATGTTTTATAAATCTTTGCTTTACATCATTTTGCCAAGCGGTAGGTGTATGTGTTCTGCTACGACCCATAGCCATATGTAAAGCATCTTGAAACAAATCATTATTTAAAGTTGAATTAAATGAATTACTTCCTTGTACTTTTCCAACTAATAAATTTGAATTAGATAACCCATGAACGTTTCTTAAATTCTTTACATTACCTGGAGTACTTCCATTATTAGTTAAGCCATAAAGTTCAGAAATGTAATCTTTCACTTCATTTTCATTTTCT
>Ga0164318_10006405_pt1 | contig 11399 bp, 11 predicted proteins | sample GuaBasSedimGuay9_FD_113734 | JGI IMG/M metagenome (GOLD analysis project Ga0164318, IMG submission 113734) | Subseafloor sediment microbial communities from Guaymas Basin, Gulf of California, Mexico - Guay9, Core 4571-4, 0-3 cm | ecosystem: Environmental > Aquatic > Marine > Hydrothermal vents... | reverse complement strand
GAGTATCTTCTCCTTCTTTTTGAAACATTATTTTTCTAGTGATATACAAATAAGCTTTTAAAATCAAGGCTCCAAAAAACATCCACGGATTAAAAACAAGAATAGCAACATAAAGAAAAACCGTAAAGAATAACACATCGGCACTGTGGTATTTATTTTCTTTTTTTGATGGCAATTGTCGATAAATATTATCAATGGAAACCAAAGTAAGCAAACCAAGAATAGTTGCCAATAAACCCAACTCATTTTGCTGAGGAAAGAGCAACCAAAGCGATGACAAAGGGACAAAGAGGACGTAAGCTAATATTTGTCTGCCTACCCAAGATTCCCGAATGTTTAAATCGTCTTTCCAAGCTCCTGCCTTCTTGCTTAAATAAAAAAACCTGACTGCACCATTCAATAGCGCAATAGCAACAAAAACCTCAAACTTTATTGGTAATTCCTTACTAAAAGCAGCATAAAAAGCAGCCACCAATAATGTGGTTGTCAAACTAAAAACAAACAAAGGCCATACTGATAAACTGGTATTCTGCTGTTTACTATCGCTCTGTGTTTTCTTCTCCAATGTGACCATTTATTCGTTAATAAATAATTTTGCCAAAAGTAGATATTTAACTTTATCTTGACAAATACGCACTTGAATAGATTACACGAAATACAAATGTACTTAACTCTGAAAATTTAAACACAAAGAATATTACAGAATATCATATCTTTACACTTCTTTGAAAAGATTAATATTATGGATAACAAAGACATTCGTTGGCTTCAAAGGTTTATCAATTTTAATAAGGCGTTTAAACAATTAGAAAGGTTTGTTAAGAGAGAAAACCTGAATGAAATGGAGGCTCAAGGATTAATTAAAGCCTTTGAATATACTTATGAACTGAGCTGGAAAACACTTCAAGATCTACTTAAAGAAAAAGGATATGCTGACATATTGGGACCAAAACCTGTAATTAAACAAAGTTTTCAGGATGGCTATATTTCAGAAGGAGAGGGATGGATGCGTATGCATGCCAGTAGAAATTTAACCAGCCATACTTATGATGAAGACACCGCTGATGAAATAATAGAAAAAGTTAGAATCGAATATTTTGATCTTTTAAAAAACCTTAAAAACAGGTTAGAAGAAGAAAAACTTGGACAACAAAATCTACCTTTTGATGAATAAAGTCGTAAATTACGGATTAGGCAAATCTAATATTGATGCGATTGTATCAGTATTTAGCAAAAACATCAAAATTAGTTCTGCAATTTTATTTGGATCCAGAGCCAAAGGAAACTTTAGTCAAGGATCTGATGTAGATATAGCATTAAAAGGAAACGGATTAAATTTAGATGATCTTTTAAATGCATCATTAGAAATAGATGATTTACTTTTACCCTATAAATTCGATTTGATTATTTTTGAAAGGATTAAGGAACAGACTCTTATTGAACATATTAACAGAGTCGGGATTAAACTTTATGAACGTGAAATTAAGACTTAGAAAACCACTATGGCTTTAATTCTTAAGATTTTATCTGAAAATGTACTTTTGTCTATTCATAAAACAAAATTAGGATTCGCATTAAAACCGAACCATTAATATTTGCATATGTTAAACCAACATCTAAAAATACTCTTATTCTTGCTCCTTATATTTCCTTTATCTCTTTTTGGACTGGATACAGATACACTAACAGCTCGATATACAAACGCAAAAATAAAATTAGACGGACGACTTAACGAAGAAGTATGGGATAAAGCTATGCGTATTTCTAATTTTACACAGCGCGAAATGGCAGAAGGTGAAGCTGCAACCGAAAAAACGGAAGTCGCTATTATTTACACTACTAACAAAATGTATGTAGCTGTTTGGGCTTACGAAAGCAATCCTGATAAAATCCGGGCTACTCAAATGAAACGTGATTTTAATTGGAGAGGAGACGATAATATTGAATTAATATTTAGTCCTTTTAATGATAATAGAAATGGATATTTATTTGTTACCAATCCTAATGGTGCAAGAGCCGATGTAATGATTTCTAACGAAGGTGCCGGTTTTAATAAAAGCTGGAATGGCATTTGGGATGTGGCTACTACAATAACGGAAGAGGGTTGGTTTGCTGAATTTGAGATACCATTTTCTACTTTGAAATTTCCAAACCAAAAAAAGCAAATTTGGGCTTTAAACATAGAGCGAAATATTCGACACAAAAGAGAACAGGTAATGTGGAAAGGCTGGAGTAGGCAGTTTGAGATTGAAACAATATCGCAAGCGGGGAAATTATCCGGTTTAGAAAACATAAAAGCCAAAGAAAGAATAGAGATAAAGCCCTATGCTACCGCCGGTATTGAAAAAATAAATGGTAATAAAACAGACTTTATTTATAATTATGGAGGGGATGTAAATATTAATATTACTCCAACATTAAAACTAAATTTAACAGCTAAAACTGATTTTGGACAGGTAGAAGACGATCAGGCAAGAATAAATTTATCGCGATTTTCTTTATACTATCGCGAAAAACGTGAGTTTTTTCTAGAAGGAAGTAATCAGTTTGAAATGAATCTAGGACATGGGAATCAATTATTTTATTCACGAAGAATAGGAAATGACAGCGATACTGAACAAGATGTTCCAATTATTGTCGGAGCTCGTATTTTCGGTAAGCATAACAAAACAAATATTGGTTTCTTAAATATCCAAACGGCGGAAATAGACTCTGTTCCAACAACTAATTTTTCTGTTTTACGCGTAAGTCAGGATATCTGGAAACAAAGCAGCATAGGTTTTATCGTAACATCTAAAATTCAAAACGGTCATTCAAACTTTGTTTATGGAGCCGATTTTAAATACGCTACAAGCTCTTTTTTAGGAAATAAAAACTTGATAATTACTTCTGGTATTGCACAAACATTCACCAGCGACTCAACAAATAAAGACAATACAGCTTACGACATATCTCTTTCTTTTCCCAACGATTGGGTTGAGTTTGATTTAAGTATTAATGATGTACAAGCCAATTTTAATCCTGAAATTGGATATATTAGAAGAAATAATGCAAGAAGATATAGTACTGAATTACAGTTTAATCCACGTCCAAAATTTATCGGTTTTGCCAGAAACTTAGAACTCAAGCCAATAGATATTTCTTATTATGTAAATAGTGCCACCAACGAATTGGAAAGTATTAATTACGAATGGCGTCCTTTAGGCATTATGTTTAAAAGTGGTGAATTTGTTGAATTCAATGTACAACACAATTTTGATCGACTTACAGAAAGTTTTGATATTTTAGATACAATAAATATTCCTGTAGGTGATTATTTGGATAATAGACTGGAAGTACAATTCAGATCATACAGTGCCAGAAAAATTTCAGGAAGATTAAGTGCAAGTGTTGGTGATTTTTATACAGGTAAACGAGAGTCTATTAGAGGAAGCATTGCTTTAAACATAAATAAGCATTGGAATTTCGCCAGCGGTTGGTCGCAAAACTATCTTCATCTTGCAGGAGAAGATGCCACCGCAACTGAGTTAAGTGGTCGAATATCCTACGCTTACAGTCCCAAATTAAACAGTGGTATTTTCGGACAATGGAATAGTGAAGAGGAGGAGGTTTTGCTTAATTTCCGTTTTAATTGGATTCCTAAAATAGGAGCTGATTTTTTCTTTATTGTTAATCAGTCTTTATCTACTGCTGATGATAAATTAACTCTTGAAGGAACTACGGTAATGACTAAGTTTGTTTGGAGGTTTGCTATTTAACATTATTAACTCAAGTTGGTTGGTTTATACAGAATAAATCCAATCGGGATACTCTAATTTAATTAAAGCTAAGCCATGAGCAGGAACTGACCATCCCGCATTACCACGATTCTTGCTTTCGATAATTTGTGTAAAATTGTTTAAATCTATTTTTCCACTACCTACTTCTAAAAGTGTTCCAACAATAGCCCTCACCATATTTCTTAAAAAACGATCGGCTTTTATAGTAAATATCCAAACCCCATCTACGTTTTTCCAGTCGGCTTGCATTATCTTGCAATTATTAGTTTTAACATCGGTACCTGTTTTTGAAAAACTTGTAAAGTCGGTATAATTAAACAATAAAGCAGCTGCTTTATTCATAAGTTCAAAATCAAGCTTAGGATATGTTGAACGATAAGTAAATTCCTGATCGAAAGGATATTTATCCATACGCAAACGATATTCATATGTTCTACTTAATGCTTCAAAGCGAGTGTGCGCAGCATCATTTACGATAAAAATGCGAAAAATAGCAATATCGTTATTTAGAAGACGATTCAATTTATAGGTTAGTTGATCTGCGCTTATCTCAATAGTATCTAAATCCAATTCCATATGAGCAAAAAACTGACGAGCATGAACACCGGTATCAGTTCTTCCACAACCTATAACATCTATTTTTTGTTTTAATAATATTTTTAAAGCATCTTGTAGTGTTTCTTGAACAGTAATTGCATTAGGCTGTATCTGCCATCCATGAAAATTCCGTCCATTATATGCTAGTTCAATAAAATAGCGCTTGCTCATAAACCAAATCAATTATTTACAAAAGTACAGCTTTTCAATATTCTACAAAGTAAAAATCATCTTTAGCAATATTTTTAGCTCAAGATATTAATCGGATTTTTTCTCAACCTTATCGAATATGGATTCAAATGCTACGAATCAGTATTTAGGTATAAACTCATCTGTTTACTACACTACCTTTGATAGGTATTAAATATTCATCATTATGAAAAAAGTAGTATTAGTTATTTTAATTGTTTTTTTAGGTTTTACCGTACAGGCACAGCATAAAATAAATGCAAGTATTAACTCTTCTTGCGTTTCTCAACCCGCTAATTTAGTTGTCCCAAGTGGTAAAACCGCATCAGCATTTGCTATAAACACATTGGTAGCAGGTAATAACTGTTATAGTGGAGCCGCATTTACTAATAAAGGATTTGTAATTAAAGCTGCAAACGGCAATATCGTATATCGATATAATAGAGATGGAAATGGAAAAGTTCAGGAAAGTGGAGCAAAATTATCAAGTTTAAAATTAGGAGCAGGAAACTATACCGTTTGGGTTGACGGAGGAATAGGGGCTCAACTAGTTTTAAGTTATCGCATTTAAGATCCCCCTAAATTACACACATTTAAAACCCGACTTCTTCTGAACCCCTGAAAGTCGGGTTTTTTATATGTATTTCCTACAGAATCAATTTTTTTCTTGTAATTTCGTGATCATAAAATACTAAAATCAAAAATTATGTTCAAGAAATTAAATTATACCCTATTAGGCCTAATGGCTCTTTTTTTATTTGATTCTTGTAATGTTGAGAATCCCGAAATCACAATCAAAGAACTTGACGGACATATTCGGTATTTAGCATCAGATTCTTTAAAAGGGCGTTATCCCGGAACAGAAGAAAGTAAAATTGCCGCTAATTATATTAAATATAATTTTGTTAAAGGGAGTTTGGAACTCTTAGGCGATAACGGGTTTCAAAAATTTGAAGTTGTAACCGCCATCACTGCAGGCGAAAATAACACCATACAGTTTGGCGACACACAAGGGGTCTTAAATACAGATTTCGCCCCTTTTTCCTACACAAAAAATATGAGCTTAGAAGCTGAGGTTGTTTTTGTCGGTTATGGTTTTTCTATAGAAACAGATAAAATTTCGTGGGACGATTATGCTACTGTTGATGTAAAAGATAAATGGGTCCTTGTATTAATGGGCGATCCTGAAAGTGATGATGAAAATAGCGAATTTGCCAAATATGCAGGAGAGCGAGATAAGGTTATTACAGCAAAAGATAAAGGTGCTGCCGGAGTTTTGTTTGTAAACGGACCTAAGTTCGATAAAGGCGATAAACTTATTGGATTAAATTTTGATAAAACACGATCTAATGCGGGAATATCTGTCATTAATATAAAAAGAGAATTTGCAAATGCCTTTTTAGAAAAAACCACTATAGGAGAACTTGAAAAAAACCTTAACGAAAAACATACGCCTATTTCTTTTGCTAGTGGAAAAACTTTGAATGCTACTACCGATGTAAAACAAAAAAAGGTTGAAACGGAAAATATTTTGGCTTTTATAGAAGGTAATGAATTAAAAGACGAAATAATTGTTTTAGGAGCTCATTGGGATCATTTGGGCTTTGGAGGCCCAAGTTCCGGCTCTCGTATGCCCGATACAGTAGCTGTTCATTATGGCGCTGACGATAATGCTTCAGGAGTAGCCGGAATTATTGAAATAGCTGAAAAACTCGCTACTCAAAAAGATTTAAAACGAAGCGTATTGATTATGGCTTTTGGTGCCGAAGAAATGGGACTTTTAGGATCAAATTATTTTGTGGAAAATCCTTTATTTGAGCTTAAGCAATTAAAAGCCATGGTTAATATTGACATGATTGGACGCTTAAAAAAAGACAATAGTTTAATGATTGGAGGAACGGGAACATCTCCCGAATCTGAGAATATTTTAAATAGTTTAAATACAGATTCTACTTTTGCAATTAGCATGCAACAAGAAGGATTTGGACCATCAGACCACGCATCTTTCTACGCTAAAGATATTCCTGTATTTTTCTTGAGTTCCGGTGCTCACCCTGATTATCATACACCTTTTGATACCCCCGATAAGATTAATCTCGAAGGCACCAAATCAATTGCCGATTATACCTATAATCTAATGTTGAATCTTATTAATAGAGAAAAGAATCTGACTTTTAAAGAGGCAGGACCAAAACAAAGAGCCAACGGTAGTAGAAGATATAAAATAACATTAGGTATTATGCCTAACTTTACCTCTACAGAAAATAACGGCTTAGGTGTTGACGCTGTTAGTAAAGGCGGTCCGGCCGAAGCTGCCGGAATGAAAAGAGGCGATCGTATTGTTGCTATTAACGGAATGCCGGTAAGTAATATATACGAATATATGAGTCGCTTAAAAAAGTTGGAAGCAAGTACAACAGCCACAGTTGATGTTATTCGTAATAATGAGAAAGTAGTTTTATTGGTTAATTTATAAAATATAGAGCCGTATTTTAACGGCTCTTTTTTCTATGCTTTTATTTCAAATAAGCGAAGCTTTAATCCATAAGTTTATCAAATTTGTTTTGGTAGGTTTTTCGGGTTTATTTATCGATTTTGGATTTACTTATCTTTTTAAAGAAAAGGTAAAGCTTCAAAAATATTTATCCAACGCTTTGGGTTTTACTCTTGCTGCAAGCTCAAATTATTTGTTTAATAGAATATGGACTTTTCAAAGCGAAAACCCACAGATTTTAGTTGAATATTCGCAGTTTTTATTAATCTCTTTAATAGGCTTGGGTTTGAATACCTTAGTTCTTTGGCTGATAGTAAATAAAATGCATTGGAATTTTTATTTATCGAAACTCTTTGCTATTGGATTTGTAACTATTTGGAACTTTCTTGCTAATGCATATATCACATTCTCTTGAGTTTATTCTAAAAAGAAAATTCCACCACCATCAAAAAAAGATCCATTATAAAGAGAAATTAATTCAATATCTTGCCGCTTAATGAGTGCCTTAAACTCATTCCCCCAAGAATGAAAATCAGGATTTCCAATAACAAAAAGTTTATTAGAATGTAGACCCAAAGCACCACCAATAAATCCGTGTGGCATATCGGGCAAAAGGATTTCTTTAGACGAAAAATAATGTACATTTAGCCTGTGTTTTCGCAATGCCTTTTCTATGCCTTTGTCGGAGCTTATAAAATTTTGCGGCGAAATAGCAATCAAACTACATCTGGTATAGGCTTGTGGTAAATTAATAAATTCTATCTCTTCGCACTGTTTAAGAATCTGCTTGTCTGTATGTCCTTTTTTATGAAAAAGATAGTCTTCGGTTACTAAACAGTTATAAAAGCTAGTTTCGGGAAAACTTGATCCTACAAGATTATTTCCTAAGATAAAATCAATCCCTTTGTTTTTGAAGATAGTTTGGTAATTTTCCGGTAAGTTGGGAGCACAAATTAAAGATTTTGGAGTTTGACAAAGAAAAATATCAGGATGACCCGAAATAGCCGAATAAGTGATGTTTTGGGTCGATAATTCTACTAAATCGCCAAAATGAGATAAGCGTTTTTTGGCTTCTTTTGGGATACGCTTATCAATAATAATCAGCATAAAAAGAATAGTTAATCAATTTTTGGTCGATTTTTATTTTTACGGCCTCAAATTTTTGTTCTAATAATTTTTTGTTGGTGCTGTTGTAACCAATAGCATAATTAAGTTCTGATGCGGCAACATAAATTATTATAGACTTAGATTTTGAAAATTCAAGTCTTTCTAAAAAACGATCTTTCCATAATTCAGTTAATACTAATTCGCGAAAAGAAGGATGATAAGGTCCTGCGAGTAAGGATTTGCTATCTGTTAATTCCTCCGAAGGATGTAAGCCAACACGGATAATATTTAAACCTGCCTTATCGAAAATACTATAAATATCTTTAGACCAAAGTACAGCAGTTTGCAAACTTAAAGGTTCGTATATTCCATTTTTAAAAAGTTCTGCTAATTCCGTACCTTTAATAACCAATGTTGGGTAAATACGGATGTCATGTGGCTGAAGAGCAACAATTTGTTCTGCTGTTTCTAAGCATTTTTCTTTGGTGTCGCCGGGTAGCCCAAGCATAATTTGTAAACCAAGATTAAATCCGGCTTCCTGTATTAATTTGGAGCTGTCTATAACATCTTGAGCCGTATGCCCCCTACCCGATTTAATCAACACGCCCTCGTTCATCGATTGAGCACCTAACTCTATTGTTTTAACAGAATATTCATTTAAAAGAGAAAGAATACTATCGGATATATAATCGGGACGAGTAGAAAGACGGATGGAATCAACCCTTCCGCTATCTACATATTTTTGAGCAATCTTTAAAAAATTATGCTGGTCGGATTCAGGTATTCCGGTAAAATTTCCACCAAAAAAACCAATCTCAATTTGTGCTTTTTCTGTTGGCAATGTACTTAAATGTTTTTGAATAATATCATCTACCTCTTTTAAATCAGGGACTTTAATAGATCCTGATATTTTTCGTTGATCACAAAAAACACACTGAAACGGACAGGCCAATTCAGGAATAAAAATAGGTATAGTAAAATGTTTTATCATTATAACTTAAGTATTAAACACAAATTTAAAATAATTAGCTCTATGTATAACTCTCTAAAAATACAGAAAATATGGCAGATAGAAAATAAGCAAGCAAATAAATATGAATTTGAATATCAAAATTGAAATTAATAGTGTATTTTTGAATATCGTTACAGTGAGATTAGTCAATATTTTTTTCAAAACACTTTATTTTTTAATTTTGCTCGACTTAACAAATGATTAACGCCAGAATCTTGTCCCTAAATAAAACAATATGTGTGGAATTGTCGGATACATTGGCCCCAGAGAGGCTTATCCCATTTTAATAAAAGGATTAAAAAGATTAGAATATAGAGGTTACGATAGTGCCGGAATAGCCCTTGCCGATGGAGATTTAAAACTATATAAAACAGCAGGTAGGGTTAAAGACCTTGAAGCTAGTGTTAAAGGAAAAGACATTAGTGGTACCATAGGAATTGGTCATACTCGTTGGGCTACTCACGGAGAACCCAATCAACTTAATGCTCACCCTCACTATTCTCAATATAAAACGCTTGCAATGATTCATAATGGAATTATTGAGAATTATGCTTCTTTGCGTGAAGAGATGCAAATGCGAGGGCATAATTTTTTAAGCGAAACAGATACTGAAGTTTTAATTCACCTTATTGAAGATGTTCAACAAAGAGAAGGTCTAGATTTAGTTGAAGCCGTTCGTATTGCTTTAAATCAAGTTGTTGGTGCTTATGCCATAGCTATTTTATCTAAAGGAGATCCCGATTTGTTAATTGCTGCCAGAAAAGGAAGTCCATTAGTTGTTGGCATTGGAGAAGATGAACATTTTATTGCTTCTGATGCAACTCCATTGATAGAATATACAAAACAAGTGGTTTATCTTAATGATGAAGAAATAGCAATTATTCCACGTGAGGGAGAAATGAGAATTATCACTATTGCTGATCATGAGGAAATACCTTATGTGCAAGAATTGGAAATGAATCTGTCGGCTATAGAAAAAAGCGGTTACGATCATTTTATGATGAAAGAAATATATGAGCAACCACTTTCTATCAGAGATAGTATGCGTGGGCGTTTACGTTTAGATCAGGAAACAATTTCTTTAGGAGGTATCTCTGAATACGAGGATAAGATGGCTGCTGCCAAAAGAATTATTATGGTAGCTTGTGGTACTTCCTGGCATGCTGCTCTTGTTGGAGAATATTTATTTGAAGATATTGCACGTATTCCTGTTGAAGTGGAATATGGTTCAGAATTCCGTTACCGTAACCCCATTATAAACGAAGATGATGTAGTTATTGCTATTTCGCAATCTGGAGAAACTGCCGATACATTGGCGGCTATTCGTATGGCAAAAGAAAAAGGAGCGACAATAATAGGTATTTGTAATGTTGTTGGATCCAGTATTGCCAGAGAAACTCATGCCGGAAGTTATACCCATGCCGGACCGGAAATAGGAGTAGCTTCTACAAAAGCATTTACCGCTCAAGTGTCTGTTCTTACATTAATGGCTCTGCGATTAGCAAAAATGAGAGGGACTATCGAGCGTTCAAAATTCCATCATTTGTTACACGAATTAGAAGAAATTCCTTTTAAAATAGAAGAAGCCTTACGCATAAATGAACAAGTTAAAGAGATATCTAAAGCATTTGTAAATGCACGTAATTTCTTATACTTAGGAAGAGGATATAATTTCCCCGTTGCTTTAGAAGGTGCTCTTAAACTAAAAGAAATTTCTTATATCCATGCCGAAGGTTATCCGGCAGCTGAGATGAAACACGGACCAATAGCACTTATCGATAAAAATATGCCTGTGGTAGTTGTTGCTACAAATAAAGGAACCTACGAAAAGGTAGTAAGTAATATTGAAGAAATAAAAGCACGTAAAGGAATTATTTTAGCCATCGTAACTAAAGGCGATACTGAAGTTAAACGTTTGGCAGATTATGTTATCGAAATTCCTGAAACTGAAGAAATGCTTGTACCGCTTTTGGCTACTATTCCTATGCAGTTATTAGCTTATCATATTGCCGTTGCTCGTAATTGCGAAGTGGATATGCCAAGAAATTTGGCTAAATCGGTTACGGTGGAATAATTATTTGGCAAAATGATTCTAGTAATTAATTTGTGATAGGACTAAAAAGTTAAAAAATAGTACTTAAAAATTCTCTTAGATGGATATGCTCAATACCCTCTAGATTTCCTCCGGCTATATCATCCATACTAACAACTATTTTTCTGT
>Ga0164318_10006404_pt1 | contig 11400 bp, 10 predicted proteins | sample GuaBasSedimGuay9_FD_113734 | JGI IMG/M metagenome (GOLD analysis project Ga0164318, IMG submission 113734) | Subseafloor sediment microbial communities from Guaymas Basin, Gulf of California, Mexico - Guay9, Core 4571-4, 0-3 cm | ecosystem: Environmental > Aquatic > Marine > Hydrothermal vents... | reverse complement strand
TGGTTGGGACATACAACATGAATCGGCAGCATAAAAGAACAAAATCGCCCAACAATCCAATCCACCCGACGGAATATACGTGTTAGCAAAATTGAAAAAACAAAACCAAGGCTCGGTGGTTCACGCAACTGTACGTCGCCGCTGGGTTATCAAAAACGTTGGATTGTATAAATGATGATAATGGAAACCCGATAGGTACTAATGTGATATTAGAGCACCCAATATTTCGGAGGGCTATATCCATAATCAAGTGGATGACGTTAACCACGTTAGGTCTAATTGGGGTAGTAATTATCATCGGGTTAGGTGGTTATCAGATTCCATTCTGGCCTTCAGACACAGAAGTGTCCCTCGAAAAACCTTTTTCAAACTTTATCGGTCGAGAGCTTCATGTCATGGGGGACGTAACCGCCCTGACATGGAACGACTTCCCAGATAAGGAAAAAATACTGGTTGTTTCACTGACTTCACCACCGGCAGCAAGCAATCGTTTCGTATCACACAGAATTCCTTTGCAGCAGGGGCAAAGGGTTCTCATTCAAAGTGCATGGAAATCTTTCTCTTTAATAGAATTTACCTATTACTATCAAGTATCAGTGCCTGGCGCAGGGTTGCCAGAAGGGATTCCAATCAACTTAAAGATAGGCTCAGATGGCATTCCGAACCCACTTGTCTATGATTTTATTCAATCTAACAATTCGTTCCAGTTGACGCCGGCACAGTCGGATCGTTCGCTGACACTCACCGCAACTGAGCTCAACCCGTTCGACGATGATTAAGATTTAATATAGAATTTGGGGCTGTCCTAGATAACAAGGTAAATTAAGTTCGACCTGAAAAAGCGGAGCGATTTTTGGCTTTGTAGTAAAAAAATAAGGAATACTCCCCATATTTACTTGCTCCTGTCCCGCCAGCGATAGCAGTAATGTGGCTTCTGATCGGCATGGACCCTCGGCATTGAATGAAAAGAATACCTAGCTATCTAATCCACCGGCCAAAAAATAAAATCAAGATAGAGAGGATCAGGATCAGGATCGAGCCGCAGATATAAGTTTGGTGCCTGATGACCCCATGTTATGGTCTCTTCCCCTGTGGGCAGGTTGCTAATGTTTACCGGTCTCAGTGTGTTATGCTAAACTGGCTGTTCGCAGTTTTTGGGTTGTTTCCCGTAATAGCTCAGATTTTCATGATTTGAGGAGGAGCACATGCAGGTTCGTTATCGTTGGACGGCACTTCAGGTCACTACTGTTTTTTCAGTTGTGTTCCTGTTGCTTGGATTCTGGTCGCCCTTTTTCTTTCTGGGTTTACTGCTGACCGCTCCTCTCCTGCTGCTTGGTGGCTATGATTTATTACAAAAAAAGCACAGCCTCCCCCGTAATTTTCCCATCCTCGGACGTTTCCGTTACTTGATTGAGGCGTTTGGTCCTGCTTTGCATCAATATGTGGTTGAAAGTAATAAAGATGGTGCCCCGTTTAACCGGGATTTACGTTCTCTGATCTATCAGCGCTCCAAAGATATCGAGGGGAAAAAACCTTTTGGTACTGAACTGAATGTCTATGCTTCTGATTATCTCTGGCTCAACCACTCGATGGCACCCAAAAGTAAATCTCAAGAGCTGCGGCTGGATATTGGCGGGCCTGAATGTAGTCGGCCCTACAACGCCTCTATTTATAATATCTCGGCGATGAGTTTTGGTTCTCTCAGTGGTAATGCCATCATGGCACTTAATCGGGGCGCCAAAAAAGGAAATTTCTTTCATACCACTGGCGAAGGGGGGATCAGCCGCTACCATCGGATGCCCGGAGGTGATCTCAACTGGCAAATCGGGAGTGGTTATTTTGGCTGTCGCGATAAAGCCGGAAACTTTGATCCCGATGCCTTTGCTGATCAGTCTGCAGACGAACAGGTGAAAATGGTCGAAATCAAGATATCTCAGGGGGCCAAACCGGGTCATGGTGGTATCTTGCCGGGGGAAAAGGTCACCGCAGAGATTGCTGAGGCCCGGGGTGTTCCAATTGGAACCGATTGTGTCTCCCCGGCAGCCCATCCGGCTTTTTCTACTCCGCTTGAGCTGCTGGAGTTTATTGCCCGCCTGCGTAAACTTTCGGGTGGAAAACCGGTTGGTTTTAAGATCTGTATCGGTCATCCCTGGGAATTTCTCGGGGTTTGCAAGGCGATGCTGGAAACCGAAATCTACCCCGATTTCATCGTTGTCGATGGGGCTGAAGGGGGTACGGGAGCCGCTCCACTTGAATTTACTGATCGAATCGGTTTTCCCCTCAAGGAGGGGCTGCTGATTGTCCATAATGCGCTGGTAGGCATTGGGGTCAGAGATAAAATTCGTATCGGGGTCAGTGGTAAAGTTGTGACCGGTATTAGCATTGCCGGGATGGCGGCTCTTGGTGCAGATTTTGTTAATACTGCTCGGGGATTTATGTTTTCTCTCGGCTGTATCCAGGCGCAGATGTGCCATTCCAACCATTGTCCGGTTGGCGTTGCGACTCAGAATGCTGATTTACAAAAAGCTCTTGATGTGGCGGACAAGTCAGAGCGAGTTTACCACTTCCAGCGTAATACAATACGGGCTTTGAAAGAAGTCATTCAGGCTGCCGGGTTTGATCATCCCTCACAGCTGGAACCGGGTCACATTTATCAGCGGCAGGGGCCGACCGAGGTTCACTCCTATGCAGATGTCTACCATTTTCTCAAACCGGGGGAGATCCTTGCGGGGACCGATAACTCACGGTTCAAAAAGTTCTGGGACATCGCCAGTGCAAACAGTTTTTCTCCAGACCTGAGTAGAACAGGTATATAATTTACTAGTTAGGTAGATGTTGGCGGCGGTATGGACAACATTGTGTTAGAATTCAGGATAGTTGTAATGTTAGCAGTCAGTTGCGGTTACTCGTAGTTGCTGCTGGGTTTAATAATCATTAACTCTTAAGGAGTGTGACCTATGAAACAAATGATAGGAATTTGTCTGGCCGTATTGCTGCTTCTGGCTGGTTGTTCTGGAAAAACCATGGTTGAGAGTGATCTTGGAATTAAAGGGGCTCCCGATTGGGTGAATGAGGGGACCCAGGTTCTCAACGACAAGGGGGGGCGCTATTTTCACGGGGTTGGTCAAGCGTCATCAATGGGTGACGATTCCTTGCAGATATCTACGGCCGATAGTCGGGCCCGTGCGGAAGTTGCAAAAATTATTTCCACATTTGTTGATGCGGCCCATCACGATTATAGTGCTGCCAGTGGTTCCGGGGGTGAGGTTGCCTCTGAGCAGGCAATTTCCCAGCAGATTGAAAGTATGAGTCGCACCAACATGAGTGGCTCGGAAATCATTGGTCATTGGCGGGACAAAAAAACCGGAACTATCTACTCGATTGCAGAGCTTGACCTTGAACAGGTGCAAAAGGTGGTTGATGCCAGCCAGAAAATGAATGAGGGATTCAGCGGTTTTCTGGATTCCCAGGGAGAAAATATTTTTGATCGTCAAGTGGAGGAGATGAAATGAACACCATTAAAGTGCGCAGTACCTGCTTATTGTTGATTATATTTGCCAGTTTTTTGTTTTTAAGTGGTTGTGCAACCAAGGTGACCCGAATGGATGTGGACGAGGAGAAAGACCTCAGTGGTGCCTGGAATGATACCGATTCACGTTTGGTTTCAGAGGAGATGATTGAAGATATGCTCCAAAGGCCATGGGTCAGTGAATATCAGAACAGCAACGGTAAGCGGCCAACGGTCATTGTTGGTGAAGTCCGTAACCTTAGTCATGAGCATCTTAATGTTAATACCTTCATTGCCGATATTGAACGGGCGATGATCAACTCCGGGCGGATCGATTTTGTTGCTTCCTCTGTGGATCGCCAGGAAATTCGGGAAGAACGAAAAGATCAGGATCTGAATTCCCAGGAAGATACCCGTAACGCTATGGGGCAGGAAACCGGGGCAAACTTTATGCTCAAGGGGCAGATTAACACCATTATTGATCAGGCCAGTAAAGATCAGGTGCGTTATTATCAAGTTGATCTGACCCTGATCAGTATGAAAGATAATCGCAAAGTCTGGCTCGGACAGAAAAAGATCAAGAAGTTCGTCAAACGTAGCAAGCTTCGTTATTGATTCTTGGAATTGACTTACAAATGAACCCAGTCGGCCAAAAATGGCGCAGTTTGCACGGGCTTGTGTTAGGCTTTTTTTTGCTGATTCTGGCTGGCTGTGCCAGTCATAGCAGTAAGTTTGCCCCGATTGCCACAGATCTGGCTGACAATAATATTGACCAGGCACTGGAACTGCTTGATCAAGAAAACCCGCCCGATCGGGATAAGCTGCTCTGGTTGATGAATCGTGGCATGTTACTGCGGTTAAAGGGCGATTACAGCGCAAGTAATGAAGAATTTGTGGCAGCCAAGCGACTGGTGGAGCAGTTAGATGCTCTCAGCCTGCGTGAGCAGACGCTGGCACTGACGATCAATGATACCACCCGCAGCTATGCAGGTGCTCCCTATGAACAGGTGTTGCTGAATGCTTACAGTGCCCTTAACTACCTCGACTTGGGAGAGCCGGATGATGCCCGGGTTGAGATTCTTCAGGTTAACCTGCGACTTGCTGAGCTGGCGGATAAAGAGATCGGAGCTCTCTCTGAAACCGATCCCTTCGCCAGTTACCTGAGTGGCATAATTTATGAGTCAGGTGGTGAGTACAGTGATGCGATGATTGCTTATCGTGGCGCTTATCAGGCTTATCAAGAGCATGGCGAACACTACCCGCTCAATGTGCCGGACCCGTTAAAAGTTGATCTGTTACGGAGTAGTGAACGGATAGGGTTGACCGACGAGAATCGTCGTTATCAGGAGTTATTCGGGATCAGCAGCTGGCAAACGGCAGAGGCTCTGCAGCAGCAGGGTGAGCTGATTTTCCTGTTTCATAATGGTTTGGCACCGGTCAAAATTGAGCGGTCGGCAACGTTTCCGATTATTGGAAAGGGGCAGCTTGTCAGTATCGCTTTGCCTGAGTATTTACGCCGTCAACCCGGATTCTCTTCTGCGCGGCTGCTGATTAACGGTCAAGTGATCGTGACAACGCCGGTTGAGAATATAGAAGAACTTGCTATTGCTGAATTGTCGAGAAATATGCCGGTTATTGTTGCAAGAACCGTCGCCAGAGCGGCTCTGAAGTATACGACAAGCCATGAAGTGGGGAAGCAGAGTGGTCTGGCCGGGCTGGTTCTCAATATTACCAATGTTCTGACCGAACGGGCTGATACCCGTAGCTGGTTGTCATTGCCGGCGGATATCCAGATGGCAAGAGTCCCTCTGCCACCGGGTGAATATGATCTTGACGTTGAACTGCTGGATATGGGGGGGCTGGTTGCACAACGGATCAATTATCCTGCAGTCACCCTGCAGGCCGGGAAGAAAACCTTTCTTTCCTGCCGCCGTATCGCAACAATGTCGTTGCTTGGGAGAAAATGATGAGACATATAATTATTTTGATCTGCCTGTTACTGATGGGCGCTTGCGCTAAAGCTCCAGTTGTTCCGGATTGGATAGCTGGCAATTCTGCGGAATATTCAAGTCATCGCTACCTGCTTGGCCGGGGCGAAGCCTCTTCGGTTGGTCTGGCTCGTGATCGGGCGCGTGCCGATCTGGCAAAAAACTTTTCGGTGAAGATTCAAGAGCAAAGTACTGATAAATTACTCTGGCAACAGGGCGGGGAAGGTTTACAAGGGCTGCAGACAACCATCTCACGGAATATTCAAACCCAGACCAATCGATTAATTGAAGGGGTGCAAATTGCTGAAACCTGGCGTGCTGAAGAGGGTGGTAACTACCACGCTCTGGCAGTTCTGGACCGCCTCCAGGCGGGGAATCGGTTGCGGGCACGGATCAACCAGTTGGATGCTGAAACGACCGAGAGTATTAACCGGGCACGTTCTGAAGAGGCTCTTCCCGATCAGATTTCAGCTGCCAGAAATGCTCTTGAGGTGCAACTTCAACGGCGCAATCAACAGACCTTTCTCACCATTATTGATACAACGGGGACGGGGATCAGGCCCAAGTATCAACTGGCAGATTTGAAGAATGATTTTGACAAGCTACTCAGTCGCTGGGAGATTACTCCCCGGATCACTCAGGATGATCTGGGAGGGGGAGATGATTTATTGGCGGGGGCTCTCGGCAACATTGGGGTTCTCCATCGCGCAGACGCAACCGCAGCCGATTATCTGCTGCTGGGGGAACTGTCAGGTAAAGAGTTAAACACCGCAGATGGCTGGTACTGGCTGCGCGGGGTTTTGACCGTTTCGTTACAGGATCGCAACAGCGAGCGGATCATTGGAACCTATCAGTGGTTCTTCAAAGTCTCTTCCCGACAGGCCGACCTGGTCAAAATCCGGGCTCGCAGCTATCTGGCAGCGGTTCTTGATCGTGAATTGCTTGAAGTCCTGACCGGTTTCGGATCGGGCCAGAAAGAATCTGATTAACTTTTGGCATCACCGTTCGCTGGTGAGAGAGGGCTCCAATAGTTATTTTATCAGCTGGATCTGTGGATATTTGCCCCCTTTCGATTTCAGGCAATCCTGAACTTGAGTCACCAGAGCTGTAATCTCAATTCCAAGATAGATTCCGGCCGTTTTTTGCAGATTCTTTAGGCCCAACTCAGCGAGGGTTGTTGCCCCTTGCTCCTCCTGCATAAAATGTTTCAGTAGCGCTGCTGCAATCTGGATCAACCCCTGAACAAACTGCCCGGTCTTCGATTCTCGACCGGCAGCAATACTGAGATGTTTGAGCCGTTCGTGCGCCTCCCACCAGAAACCATTATTAAACAGATCAATACAATAGAGATAATCCTGAGAATATTGCCAATTTTCGGCAGTAAATGAGTCTGGTGGCGAGAGCTCTTCACCAAAAGAGTGACCCTCTGCATCTAAAAAAGGGTGGGCATTCTGGAACGGAAGATGGCGATAGGGAGGTAATGGGCGATCTGTATACGGTGAGATCGAGGGTTGATGAAATTGCGGTTCCATGTAAATCTCCAAATTAGAGGCTCGGTTGCCTCTGTCAGTCCTGATAAATGTTAGCGGGGCAAATACTCATTTCACCCTACGACTTTTCCCCTTTTAAAAATTCAATCTGTCCCGAACTCATGTCGGTCAGACGGGTTCGCAGCGGGGCGAGGTTTTCTTTCGGCAACTTTAAGGTGAGGCAAATTTGTTCGGTAAACTGTTTGTCGATCAGTCTGGCCTCAAATTCTGGCAGCATCCGCTCAATAGGGTCAAGCAGTGGATAGTTTATCTTGAAAGAGAGTTCGGCCCAGTTGATTTTTTCTGCTGTGTTCAGTTGTTCCAGAGCGGCATTGACTGCAAGAGTATAGGCTTTGACCATCCCCCCCATGCCGAGTTTGGTACCACCAAAGTAGCGTGTTACGACCACGCTAATATCACCGATCCCACTATGTTGGATGGCGGTTAACATCGGTTTTCCGGCAACCCCGTGGGGTTCCCCGTCGTCACTGAGACCGATCCGGTCGGTACTGCCGGGAGGGCCGATCAGGTACGCCCAGCAATTGTGTGTCGCATCGGGGAATTCCTGTTTGATTTGAGAGATGAAAGAGAGGGCCGCATCAGGGGTGCTGGTGGGTTCAATTGTCGCGATAAAGCGACTGTGTTTAACCTCCGTTTCACAACGCAAGGTTTCAGCAGGGATCGGGTAGCGAGTTGTTGTCATTTGTTTTCAAACCTTCGAATTTTCGCTTCAGTCCGTATAGTCCGACAGCCTCCTAGGTTTTTTGTTGTTTTCTCTGCCGCTCCTCATGCCAGGAGCAGACCAGCATAATACCCACCCCGACACAGATGGCACTGTCGGCAATGTTGAAAGCAGGCCAGTGGTAATTGTACCAGTGAACATCGAGAAAATCGATCACCTCGCCAAAGCGAATCCGGTCGATCAGGTTGCCTGAAGCACCACTAAAAATCAATCCCAGGGCCAAAACTTGCCAGTGTTTCCCACTGGAAATCCTCCGTACATACCAGAGAATGGCCAAGATGGCGATAGCGGAAACGGTGATAAAAAATGGCACCCGGATGGTATTCTCAGCAAGAATTCCAAATGCTGCACCCGGGTTGCGAACATAGGTGAGGTGAAAAAAATTTGTGATAATCAGTTTTGATTGTGAAAGTTCAAAGTGATTATCAATGTAGATTTTACTCCACTGATCCAGCAGCAGGCTGATGGTGGCAGTGAGGGCAAAAACCGGGGATTTGTTCATATCAATCAGCAGCTAAAGCATCTGCACAACGGGTACAAATGGTCGGATGCTCGCTATTCTGACCGACACTGACGGCGTAGTTCCAACAACGCTCACATTTTTCCCCATCAGCGGGGAGGACCTGCAGTCTCAATCCGGGAATATTCTCTGCATCAACTGCTGCCGGGAGGTCAGTCGTCAATTCCACCTGAGAGACAATAAAATAGGTTGGCAGCAGATCAAGATACTCGACCATCAATTGCCGGTAGCTTTCCGGGACATCAAGGAGGATCTTTGCTTCCAGAGATTGCCCCAGTTGCTTGTCCGCCCGGGCTTTTTCCAGTTGTTTGGAGACCTCAGAGCGAACCTTTTGTAACTGCTCGTACCGTTCTTCCAGTTGCGCGTCCTGATAGTGCGAATCCTGTTGTGGAAATCCTGCCAGGTGGACACTCGCTTCCCGGTTACCCGGCAGACGTTGCCAGATTTCATCGGCAGTAAAGGTTAAAACCGGAGCCAGCATCCGCGTCAGTGCATCGACAATCTGATACATCGTTGAGCGGGCACTGCGGTAATCAATGCTCTGCTTGGAACTGGTGTAAAGACGATCCTTGAGAATATCCAGATAGAAAGCACTCAGGTCGACAGCGCAGAAGTTGTGTACCGCATGGTAGATGACGTGAAACTCATATTTCTCGTAGGCGCCGGAAACCTTTTGCACTAAATGGTTCAAGCGGGACAGCGCCCAACGATCCAGCTCGAAGAGTTCCTCATCGGCAACCATATCGGTCTCCGGGTTGAAACCCTGCAGATTGCTGAGAAGATAACGGGCAGTATTGCGAATTCTCCGGTAGGCATCGGATAGTCGCTGTAAAGTCTCCTGGCTGAGACGAATATCATCACGATAGTCGGTGGCAGCAACCCACAAACGGATAATTTCTGCCCCGTATTTGCGGATAATTTCTTCCGGAGCAATGATATTCCCCATCGATTTTGACATTGGCCGACCATCTTTATCCAGGACAAAGCCGTGAGTTAAAACTGCTTTATAGGGGGCACGGTCGCGAGTGCCGACAGATTCCAGCAAACTTGAATGGAACCAGCCGCGATGCTGGTCAGAACCTTCCAGATAGAGATCTGCAGGACTCTCCAGATAATCACGCCGCTCGCAGACGGCAGCGTGAGACACCCCGGAATCAAACCAGACATCGAGGATATCGGTCTCTTTGGTGAATTTATCGTGACCACAATCGGGACAAACTGTCCCCGGTGGAAGCAGTTCTGTCGCATCCTTCTCAAACCAGATATCGCTGCCTGTCGCTTCAAATTGATCAGCAATGTAGTGCATAACCTTGCCGTCATCCAGAGCCTCACCACACTTTTCGCAGTAGGCAATGGTAATCGGAACCCCCCAGCTGCGCTGCCGGCTGATACACCAGTCGGGGCGGGCTTCAACCATGTTGTAGATCCGGTTGCGTCCCCAGCTGGGAATCCATTCTACCCGCTCTATTTCCTGCAGGGCTTTTTGCCGCAGGTTATTCTTTTCCATGCTGATAAACCACTGTTCGGTCGCACGGAAGATAATTGGTTTTTTACAGCGCCAGCAGTGGGGGTAGCTATGCTCAACCGAACTTTCGGATAGCAGCGCTCCCACTTCGGTGAGTTTTTCGTTGACCGCCGGATTGGCGTCTTTCAACTTCATCCCGCCAAACAGTTTCAGATCTTGCCGGTAGCGGCCATAATCATCGACCGGATTATAGATTTCCAGACCGTATTTCAGCCCGACCTGATAGTCATCCTGACCATGCCCGGGGGCGGTATGGACACAGCCGGTTCCTGCTTCCAGCGTGACATGGTCAGCCAGCATCAACAGGGAGTTGCGGTCATAGAAGGGATGTTTGCAGTTTTTGTTTTCAAACAGTTCTGCGGCAAAAGTTGCAACCACAGAATAGTCTTTAATACCGAGGGTTTTCATCACCGATTCGTACAATCCTTCAGCCATAATCAGGATTTCACCGTTTGCTTCAAGGGCGACATAAGGGAGCTCCGGGTTTAAACAGATCCCCAGATTGGCAGGAATTGTCCAGGGGGTCGTTGTCCAGATAACAAAATTAATTGATCGCCCTTCCAGATTAGAGAGGGCCTCTGGAAGCTCATCAACATAAGGGAATTTTACGTAGATCGATGGTGATGTGTGGTTGGCGTATTCAACTTCCGCCTCAGCTAATGCGGTGACGCAGGAGGAGCACCAGTGGATAGGTTTTTTCCCTTTGAACAATGAACCACGCTCTACCAGACGAGCCAGTTCGCGGGCAGTGGTGGCTTCGTAATCAGGGGTCATGGTCAGATAAGGATCTTCCCAGTTACCAAAAATCCCCAGACGCTGGAACTCTTCACTCTGAGTTTTGACCCATACCTTTGCATAGTCGCGACATTGCCGACGAAAGTCAGCTTTACTCATCTCCCGTTTTTTCTTGCCAAGTTTCTTGTCAACCATCAATTCAATGGGGAGACCATGACAATCCCAACCGGGAACGTATGGGGTAAAGAAGCCATCCATCCGCTTACTTTTGACAATAATATCTTTAAGAATTTTATTCAGAGCATGACCCATATGCAGGTGTCCATTGGCATAGGGAGGGCCATCGTGCAGAATGAAACTTTTCTGTCCCTTATTTGCTGTCTCAAGCTGATTGTTCAAACCAATCTGTTGCCAGTGTTTAAGTTGCTCCGGTTCCCGGTTCGGCAGATTAGCGCGCATTGGAAAATCAGTTTTTGGCAGGTTCAAAGTCTCTTTATAGTCCATGCTCGTATCTCTCCGCAGGGATGGTGCTAAGGGGTTATTTTCGAGTGAAATTAAGCCCGCAGGCTAGCAAATACAACGTTTAAGTTCAAGGGGAAAGGTCGGAAATTGCAATAAGCCACTCTTTATTGAGATAGCGGACGTTGCCGCCAATCCACTCATTTTTTGCAGGGCAAAATAAGCCAGAAAAAGGGCTGGCCACCGATAATCAACCCCGATTGGATTTGTTATTTTATTTTGCATATCTAAGGTTCTAATGTCTGTGAGATATCGATCGACTTAAGGTTCAATCCTGGTTGGAATAACTGCTCACCTGTTTGGTTAATTTGACCCAGAGTAATCCCAGTCGTTC
>Ga0164318_10006403_pt1 | contig 11401 bp, 14 predicted proteins | sample GuaBasSedimGuay9_FD_113734 | JGI IMG/M metagenome (GOLD analysis project Ga0164318, IMG submission 113734) | Subseafloor sediment microbial communities from Guaymas Basin, Gulf of California, Mexico - Guay9, Core 4571-4, 0-3 cm | ecosystem: Environmental > Aquatic > Marine > Hydrothermal vents... | reverse complement strand
GTTCACGGGAAATATCCGATATAGAGGCACGAGCATTCTCTTGAAGAATTCTCAAAATCCCATAATCAGCTTCACTTAAATTAACAGCCATTTTCACACACCCAAGCATAATACTTGAGAAAACTGCTACTCAAACCTGAAACACATATCCTTTCATAATACTATATGATATATTATAAAGTAACGTAACTGTTTAATTACACATTGTCACCGCCTATTTCGACAAGATTAATGTCATGAGTTGAAGAAACAAAACCGAAAAACTTAGTTTTTCAATGGTGAAAACTAGAGTTTATATCTTTGAACACAGCTTCCTTCAAGACTATTTTAACTAAAAGCATACGTCTACGTGTATTAATACAGTTACTTTTCGCAGATATTTGTAAAAGCTTGAATGGTTTTTATGAGGCATGTTGCATTGCGACAAAGAGTTTAGGAAGGTTTAAAATACTATGGTACTTTTCAAATACTAGAGTATTTAGGAGGTTAATTTTTGTCTAAAGTGTGGACGATTAAAGTTAGTAGAAATCTTGATAAACTTGTTGAGGAGCTTGTTAAAGCACTAGGATACACCGGTAAAGCTGAATTTGTCAGAGAAGCTGTTAGGGAAGCAATATTGAGAAAAAACATTGGACTGTTGGGGTTACATTCAATGGACAAACTTTCAAAAGAAAGAGGAGACCCCTTCGAGACATTAAAACAGATGCTTGAACTTAAAGTTCCAAGAGAAATTGTAAAAGAAGAGTTAGAGAAAGGTAGGGAAGAAGTTGAAAAACTCATCAAAAGTGAAAACGTTAATCCTTGACGCAAATATTTGGGTCTACGGGATTCTGGGGACATTAAAAGAAGCAACAGATATTATCCTAAAATGCATAAAAGAAGAGTACAAGATCCTTGTAAACAGTTACATTGTAGCCGAAGTAACAAGAGTATTAAAACGGATAGCCATAAGAATTCACCGCAACCCTCTAGAACTTGAAAAACTGTTCTGGAAAATACTAAACTCAAACAACGTTATAAAAGAATTCTACCATCCCATTACCGAAGACCTCATCGAAACAATGAAGAAAAGCTCTGAAATACAAATGATATCAAAAATACTAGAAATCGAACCAAAAGATGTGCCTTACCTAGTTCTAGCTTTCAAACATAAAGTTCCAATCATTACAACCGACGAAAGAAGTCTTGCAAAAAAGAGCGAAAAAATAAGAAAACTGACAAAAATAGAAATATTCACAATAAAAGAACTAATATAAAGACTTACATTCTACGCGAACAAAATTCGGAACCAACCTAATTTTACCTTTAATCTTAAGAGTTTAAACACCTATAACTTTATTCTCATGCCATCGAAGGCAAACTTTATGTTAAATTACCTGTATTTTTTCTCTAGTCCCTTGTAATCATCAAAAGACTTACCCCATTCCTCTTCAATGTGTGTTATGATTACTTTCCCTATATTGAGCTTTTCCTTAATTTCTATTATTTCTTCTATGGAAAACATTTCCTTTCTAAGTTTATTGTCCTGTGGAACAAAATAACCATCCTTTAAAGGTTCATCAGGAACGACATTACCAATAATCAAAACATCCGCATTATTTAGCTTATTGTTCGCTATTGGAAATGGCTTAACGTCGCATGGCGCGTAAATAACTTTCTTATAGTCTTCCTCTACGAGAAAAACGGTTGAAGCAACATCACCTTTAACTTGAATAGGCGTTATCCTAAAATTATCAATCTCAAGAGGTACATTTTCTTTAAGCGTATTTAAAGAAACTACACCAATCTCTTCATAGTATTTAAAATATGTACTGTACTTGTTTTTTATATTAAGTAGATCGTTCATAACCTCTTCTAACGCGTAGATAGCATTTTTCGTTCGGGTTCTTTGCCGTCGACATATTTAGCCAACCAGTACATATTTATCTCTTCTACGATCCTCATGCCAAGTGTGTGATCAGGTTCCCAATGCGTATAGAAAATAGCATTTATTTGCTTAATGTTTTCTCTATTCAATTGAACAGCTATGTTCTCAGGAGTGTCAAACAAAATGTTTACATCTTTTAAAAACATAGATGGTCCTGAACGCAAATAGGGAACTCTCTTCTTTCTTGCCTCCTTACACACCCTACATTGGCATAGCGATCTGGGGATCCGTGTACAATCACCTGAACCCAAAATTATAATTTCCAAGGCTCACAACCTTCCTTCATTAATAAACGTTTTTATGTTTTCTCAATCCATTGTTACATTATTAAAAAGCTTTGAATTTACATAAACCCTTTTACAATAAGTTGATATTGGGATTAAAAGCTTACTATAGTTGAATAAATGTTATGTTGAGGAGGACTTGCGCTAAGTAGTTTAGAATTACTATACAGACCATTGCTATAAGGGAAATCAGTATTGCGTGATCCCAGCTTACGAGCTGCCCGCCTCTAGGTTTCAATAGATATCTGACAAGGTAAATTAAAACTGTAAAGGCAAAATATGGTGCGGCTTCACCCAAGTAGAACATGCCGATTACAGCTCGAATTATAGGCAGTAAAAAGATAGCTAGAACAGCGACAATGAACAAACTAGCAAGGTAAGATGTAGACACACGTTTTCTACCAGTGATTACTAGAGCCGAAATGTAGAGGATTCCCATAACTAAAAGTATTTCAAATATTAGGAAAGCGATTTGTTCAGGTGTCATAATCATATCCTCCAAAACTGTGAAATATCTTTAGTTTGTAAGCATGTATATATAAGTTATGAAGTTTAAGACTGTATGGGAGTTTTAACACTTTGAGTCAAACGCAATTTAATAAAATGTTAGTGACAGGATTACGTTTCCAAGACTTTAGTTATATCGGGTTTTAAGAGGTGGTTAGTAATGCGGATAGTTTCGTTTAATGGAGGGAAAGCAGGCATTATCGTTAACGATAAAGTGCTAGATGTCTCAAAAGCTTTAAAGGGAATAAACTTTAGAAACTGGGCTAACTACAAATACGTAAGGAATTTAATTGAGCAATGGAATGAAATCGAAATTTTACTAGAAAGAATATTGAAAAACAAACATGTAATCGAAGGTTTTTCCTATAATCTTAACGATGTATCTCTTGATGCACCGATTACCAATCCTTCAAAAATTATTTGCGTAGGAAGAAACTACATGAGCCATATCGAGGAAATGCAGGAAGAAGTTCCTAGCGAACCAATATTCTTTTTAAAACCGCCATCAGCGCTCACAGGACACAACAGCAAAATAATTTTACCAACAGAAAGTGAAAGAATAGATCACGAAATAGAACTCGCAGTTATAATCGGTAAACGATGCAAAAACGTGGATCCAAGAGAAGCATGGAACACCATTTTCGGATACACAATACTATTAGACATAACTGCACGAGACCTGCAGAAAAAGGATGTTACATGGTTTAGAGCGAAAGGATTCGACACCTTCTGTCCCCTAGGCCCTTGGATTGTAACAAAAGATGAAATAGAGGACCCACAAAACCTAAATATAGAATTGAAGGTAAACGGAGAAGTGAGACAGCGAGGAAACACAAAAGACATGATATTCAAAATCAACGAACTCATAAGCTTCGCATCAAAAGTCTGCACCCTCGAACCAGGAGACATAATAGCTACCGGAACACCAAAAGGAGTAGCACCACTAAAACACGGAGACATAATAGAAGGCTACATCGAAAAAATAGGTTCATTGAAACTAGCGGTAAATTCTTTTCCTTAAGTCTATATCGTAAAAATTAATAGCTTTAATGGACTCCCCAACTCTTTCTTTAGTTTCCTTAGGTAATTTATCTCACTTTTTGAGGAATGTTCTAGAAAATTTAGCCTTGTAGGGCATAAAATAGCCTCCTACTAACTATTTAAGAGTTTCTTCCAAATTTTCAATTTTACACTCTACATAGTTTCCCTTAGCTATTTCCTCTTTTTACCCTTTTTTTAATGGCTTCCAATGTTTCTTTATCAGCCAAGGTTTCAAGTGTGGCAAGAATTTGTTCAACTTTAGAATAAACGTCAAGTAGTTCTTTAAATAGCTCCCTAGGGATAAAAATACCTTTATCGGTTACCTTGATATCATTAACCATCAAATCACCAACATATATCCCATATTTTTAATTATTTAAAGCTACTCCATGCATATTTCCACCATATCTAATGTGCTTTCCCTGATCTTACATTTCATTCTTCTGCAAGCAGAATGAATGAAATAAAAATATATTAACACAATTAACATATTAACATAATGAACATTTTCTAGTCTCTCTTTAATATCTATTTTCCGTTCTTTGACATTAGACACAAATTCATCAAAATTAATATTAAAACCAGCAAAATAAAACATATATCTAAAAAATTAAAAATGGTTAGTTATGTTGGGGTTGGTTGTCCTGGTGGAGGCGGTGGAGAAGGGGATGACGATGAATAATAGGTTACATATTTTACCCACGCCATTGAAACACTGTACTGATCCATATAGAAATAGTAAAACTTCACATTATAGTTTACATCGCCCCAAACATCGTAAATCACATAAGCAGCTGACACATGTTCAGTTACTACTCCAAGAGCTACACCTGGTAGAACATCGCCGAGCCCTTCCTTTATTAGGCCTGCAGCCAATGCATATGGGAACGGTACCATATGTTCCTCCTTATCTGCAGTAAAATCATCAAATTCAACAGACCCAGCAATGTTCCCAGCTTCCACTCCTTTTCCTGTAAATGTTTTGTAATACTTGTATGTGCCTTCCATATTATAGTAATCGTCTCCCTTGACATTTCTTAGCGTGTCCGGGACAACATATTTTATGTAGGTTTTATAGTCTGTTCGCACAATTTCACCCGGAATACTACCATAATAGTAGCGAAGATGCCACGTTTCCCAAACGACACGACCGTAAATAGAAATCCAACCTTCGCCATTATATCCTACGCCAACATAAGTGTATCCATCCCTGATCCACGTTGTTGATCCAAATGTACCTGAAGCCAGTTCCCACCCTGTAAACCCTTCATTTATGGTGACTTTGTATGCAATGTAATCATACTTGTAAATTTTATAATGTAATGTCCCTTGTGAATGTGAGTCTGTTTTTAGGTAGGCTAGGTTTATGTATCCTTCATGTTCTTTGCTCCATGCAAGTTCATATACTAGTCTTCCAGCATAACCAAGGATCTCAGCTTTTTTAACTACCTTAGATTTGTTGATTGTATTCCACTTCAATTTTAGTGTTTTTCCTATCGATATTGGTCCTTTTCCTCTGATTTCCCATGGTACGGTTAAAGTGTATGTTATTGTGCCTAGCTTTTCACCGCTGTAGTATGCGAATATTAGGATACCTGGGTTGGCTATTCCACCATGTTCCATAAGCCATTCGTTGGTTTCAATCCAAGGATTCGTTAAATTTTTTATTGATAGGTGGAAGATGGCTTTGCCGCGACTGTTCGTTTTAAGTTGGTCTAGGAGTTTAGCTGGACCTTTGGGTACGGTGATGAATATCTGTACTGTTGCGTCTGGAACAGCTTTTCCTTGTTCATCTACTATCCATATGGTTAATGTGTATGAGTCTGAGAGTATTAGTAGATTGTATGCGTAAACTATTGTTGGAATAATGATTACACCGATCAATATTGCAAGAAGTATTCTACTTCTTATTTTTCTCGTAGATTCCCCCAAGCAGCCATCCCCACCAATTTAAATTTGTCTAAACTTTCGAAAATAGCATTTATATATGTTTTGGTTTCATTGCTGAAAAACTTGTTTTTGTCTACCTCATTTTCATTTAAACAATTTTGTATAACAAAAACTTAATGGAAATATACTAGAGCTTGGTATTGTTATTATCAGATTATAAAATGTTTAAATGTTGCAATTAGTTCATTCTGGGATGCGATTTTATTGTTTCACTTATTATCTGTATTGTTTTTTCTACGTCTTTTATTCTGATGTTTTCGTTTGGTGCATGAGCTCTTGTTCCCCAGTAGCTTACTCCTATGCCACTTACAGCTGGCAGTTTTAAGTATTTGGTAAAGATGTGCATTGGGCCGCTTCCAGGAGACCATGGGGCAATTTTTGTTTTGACACCAATACTGTTTAGTATTTTCAGTAGTTTTTGTATGGATGGATGTTTAAAACTTGTATATGTAGGCTCTGTGTAATCCATTTTCTTACATATTAAGCCGTTCTTCTCAGCTAATTCGCAAAACTCTTTACTTATTGCTTCAGCGTCTTGATAGGGTACAAGTCTAAAATCTACTTTAACCGAAGCTTCGGCAGGTAGAACTGTTTTTAAAGCTTTTCCAGTGTAACCTGTCAGGAACCCATCTATGTTAAACGAGGGCTTCCCATAATAAGCTTCCAAAGCTTTTTCGCCTTCTAAATTGTCAACGAAAGATTCAATACCAAACTCCTGCTTCAAAACATCTGGCTCAAAAGCTATCTCATAGCCTGCTTCTTTTATTTCTTGAAGCACTTTCCTAACGTCAACTATGTTTTCCCAAAAACTCTTTATTTTCTTTAAATTATCTTTCTTAAGTTCGTAGAGAAACTTTATCAAATCCCAAGCAGCGCTGGGTAAAAGTACAGCTAAAGATGAATGAGCGTCTTGAGAAAGTCTTCTAGCTTTTAGTTCAAGGTAAAGTATTCCCTTTAAACCAAGAAATATAGTCATAGATCCATCTTTGTTGAATCCTCCAAATTCCCATATCACGATTTCCACATCTTCAAAAAACTCTTTGCTTTGAGATAAAGCATCCCACAGGTGGGGTGAACCCGCTTCTTCTTCACCTTCAATAACAAATTTTACGGTGATCGGTAATTCTCCTTCTTCCTCTAAAATTTTCTTAACAGCTAATATTCTCGAAACAATATTTCCCTTGTTGTCTCCAACCCCACGCCCATATATCTTATCTCCAACTACTTTTACCTGAAAAGGATCATAAGTCCACTCCTCTAAAGGTTCCGCGGGCTGTACATCATAGTGATTATAGAAAAGAATTGAATTATTCTCTTTTCCTTTAAGGCTGGCCAGTATGACTGGATTACCTCCTTTCGGCTTAACAATATTCACAGAAAACCCGATCTTCTTCAAAACATCTCTTAAATACTCAGCAGTTTTTACACATTCTTCCTCGTTAATTGACAACGATTTAAAAGAAACTAGGTCACCTAACATATTTATGAATTCTTCACGAATCTCATTACTCATACAATTTCACCCTACATACATCAATTTAATTTACTTTCTCTATAAGCTAGTAAATATATAATTTTTTGATCTTTGATCACCATAACTTTTAAGCAATTTTACAGAAACATTTGTTAACCGTTAAACTTCTTGAAAATGATTTAATGTTGCAAGTATATGCGCTTCCAGTGCTAGGTCAAACCTTGAAAAAAGTCGAGGCACTATTGTTAAGATACATATTGCATGGGCTTTAGGAAAAATTGGAGGTCATGAAGCTAAACTTATCCTCGAACAAGCTTCAAAAATGAATCCTAAGCCAGAAATGCGAAGAGAAATAGAACCCGCATTAAAAAGAATGAAAGCTTCCTAATTAAGAGTGGATGTGCTTAACTCTTTTCAAAAATCATAAAAACAGCAACTCAAAATTAAACGCTGATTTATCAAGCACAATAATATTTTATAAGCTATGTAGGCTTTATGTAAAACGCTTACATTTACTTAAATTTTTGTATCGAATGCTTTTACATTCATGTAAATTTCTCTTTACCAGAATCGTTAAAAACTCTTCTTTAAATTAATATCTTCATAAGGGGAATTTGTAACCTTTTGGGATGGTATTTATGTCTAGTAACACAATTTTGGAAAGTCTTTACAAAATATTATCTCATCCCACTCGTAGAAAAATTCTTCACTACTTATATGAAAGGGACTCAGCTACTTTCACTGAATTAATGGGTGTAACCGGAATAAAAATATCTGCAAAGCTTAGCTAGCATCTCAAAAGTCTCCGCAGACTAGTTAAGAGAGTTAATGACAAATATATTTTAACTGAAGTTGGAAGGTCTATTGTTGAAAAGGACAAGGAACTATTTAATTTGTTAAAGAAATCTTATCCAGAAGAAGACTTTTATTTAAAAAAACGCTATGAAGTACCTTTGAACTCTCTACTCGTCCTCGCTATTGCCGTCGGTGGCCGTACACTAATAAATACGATTCTATCTCTTAACGAACATTTAGTTGAACACCCAATACCAGTATTTATGAGCGTAGGAATATTGTGTGGAATATTTTACGGTTATCTTGGAACTAAACATCTATGTATTGAACTTGATGAACTTTTCTGGGGGGCACTAGTTATAGGTGTTCTAATATCTGGAGCATATTTTTACTTCATCTTCCTGCAGGCATGTTTAGTTATTTTCTTTTCATTAATCGCTTCAAAAATATTAGTTCTAAATGAAACTGGAGATAGAGTTTTTAAATTTAGAAAAAACCATTTAAAAGTTTTCACAATCTTATTGATCGTGTCGGTTTTGTTAGCGAGAGTGTTTTCTCAAACAATAAAATTCGTCCAATACAGCTATTCACATTTCAATGACTACTACTTACTGGTCATTTCAGAAAGTTATATAGATATCCTTACAGATTTTTCTCGGGAATCCGGAATCATATCAGCTAGTGTTATAAGAATAGACGCCACCTCCATTGTACTTCTCTTTTCTGTCGGGTATGTGGTAGGACTTTTGATTTTTATCTTTAAACCCAAAATTTTGTTCCATAAAACAAATATTGGAATAGCAGCAATACTGATTACTTACGTAGCTTTTTTATCAACAGTAACTATACCGCTCGGTCCATTGAGAGAAATCATAATACCTTTACTATTTACAATCTGGCCGACACTCATAGGTATATGGCTTCAAACAGTTGTAATTGAAACAAAATCATGAAGTAATATTAAAAACTTATACAATCGAGACGAGGAAAAATTCTCATGGCCATAAGTTTTGACACACATGGAGACCAAATTTCAATTCCTCCACTCTAAAGACAAATAAAATCCCCCTAGGTAAACTTGTGTAGCCACCTTTTATTATCAAACATTTACTCGAAACATTAAACAAAACTTTTACTAATGAATCTACAAGAATTGTGTAAACTTAAAAACAACTACTGCACTCCAGTCAAAAACTAAATTTTAATATTCATCGAATTTTTTTAAGCGATAAAAACAATAATGTAATTAAATAAACTAGCGCGCGTATCAAAGAATACCGTAATAATTCTATGTGTAAGATCGGGGGGATTAGATTGATTACTAGTTCAGTTAATAGATACATGGTTGCTTGGATTTCTATATATTTCTTTTTTCTTTTAGAGGTGTTCTATGTTTTTCTTTTCTCCCCCAGATCCTTCTACATAAAGTTATTTGATGCCGTTGGATCTCTACTATTGATTTCCATCGCTTTTCTAACATTTATTTTAAAATATCGCCAAGTAGAAGAGTTTTCTAAGGAAGACAAAAACTTCACAATGGCGCTAATAATATTCAGCATCGCAATTATTGCTGGCGATTTCCTATACCACATCCACCTAGTTCAAAACTTAACGTACATAATCGCCACCTGCCTAATAATAATACTCACAGTCTCCTATATCCTCTACAAAACATTAACAAAAACAATAGAAGGATAATGGTAAGAAACATCACAAAACTATTACTTTAAGCTTTAAACATCACTTTCACCCAATAACTTTGCAAAGGCGACGCAAACCTAAACAACCACCATGAAAGGTCAAAACCGCAAAATTTAGATATTTGTCGAAAATAAGATTTATATGCGATAAAAACCATATTTTACTCAAAAAATAATTTTTGGGGGGGGTGCTGAGTGAAGACCTTAAAAACAACAATAATATCGATGATGATGCTAACGCTACTGTTTCTACCAGCCATGCAAGTAAAAATGCCTGTTGTAGAAGCATGTGTGCCAAGTGAGCCCGTAGAGGTTCAAGAAATAACGGGTTCGGAGAAGCAGCAAATAGTAAACATGGTGTTGGATTCATCTAAGTTTTCAATAGCCGTGGAATGGCTGAAAACAAAAAACATAGAAATCGATACTAGTTTCGAAGCAATAAAAATTTTGAAGGTAAACAGTTCAAAATACTCAGGATACATAGCAATAATACCGCAGAAAACAGATGAAACGCTTAAAAATATTGAGGAGATGAGAATTGGAGGAATATTTGCGGCTCTCGACAAATCTGGGGAGATTTCATCAATAATGGCATCATATATAAAGCCGACGGTTAATTCGAGAAGTTTAATAGTTGAAACACTAACAATTAACAGCGAAGAAAACTACCTAACATACATACTAATGACTCGAGGAAGAACATATAAGATTGAAAAACCATATGAAACAACCAGCACAAAAATATCAGAGCCGCAAAATTTAGAGATAGAAGTAATGGGAACATGCGAAGACCACGGCTTAGAGTCGTGTTCAGGTCCAGGTGGAGGTTGCCCATATGGTTATTACTGTCATGAAATTTGTCTCGAAGTAAATTGGTGGTGTATATTTTGGAATTGTGGTGCCTGCGCCACGCTAATTGCAGCATGCATTGCTGCCATAGTAACGGTGGATCTTCTTGGCATTGCTCTTTGCGCGTCAGGTGCATTTTTTAAAGGTGCAGAAAGCTGCTATTATTGCTTTGGTGGGTGTTGTGTAGAAACCGCGTGGTGTTGTACACCAATACCGGAGGGGGTTTGAGGGCGTTGTCCAAGTCGTTAAAGCATTCGAAAGTTTTCCCAGTATGCGGCATTCTACTTACTTTTTTTACTTTGGGCTCGCTTTTATGGTTGTTTTTCGTGGAATGTTCACCTAACCGGGCCTTTAGTCAAATACCTCTAATCATTATAGGTATTGGATGGATTTCGCTTGGAGTAGGTCGAATAAGGAAGTGGAAAAGCAGAACAATAAACGTAATTACCTCAATCCTAATCTTAGTTGCATTCATCTTATGGCTATATATTCATCTATTTTAGGAAAAATGTGAATAAGCCACATACTGGCAACCGACAGCGAAGAAAGTTGCATAGCATATATATTAATGAATAGAGAACTATTAAGAAGCATAATAAGGCATACACCTGGTAAAGCATTAAACACTATGTTAACTATTACATTTATTTTTGTATTAAGGAGGTTATTGTACTATGTTTAAAAGGAAATTGATTTACATATTAGCTTCTATTCTTATAACGTTAACGTTAGCTTCTCAATTTGTATCTATAGCATTTATACCCGGTTCTGCAGTCGCTAATGGGAAATTTAACAGTAGAAACGTCTATCACCAACTGCTCAATTTCAGGCTTTCAAGACTCTCAGAAATCTATGAGGGGAATTCTTCTCTTCC
>Ga0164318_10006401_pt1 | contig 11402 bp, 11 predicted proteins | sample GuaBasSedimGuay9_FD_113734 | JGI IMG/M metagenome (GOLD analysis project Ga0164318, IMG submission 113734) | Subseafloor sediment microbial communities from Guaymas Basin, Gulf of California, Mexico - Guay9, Core 4571-4, 0-3 cm | ecosystem: Environmental > Aquatic > Marine > Hydrothermal vents... | reverse complement strand
TTTAAGATTTCATACAGTTGACTATGTCTACAATTTTTATCCCCTGATGCCGGATTTAAAGGGGTGGACTATTATTAATATGCCTGAGTTCTCAGAATATTAGCTATCAACCACATCTTGTGTTTGCTGAGAATTTTATTCATCAAACAGACGATCAACTTACCAAATATACAATTTGATTTTAAACGATCTTTGGCGGGGCATTAGAAGCAGAATATGTTTGACATATTATTTTTTTCCAAATAAATATAAAGAATAATTTCATTTTAAAAACCATATGTTGAGCATGGCTCACTATATCGCCCAAAGGAGTTTTCATGAAGATTAAAAAAGCTGTTTTCCCTGTAGCCGGACTCGGTACCCGATTTATCCCTGCCACGAAAGCCATGGCAAAAGAGATGCTGCCGGTTGTTGACAAGCCCATTATCCAATACGCGGTTGAAGAGGCTTTTGCGGCCGGAATTGAACATATTATTTTTGTTACGGGGCGGGGGAAAAAAGCATTGGAAGATCATTTTGACAGATCTTTTGAAATCGAACACGCTTTGCAGGAAAAAGGAAAAGACGATCTTTTAAAACAGATTCAGGAACTGGTCCCAAAAACCGGTACGATTATTTATACCCGGCAGAATCAGCCTTTAGGACTGGGCCATGCCATCTGGTGCGCAAGGGATATTGTCGGTGATGAACCCTTTGCCGTTCTTCTGGCGGATGACCTGATTCAGACAGACAAACCCGTCCTTTCCGAAATGATAAAAAAATTCGACCGGTTAAGAGCCTCCATTGCCGCAGTCATGGAAGTTGATAAAGACCAGACAGACAAATACGGTATTCTTGATGCCCGGCATGTGGAAGATGATATCGTCCGAATTGACGATATGATTGAAAAACCGAACCCTGACGAAGCACCATCCAATCTGGCGATTATCGGCCGTTATATTCTAACACCCAAGATTTTTGAATACCTGGGAAAAAGAAAAAAAGGGGCCGGGGGTGAAATCCAGCTCACCGATGCTATGAAAACCCTTCTTAAAGAGCAGCCAATCTATGGATACAAGTTTAAAGGGAAACGATTTGACTGTGGCGACAAAGTAGGATTCCAGATGGCAAATCTGGCATTTGCCCTTGAAAGACCGGATATGAAAGATAAGCTCATAAAATTTATTAAAGAAATTCAAAAAGAATTTTAGCAGTGACTTAGGAACTTTTATACCGGCTATAGGTCTTCATTACTTTTCGGACATAATTTTGTGTCTCTTTGTATGGCGGAATCCGCTGATATTTATCAACAGCCACAGGCCCGGCATTATAGGCCGCAAGAGCTAAGGGAAGCTTATATTCATACCGTCGTAACAACCGCTGAAGATATAATGTCCCTCCCATAATATTCTGTGAAGGATTAAAGGGATCTTTTACCAAAAGGGTTTTATAATTGTCCGGCATAATCTGCATAAGCCCCTTGGCCCCTTTTTTTGAGACTGCTTTGGGATTAAAATCAGATTCCACATGAATCACGGCCTTAATCAGAGAAAATTCAACGCCATATTTTTTGTGTGCTTTTTTAATAATATCATCATATTTTTTGGTATTGACTTGTTGCTTGATTTTTTTGAGTTTTTCTTTGATATATAATTTATAATCCGATGATGTGGGAGTGTTTGTGAAATGAACGATTCCACTGCCGTCAATATACATATAGATATCGGCAAAAGCATTATTTAAACAAATGATACTTAAGGTAACAAATAAAATGAGTCCTGTTCTTTTTAACATTTTCCTTCAGTTTTTTTATCTGATTATTTTATCTGGTCTTTGTATTCCTTCAAGACAAATTTCCCGGGGAACGTTGGTTTTGCCACATATTGGCCCAGATTATCCAGAAAGGTTTTAACAAGTGTTTCAAAGACCTTCTCTTTTTCATCGGCCATAATAAAATTTCGTTCGATCTTATATTCATAGGTCGAAGTATCACCCAGTGTCGCTATCATATCATTAAATTTAAAATCAGATATGGTGTTATCAGAAAATAATTTTTTTTCAATCTTGATTCCCATCGTTACCTTCATGATTACCACATAGGCATCAACACTAATCTTTCGGGACATATCCGAAATGACAAGGGTCTGATTATTTTCAAGTTCAATCCTTTTATATATCATATTTTCCATAATTTTACCGTTGTTTTTTCCTTATGGTTTTTCCGGAGGGCGTATAGTTATAGTTAACCGGCTTGAATTCAGGCTAAAACAGTTCCAATTGTTTTTCTTTTTTTCCTGGCTTTAAGCGAACAGGACTTTTTTCTGTCTTTGTCAATTTTTTTTCAATATCCTCAATAAAAAAAGATTGTTGCCTTTTAAAACTTTTGCCATATATGCTTCTTTTTTTTGCATAAGTCAAACAAAGAATATCCATAGCCCTTGTCATGGCCACATAGAACAGGCGGCGCTCTTCTTCAAGATCATCGATATTTTTGCCGTCTTTTGCAAAGGGGATAAGACCCTGTTCACATCCGGCAACAAAGACAACCGGAAATTCAAGGCCTTTGGCTGCATGCAGGGTCATCAAAGATACTTTTTCAACATTGAACTCCAGGGTATCTGTATCCTGGTTTAAGGCGAGCGCATTCAAAAAGTCATTCAAATCATTGTACAGCCTTGAAATGGATAAAAGTTTTTCAAATGCCTGTTCTGCTTTTTCATGGCCTTTAATAATTTTGTTTAACCCTTCTTTTTTCACCAAAAATTTTAACACAGTTTCAGTATCACACTCTTTTAGTTCATCCGGAAAATCACCGCTTTTCACCATATTTCTGCAAAAATTAATCAATTGTTTTATGCCCTCTATTTCAAACAATTTGTTTTTATCTGCGGTTTGAAAGGGAATCCCCTCTTTTTCAAACATATTGATAAAAGTTTGCCCCTGTCTTTTGGTTCGATACAGAATGGCAAAATCTGCAAAGGAATATTCTTTTTGTTCGTCCGGATCTGTTTTACCCGCATCCATCGAAAAAAAGGAGGTCCCGTCCACAAGCTTTTCAATCATCTTACCAATGGCCACGGCCTCTGCATACTCTGTGGCTGTTTCCTTTATCATCAGTTTCTGGGTATTTTTTGCATCAGAAAAAACCTTAAATTTTTCTTCATTTTCCAAAGATTTGCTGATCATTTGAAAAGAGGCGTCGAGAATGGTCTGGGAGGATCTGTAATTTTGAGTCAAAATAACCTTTTCACATCCCGGGAAATCTATTTCAAACCGTTTGAAATATTTCTTATCGGATCCTCTGAACCCGTATATGGATTGATCCGGATCACCAATCACTACGATATGATTGTCTTCACAAATCAATTTAAAAAGCTCATATTGACCAAAATTTAAATCCTGATATTCATCGATAAAAATATATGAATACCTTTTCCGGACGATTGAGCGAATCTTTTCATCAGAGGTCAACATCTTAACCGCCATGAAAATCAAATCTTCAAAATCTACCACATTATGTTGACTGCAGAGAGTCTGGTAAGCTTGATAGACCTTGTTAAAATTATCAACATCTTTTCCATCGGTTATCACTTTTTTAAAATCATCATCAGGGGACAATAAATTCTGCTTGCACAGGCTGATCATTTGATCCACCTGTTTTGCCGCTTTTTTTTTAATTTTCTCCCCCATGGCTTCCCGGATCAGTGATATCCGCAACGATTCATCCACTATAACGGCATTAAATCCTTTGTATTCTTTTAAAAGTTTAAGACAGAAAGAGTGAAAGGTCGCAGCCAATACAGGTGCTTTTGTTTTGGGCACGTATTTTTCTATTCGCTTTTCAAGTTCTCCTGCGGCCTTGTTCGTGAATGTCAGGGCAAGAATAGAACCCGGATCAACCTGTCTTTTTGATATAAGATGGGCAATTTTAGCCGTCAATGTCCGGGTCTTTCCCGTACCTGGCCCGGCCTGGATGATCATGGCTCTGGCAGATGACTCAACCGCTTTTTGCTGCGCAGAATTCAGACCGGATAAAAGCGTTTGGATTTTAACAGGCTGTTTTGTTGCCGATTTTTTTTTGAACCTCTTTTGTTTCTGGCTCTCTTTTTTTACAATAACTTTTTTTACCTTTGTTTTAGCCTTTACTTTAGACTTATCCTTTTTTACGGGCAGGTCAAACAACAGGTATTTCTCACCTTTTAAATGTTCTTTTTGTTGTCTTGAGAAAAGGTTTACTTTCCCGTATTCACCGTCAAATCCTGGATCAATATTGACATCACCGGTTCGCATTTTCATAATGGCTTCTGCCAGCAGGGGTACATTAGCCGTCTCTATTTCCTGAACAGATTTTTCTAAAAGGATTCCAAGCTCCGGTCCTAATGTTTCTATGGCCCTGTTATAATAGCCTGCTACCTTTTTTGTTTTAGGCCCCACCTCAAAAATTTCCGAAAGGATATCGGCAAGGGGGATGATACTTTTAAATCCATGCCGGTTTTCAGGCAGATACCCTTCCGGCCTTGTGGCAAGTTCCTGGACTCTGTTTAATACCCCATAGGTCACTTTGCGACCACACTCGGGACAGATGCCGTCAATCCGGGCAGTAGTGGCAGGATTAAGGCAGATATCACATTTCCTGTGGCCGTCATAATGATACTTGCCCTGGTGAGGATACATATCTATGGTGCCCTGGTATTTTTCAAGATCATTTTTCTCAAGCGCCTGCCGAATATGAAAAAAACTCAACTTAGTATTGAACACAGAGGCGTTTCGCCCGAGATACCCTGGTGAATGGGCATCGGAATTGGATATCAGCCGGACATTATCAAGATCTTCAACACGCCAGTTCATGGGAGGATCGGAAGACAATCCTGTCTCAACGGCAAAGATATATTCTTTTAAAGAGCCGAAACACTCTTCAATTGAATCAAATCCTGATTTTGATCCAAACATGGAAAACCAGGGTGTCCATATATGGGCCGGCACAAAAAAACCCTTATCATTGATATCCAGCATGATGGAAAGCAGATCCGCTGCATCAAGCCCCAGTATCGGGCGCCCGTCTGATTTGATGTTTCCGATGGAATCAAGCTTTGCATTAAACTTTTTCACACTCGCAATATCAGGAAAATAAACCAGATTATGATTTTTTCTCACCCGGTCATCTTTCTTGTAAATATTGCTGATTTCCGTCTGTAGAATAAACCGGACAGGATTCCTGCACTTTTCGGGAATAGTTTTATCAATATCCTTTGCAATCTGCCTTTTAAGGGAGAACAATCCCGGTTCGGTCTCTTCGAGCTTGGACTCGATTTCTTCAATCCATGCGGGAAAGGTAAAATCCCCGGTTCCCACAACCCGGACCCCTTTAATCTGTGCCGCATAATATAAATTTTCAAAATCAAGATTCCTGGCAGTGGCTCGTGAATATTTTGAATGAAGATGAAGATCAGCTATAAATTTCATTTTTTTATCCGGTTTAGTGGTTTATTTTTTTACACAGACTCAATAATTTACACGATTTCCTCTTAATTTAAAAGAAAGATTCTGATAAAGAAGAATAACCAACCCCAACAATAAAAACGAAAGGGCTTGCAATGAACATTTTCCAGGATAAAATTCTTGTGATAGCAGAATCAGAATCCAAATCCATCATCTCCAGTTCTGTGAAAGATATTACCGGGCTTAAAATCCTTGAAGCAGATTCGGAAAACAAGGCATTTGAGCTGATTTATCATCATTCTTTCGTTCTGGTCATCATTGATGAGACGCTGCCCCACATCGATAAGTATAAAATCGGAGCCATGCTGCTCAGCCATAGAAAAACCCATGACGCCCCTTTGCTTATCATCACGGACACCATCACCCCGGAAAACTTCCTAACCGATTTTAAAGCGCTGCAGATTGACTATATTCTAAAACCCTTTGATGAACAATTGATTCTGACCAAAATAAAGATATTTTTTGAACTCTTTAAACAAAAAAATGCTGTTACCCAGAGTATTGATGAACTGGATAACGTTTATAAAAAAATCGTTGAACAGCATGAACTGGTCATAAAAGAAGAACTTTCAAAAAAAGAGCTTGTCAATATTTCATCCATTGCTGCAAACCAGATGCAGCAACCCCTTCAAAGCCTCCAGGGGAATATAAATCAATTGCTTCGAAACAGGGATATTAGCCCAAAAATCAAGTCAACCCTTGCATCCGTAAAGACCGCTACCGAGAGAATCTCGCACATCACAAAAAAACTTTTTGCCTTTCCCGGAAAAGCTAAAAAAGTATTATTTGATACTGCCTCAGGCCTGGATGAAAACCGACTTTATAAAATCCTCTATGTTGAAAGTTCAACTGAAGATTTCAATATCATTAATCATTTTATAAAAAATGTCATCAAGTGTGAACTGGCCCAGGCAAAGACACTTGAACAGGCGTTGGACCTTATTGCCGACAGCCGGTTTGATTTAATTTTCATTGATCATTTATTACCGGATGGAACCGGATTTGATCTGCTGTCAAAATTAAAACAGATGCGGTCGGATATCCCTGTTGTTTTCACTCTGGACAAACCCAATGCCTATATGGGGCCGGAAGCTGTATCAAAAGGTGCCTTCACTTATTTTGTAAAAGAAGAGTTCTCCAGCGGCAATATCCTTTCCATTATTCATGGTACACTGCAAAAAGCCAGGATCACCCGGGAAGTGGAAGATGCCCAGAATCGGATTGTGATGATCTCAAACAAAGACACCCTTACCAGACTTTTCAACCGACGCTGTTTTGAACAGGAACTTGAATCTGAAACATCCAAAGCAAAACGATATAAAATTCCTTTATCAATTCTTATTATGGATTTTGATCAGTTTGGGACCATCAATGAAACCCAGGGATATGATACGGGAGATGCCATCCTTTCCACCAGTGCGAGTATCATTCAAAGCATGGTCAGAAACAATGATGTGGTCTGTCGATATGGCGGAGAGGAATTTGGAATTGTCCTCCCGAACACGGCATTAAATGGTGCCAGGATGCTGGCGGAAAGAATCAGGAAAAAAATTGCTGATCACGAATTTAAAAAGGATTCCATTGTTTTAAATCTCACCGTCAGCATTGGCATTGCTTCCTATGTCCCTGAAACAGATAAAGACTATTCTTCCCTGGTAAAAAAAGCCCTGCATGCGCTGACATCTGCCATGGACCAGGGTGGAAATAGAATTAAAACATTTATGAATTAAACAAAAAGAGACTATATCATGCCAATATTTGACCCTCAAACAACCCAATTGATTAAAGACTGGGATCAAACCATAGAAACCCAAATCAAAATCAAGCGCATTACCACAGATCATCCAGAAGAAAATCAATTTATAAATTTTGCCGACCAGATGTCAGGCATAACCTCCAGACTGGTTATCGAAACCGAAAAAGGCGAAAAGGGTCTGCCCTGTTTACTGCTCAAAGAGAACATCACCTATTCGGCACTTCCACTTGAAAAAGAATTGGAACCCTTTCTTGAAGCTTTGTCACAAATAAACGATAAAAACCTGATACTTCCGGATCAGATCAAACAAGACCTTGATAAAATAGACATTCCGGTTCAATTAAAACTCTATATTGCCCTGCAGTGTCCCCATTGCCCCAATGTGGTCAGGACAGTGATGCCATTGGCCCTCTATTGTAAAAACATAAGCTTCCACATCATCGACGGCAGTCTGTTTCCTAAAACAGCTCAGAAAGACGGTGTCATGTCAGCACCCTGCCTGATCCTTGATGATGATTTCAGATGGACCGGAAGTGTCCAGCCCCAGGAAATTATAAAAATGATCACTGACCGTGATCCATCGCAATTGAGTGCCGGCACTTTAAAGACAATCCTTGAACAGGGGGATGCCGCCTGGATAACACAGGCCATGATTAAAAACAAAGGAATCTTTGATGCTTTTTTTAAACTGTTACTCCATGAAACATGGTCGGTAAGGCTTGGTGCCATGGTGATTGTTGAAGAACTTGCTGAAACTGACCCCGGTCTTGCAGCCTCTCTTGGCCCTGTCCTGACAAACCTGTTTGATGAAAAAGATGTGCCCATACAGGGAGACATTCTTTATGCCCTGGGCGAAGCCGGTGATCTTGAAACAAAAAAATGGATCCAGACAAAACTTCCAGAACTTGAACACCCGGACCTTATTGATGCCGCAAAAGACGCGTTGGACAGTCTGAAAACAAAACTGGCAACATAACTATAAAAAGCATACAAAAATTTGTACGCTTTTTATAGTTAATATCATAAGTTAGATTTTACAACAGACTTTCAAGAGATATTAAATCCATATTAAACGCATCTGCAACTGGTTTGCAGACAAGTTTATCACCCACATAGTTAACACCTTTTGCAAAATTTCCATTTTTACAAATTGCTTGCCATCCATCATTAGCTATTTTCAATGCGTAAGGCAGCATAGCATTAGTTAAGGCAATGGCCGACGTTAAAGGAACAGCACCCGGCATATTGGCAACACAATAGTGGATAACACCATCGAATTCATATATGGGATCACCGTGGTCGTTGGCTTGGAAATTTCAAAACACCCGCCCTGGTCAATGGCAACATCAACAATTACAGATCCTTTTTTCATTGTTGAAAGCATCTCTTTTGTAATCAATTTAGGGGCTTTGGCTCCAGCCACCAGGACGGCCGCCCACTACAAGATCTGATGTTTTTGCAAGATCTCTGATCAGTGCAGGCGAAGACATTAAAGGCCTACAATTTGCCGGCATGATTTCTGAAAGATATCTTAAACGATCAATGTTCATATCAAGAATCGTAACATCGGCTCCCATACCACAGGCGACTTGCGCAGCATGAACACCGACAACCCCGCCACCTATGACAAGCACATCTGCGGAGGGCGTTCCTGTCACACCACCTAAAATAAGCCCTCTTCCACCAAATGTTCTTTTAAAATATTTTTATTAATTCAGACATACCTTCTATAACCATAATATTGTTTATAGTTTTGATGATATTTTCTCTGTTTTTATTTGAATATTCCTTTATTGAATTAATGTTAGATATTTGAATTGACAAAATGTTCCGAAAAGGTATATTATTTATACCATGAAATTTGAATTTGACCTAATAAAGTCAAAAACCAACAAAGAAAAGCATGGGATTGATTTTATTGAAGCCCAAATACTTTGGGATGATCCTGATTTGTTGGAGATTCCGGCAAGAACAACGGATGAACAAAGGTTTATAGTTATTGGAAAAATAGCAGTAAAGCACTGGTCAGGCGTTATCACATATCGTGATGAAAACATACGGATTATCTATGTGCGACGCGCGAGAGATGAGGAGATTGAGATATATGAAGGCTAATGACTTTGACAAAAAATTCAATGAAGGAAAAAGCGTTGTAAAATACCTGGATCTTTCAAAAGCCAGACGACCCGAGCAGGAACAAAAAAGAGTTAATGTTGATTTTCCGCTCTGGATGATTCATTCACTGGACAAAGAAGCTAAGCGAATCGGAGTTCCCAGGCAGTCGATTATCAAGGTCTGGCTTGCAGAGAGATTGCAGCAAGCAACCGATTGCAGATGAAAGCTGTTATCCAGGCCAAAGGGCTTTCCCGTAAGTTTGGCAACCTTGTTGCGGTGGATCATGTGACATTTGAGATTTTTCAGGGTGAAATCTTTGGATTTTTAGGTTCCAATGGAGCCGGTAAGACGACAACGGTACGCATGCTCACAGGGGTGATCGATCCCACGGATGGCACGGCTGCAATACAAGGCCATGACATCCGGAAAGCATCATTGCTTTCGAGAACGCACATCGCCGTTGTCCCTGAAGAGGCAAATGTATACCTTGATCTGACGATCTGGCAGAACCTGATGCTTATGGCGGAATTGCATGGGATTGCGCGGCATCAACGTACTAAAAAAGCAACACACCTGCTTGACACATTCGGGCTGTCCGACAAAATAAAGCAGAAAGCACGGACACTCTCCAAAGGGCTTCGGCAAAGGCTTATGCTTTGTGCTGCCTTGGTAACGGGTCCGGAAATATTATTTCTTGACGAGCCCACCAGCGGGCTGGATGTCCAGAGCGCAAGGCTGATACGAAAGACAGTGCGCGATATGAACCAAAACGGCCTCACTGTGTTTTTGACTACTCACAACATGACTGAGGCAAGCGAAATGTGCTCAAGGGTAGCGATCATCGACAAAGGACGGATTGTTGCCATAGACTCCCCGGAAAAGCTTCGCTCCACCATCAGTGCCCGTCAATACGTCGAGGTCAGTTTTGCCGATGCTAAACCGGAAATAAATGAGCTGTCCTCTCTGTCAGGAGTGTCACAGGTTGATGTAGATCATAGGATGTTCCGGCTCTATACAAATTTTCCCGGCCAGGTGATAACCGAAGTTGTCCGACTGGTGGACCAGAAGGGATTGGAAATCACAGATCTCAGCAATTGTAAACCCAGCCTGGAGGATGTATTTCTTCACTTTACGAGTGACAGCAAAGAAAAGGATTTATAATGACGGTTCAGATGAAAAAAGTTCAGGCCTGGCACTGGCAGCTGCGGTGCTCACTGGTCATTTTAAAAAAAAATGCACGACTTTACTATCTGAAACCACCCGTTTTAATCTTTGGAGTTCTTTTTCCGGTATTTTTCTTTCTTGCCTTTAAGATGGGACGCCCTGTGGCAGCTCAAACGGTTGTTCCGGGCATGGTTGCCATGGCACTCTGGTTCACGGCTAGTGCAGTGGGGCCTTTGGTAACTCCCTGGGAACGAAACGCCAGGACCTATGAACGTCTTATCTCAACGCCAGTGTCACTGCCGGCAATACTGGCAGGAGACGTTATCAGCGGGTTTGTTTTCGGGGCCTGCCTTTCCATTATTCCGGTATTGCTCGGCCTCATTCTTACAGACACGACTATCGAAAACCTGCCCCTGCTCATTGCCGGCATCATAATGAGTGCCGTAAACTTTGCTTCTTTGGGCGTACTTCTTGCCGCACCTCCCGCAAGCGGTCCCTCTAACATCATGCTGTTATCAAACCTGGTCCGACTGCCGCTGCTTTTCGTAAGTGGTATATTTATGCCCATAGACCAGATGCCGGTCTGGATTCAGTGGATTGCACCCTTATCTCCGTTATCCTACTCAAGTGCTGTGATTCATTCAGCCTTCGGGTGCCCTGCTTTCTTTCCGGTATGGCCGAGCCTGGCTATGCTGGCCCTGTTGACTTTGATATTTTTCATGGCATCCTGCAAATTCCACAATATGTGGCGATCAAAGGGATTGTAAAAAATTATGACTGCTACAATAGTCACAAACTATGAACTGCAGCTTGCCAGCGATTATGTTCAGAACACCGGCTGTAATATTTTCCTGACAGGCAAGGCAGGTACCGGCAAAACGACATTTCT
>Ga0164318_10006400_pt1 | contig 11403 bp, 4 predicted proteins | sample GuaBasSedimGuay9_FD_113734 | JGI IMG/M metagenome (GOLD analysis project Ga0164318, IMG submission 113734) | Subseafloor sediment microbial communities from Guaymas Basin, Gulf of California, Mexico - Guay9, Core 4571-4, 0-3 cm | ecosystem: Environmental > Aquatic > Marine > Hydrothermal vents >... | reverse complement strand
TTCAACTTAAGATTCTCTTCAATAAACTCTGATTTTTCTACTATCTCGCCTGGAATGAAATCGGAATCTCCTTCATCTTTGATTCTCACACGAGAAAACATCTGACGAGTAATAATCTCAATATGCTTATCATGAAGATCTACACCTTGAGAAGCATAGACTTTTTGAACCTCATTCACAATATAGCGCCAAGTTTCCTCAATTCCACGAAGTCGATATAGTTTTTTAAGATTAAGGCTACCCTCACAAAGTTGCTCTCCTTTCTTAACTTCTTGACCAGGCTTAACCCAAATGGCAGCATCAAGAGGAATTCTATATTCAATAACTTTTCCTTTATTTTTGTTGGTAAGGGGAGAAATTTTTACTATTTTTTTCTTTTGATCAACTGAAACCACCTTTCCATCTACCTCGCTCATTATTGCTTCTCCTCCAGGAACTCTATTCTCAAAAACCTCCTCAACACGAGGCAATCCTTGAGTAATATCTCCTCCTTCTGCTACTCCTCCACTGTGAAAGGTTCGCAAAGTAAGCTGAGTTCCTGGTTCTCCTATAGCCTGTGCAGCTACAATACCCACTGCTTCTCCTAGCTTAACGAGTCGATTTCTTCCCAGATCCCATCCATAACATTTTTGACACACACCTCTCCTACATTTACAACTTAAAGGAGAACGTACTCTTACCTGCTCTATTTCTGCATCAACTATTGCTCTTGCTTTATCAAAATCTATAATCTCTCCTTTTCTGACAATAACCTTTCCTTTTACTTTAATATCTTCAAGACAATATCTACCAAGAATTTTAAAAATAAATTTCTGACCAATTTCTTCGGCATCCTTCCGAAAGACAACAATACCTTTTCTATCTCCGCAATCTTCTTCACATACCAAAACCTCATGAGAAACATCTATTAATCTTCTGGTCAAATAACCTGCTTTTGCAGTTCGCAAAGCGGTATCCGCTGTTCCTTTCCTTGCTCCATGAGTAGATATAAAATACTCCAAAACATTAAATCCTTCAGTATAGGAAGACTTAACAGGTAATTTGATAATGCGACCCATAGGATTCACTACTAATCCCTTCATCCCTGCCATTTGGACTGGCTGAGTCCATGAACCTCTTGCACCAGAGTCAACCATCATAAAGACAGGACCATCCTTGGGTAGTGTCTTAGAAAGTTCTTCTACAATTTCACTTTTTGCTTCCTGCCAAATTTTAATTATTTCTCCATCTCGCTCTTCAGGAGAAAGAAGGCCTTTCTCAAATTCTTTCTTGATCTTTTCCTCTTTCTTTTCAGCTCGAGCAATAATCTCGGCTTTCTTAGGAGGCACTTTAAGATCATCCATGCCCCAGGTAATACCTGATTTGGTAGAATATTCAAAACCTATTTCTTTAATCTTATCTAATGTTTCTCCTACAATCGGGAGATATCCAGATTCGGTTTTGTTTTTCTCAATAATTTCCCCAACTATCTCCCTAAGTTCTTTCAACTTAATTCTCTTGTTTTGAAAAGGAAAATCTTCAGGAAGAGCCTGATTGAAAAGGATTCTCCCAACCGAGGTTTCGATAAAAGCATCATTAATCCTAACTTTAATTTTTGCCCTCAAATCAACATGTTTTAACTCATATGCTAGCACTGCCTCTTCAGGAGAACTAAATACTTTACCTTCACCCTTTTTTCCTTCTTTGAGAGTTGTCAACCAATAACACCCAAGAACTATATCCTTGCTTAAAGAAACTACTGGAAGCCCTGTAGCAGGCTTTAGAAGATTAAGAGAAGAAAGCATTATCTCTCTTGCCTCTTTCTGAGCTTCTTCGAGAAGAGGAACAAAAACTGCCATCTGATCTCCATCAAAATCAGCATTAAAGGCTTTACAAACCATAGGGTGTATTCTAATCGCTTCACCTTCTATAAGAATCGGTCTAAATGCCTGTATTCCTAATCGATGGAGAGTGGGTGCTCTGTTAAGTAAAACTAATTTTTCTTTTACTACCTCCTCAAGTAGAGCCCAAACTTCGGGAATTTCTTCCTCTATCAAACGAGAGGCACCCCTAACATTATAGGCTAGTTCTCGAGAGAGAATTTTATGAATAACAAACGGCTTAAACAATTCCAAAGCCATCTTCTTTGGAATACCTACTTCTGAAAGTCTCAGCTCAGGACCCACTACAATCACTGAACGCCCTGAATAATCTACTCTTTTTCCCAAAAGATTTCTTCTAAATCTTCCCTGTTTTCCTTTCAACATATCCGCCAATGATTTTAATTCTCTTCTTCCACCGGTACTAGCACGGGTTGTTTGAGTTTTTCGCATTCCATTATCAATAAGCGCATCTACTGCTTCTTGAAGCATTCTTTTTTCGTTTCTGACAATAACTTCAGGAGCTGAAATTTCAAGGAGATATTTAAGACGATTATTCCGATTTATTACTCGTCTATATAGATCATTAAGGTCAGAAGAAGCAAATCTTCCACCATCAAGCTGAACCATCGGCCTTAAGTCCGGAGGTAGAACAGGAAGAACTTCAAGAAACATCCATTCGGGTCTAATTTTTTCCTTGTGCATTTTCTTGAAAATCTTCAGCCTTCTTAACATCTTTCTTCGATCTATCTGCTGCTTTTTTGATAATTGTTTCTCAAGTTTGGATATCTCTTCTACTAAATTAATATTCTTGAATATTTTCTTTAAAGTCTCTGCTCCGGTTCCTGCTTCAAACATTTCACCATACTTCAAGGAAAGATTTCGATAATCAATCTCTGATAAGATATCAAACTTCTTAAGTTCCAGTACTTCCTTTTTTGCTTTCTGGTAGGCTTGCTCTAATTCATGAAGAGTTTTCTTTAATTGTTTGGAATTTTTTTTGAACTGGCTCTTTGCTGCCTTTACTTTAGATTGATATTCCTTGTCTATTTCGGCAAGAATTTTCTTCCTAGCTTCTTCGTCAACCTTAGTAACAATATAAGCAGAGAAATAAATAACCTTCTCAAGTTTCTGCATCGGAATGTCCAAAATCTGTCCCATTATTGAAGGAACTCCTTTAAGAAACCAAATATGGGAACAAGGAGAAGCTAATTTTATATGACCCATTCTTTCTCTCCTAACCTGTGAATGGGTTACTTCTACACCACAACGATCACAAATTATTCCCTTAAACCTAATTCCTTTGTATTTTCCGCAATAACACTGATAGTCTTTAGTTGGTCCAAATATCTTCTCACAGAAAAGTCCATCTTTCTCTGGCCTTTGAGTTCTATAATTTATAGTTTCGGGTTTTGTAACTTCTCCCCAAGACCATTCCAAAATCTCTTGAGGAGAAGCTAATTTTATTTTGATTGATTGGAGATCACTTACCTTCATAAGAATTTTTGAAATTTACTTCTGCTTCTTTTTCTCTTGTTGTTGTTTTGTTTTGATCTCTACTCCTAACGCTAGAGATCTGAGTTCGTTTACCAAAAGATTAAAAGACGCAGGGAGATTTGGGGGAGAAATTTTTTCGCCTTTCAGGATAGCCTCATAAGCAGCAGCTCTTCCGCTCACATCATCTGATTTAATTGTAAGCATTTCTTGAAGAGAATAAGCAGCTCCGTATCCCTCCAAAGCCCATACCTCCATTTCTCCAAATCTCTGTCCTCCAAATTGAGCTTTTCCTCCTAGCGGTTGTTGAGTAATAAGAGAATAAGGACCAATGGCACGCATATGAACTTTATCCTCAACCATATGAATGAGCTTCATCATATAAATCCAACCTACAGTTATTTTCTGAGGGTATGGCTCGCCTGTCTGACCATCATAGAGTACTACTTTACCATCTTCATCAAGCCCTGCTTTCTTCAATTCTTCTTTAATATCTTTTTCAGTAGCTCCAGAAAGGGCAGGAGTAATGGCATGATATCCTAACTTCTTTGCAGCCCACCCAAGATGAGTCTCCAAAATTTGACCTAAATTCATTCGAGAAACAACGCTCAAGGGACTTAAAATAATATCTACAGGAGTACCATCTTCCATAAAGGGCATTTCTTCTTCAGGAAGAACCTTAGAAATAACACCTTTATTTCCATGCCTTCCAGCTAACTTATCACCTGATGTAATTTTTCTTAACTGAGCCACTTCTACCTCTATTCTCTTGATTATTCCGGGTTCGAGATTTGCTTGTCCTCTTTCAAATACTTTAACCTTTACTACTCTTCCTCTCTTTCCATGTTCCATTCTAAGAGATGTATCTTTTACATCCTTGGCTTTTTCTCCAAAAATAGCTCCTAATAATCTTTCTTCAGCAGTAAGCATTTCTTTACCTTTAGGAGAGATTTTTCCTACCAAGATATCGTTTGGACCTACTTCTGCACCAATTCTTACAATCCCCTCTTCATCTAAATCTTTTAGTTTTTCTTCTCCTACATTCGGGATATCATATGTAGTTACTTCTGGCCCAAGTTTTGTTTCTCTAACATCACAGGTAAAGTTCTCAATATGAATAGAAGTATAAACATCTTCTTTAACCAATCTCTCAGAGATTACAATAGCATCTTCAAAATTTTGACCATAAAAAGGCATAAAGGCTACTAAGACGTTTCGTCCTAAAGCAAGATACCCTCTGTCAATTGCTCCTCCATCAGCAAGCACTTCTCCTTTCTTTACCTTCTGACCTTTCTTTACCAATGGTCTCTGATGAAAACAAGTATATTGATTACTTCTTACAAAAGTTCTTAGTTGATAATTCTTTACCTGACCCTTTTTAGTGCGAATTTTAATATGTTTTGCATCTACTTCTTCTACAATACAATCTTCGGGAGCAAGGAGTTCTTGACCTGAATCCATTGCTACCTTTCTCTCCACTCCTGTCATCACCAAAGGAGCCTCTGGATTAACAAGAGGCACCGCCTGGCGTTGCATGTTAGATCCCATTAAAGCTCGATTGGCATCATCATTCTGCAGAAAAGGAATAAGAGAAGTAGCAATAGAGATTGGTTGTTCAGGAGAAACGTCTATATAATCAATTTCTTCTCTCTTCACTACTGCCGGCTCTCCTTTCTTTCTTGCTTCCACTTTGGAAGGAATAATCCGACCATCCTCAGAAATTGGAACTCCTCCATGAGCAATGTTATATTTCTCTTCCTCAAAAGCTAAAAGATAGTGCACCTCAGAAGTAACCTTTCCTTTTTCTACCTTGAAATAAGGTGTTTCTATAAAACCAAAAGGATTAATGCGGGCATAACCAGCAAGATGATTAACTAATCCAATATTTGGCCCTTCAGGAGTTTGAATAGGACAAATTCTTCCATAATGAGAAGGTTGTACATCTCTTACTTCAAATCCTGCTCTTTCTCTGGTAAGTCCACCAGGCCCAGTAGCAGAGAGTCTTCTTTTATGCTCCAATTCAGCTAATGGATTTTCGTTATCCATAAACTGAGAGAACTGGGAAGAACTAAAAAATTCCTTCACTACTGCCATAAAAGGCCGAGGATTGATTAACTGAATTGGAGTTAAGGTACGGGTATCTAAAGTTGACATCTTATTTTGAATAATTCTCTCCATTCTTAACATTCCTACTCTAAGCCTATTTTGAAGAAACTCGCCCAACGTTCTAACTCTTCTGTTCCCAAGATGATCAATCTGATCAGGTTTCGCCTCTGGATCGTTATTTAGACGAATAATTTCCCTTAACACGGCAATAATATCTTTGACTGCAAGGACTCTATCGTTTATAGTAATAGGTTTATCCCTATCTTTCCTTAGTTCTTCAATCCGCTGTCTCATCTTCCATCTTCCTACTTTTGAGAGATCATATCTTTCAAAATTAAAGAACATATTTTTCAGCAATTCCCGAGCAGTATCAGGAGTAGCCATATCTCCAGGCCGTAAATGAGTATAAATTTCCACCAAAGCTTCTGAACGATTATGACAAGGATCTTGGGAGAGAGTTTTATCGATAAATTTTATCTCTCCTTTATCTACATCCTCAAAAAGTTTTTTAATTTCTTGGTTTTCTTCTATTCCAAACGCTCTGAGAAGAACAGTAGCTGGGAGTTTTCTCTTTCGATCAATCTTGACTGTAATTACTCCTGATGGTTCTGTATCAAACTCCAACCAACTGCCTCTGTTGGGAATAATTTTTGCGCCAAACAGATTTTTCCCTTTAACTGTATTAGAAAGCACAAAGAAAGCACCGGGCGAACGGATAAGTTGAGAAATCACTATTCTCTCTACACCATTTACAATGAATGTACCCCTCTCGGTCATTAAGGGAAAATCAGTTAAAAATACCTCTTGAATTTTCTCTTCTTTGGTCTTTAAGTTCACTAATTTAACCTTCACTTTAAGAGGAGCCTCGTAAGAATCATTATTTTGCTTTGCTTCAATATCCGATTTATACTTTGGTTTCTCAAATCTATAATCTAGAAACCAAAGTTCCAATTCTTTCCCTGTAAAGTCTCTAATAGGAGAAATTTCCGAAAATAATTCCTTTAGTCCGGTATTTAGAAACCATTCCCAACTTTCTTTCTGAGTCCTTAACAGATAAGGGAGTTCCATTTTAACCTTTGCCTTTGAGAAATTTTTGAGTTTTATCTCAGACATAATGTTTTTAAAAATAAAATATAAAACAATAGAGAAAATCCCCTATTTTATATCTTAGGGTAGAAGTTTTTAAATTTTTAATAAATAAATTCTGAAATAGCAACTTTTAGCATCGCGAAGGAGAAACACCTTCGCTCTGCTTTTTAAATTCTTTTTATCTCTCAAAATTGTTAGAATCGCTAGTCTCAATATTATTATTTTTTTCAAAAAAAGTCAACCCTCTCTCAAATCCAAAGATGTTTAATTCTCTTGTGTATTTTGCAAGACTTATATTTTTCTATCTTAATCCTTAAGCTTAATACAATGCAATCGCAAGATAATCACCCATCTTGCTTAATAACTAGATTCAGGTTTTCTGAAGCGCATTCTCCCCAGAAGATAAGCCAGAAATACTATTAGAATTATTATTACAATTAATACAAACCAGAAAGTTCTTGTTTTATACCATGGGATCTCAGGCAGAAGAGATGGTGCTCTTTCTATCTCAAAATATCCCTGGATTTCTTTTAATATCTGGTTTTGATAATCAAGAATATAAATACTGAAAGGTACAATTCCTGCTTCTTTTGGAGGAAGTATCGTGGCTTCATAGCGTGTCATTTCTGCATTGATTCTTAAAAGAAACGAAAAATATTTATCCTCTTTTCTTAAGGTAATTATAATACTCTTTAAAACTTCCGGAACTTTTTTGTAATCTATAGAAATTGTCAATGGCACTCCCCCCTTAATTTTCACTTTGTTGCCATCAGGAATAATTTTTTCTTGATCTTGCCAAAACTCAAAGTCTGATAATTTTAGTTTCTCAATCTCAGGGGGTAAAACGACGGGAGGTACAGGTGGAGATACTGGAGGCGGTGGTGTTGGAGGTGGCGGTACCGGAGGCGCTGGTATTTCTTTTTTATAAGGAACGGCTGAGATTATTGCTCCAGAAGAAAAATTTCCTGCTTTATCATAAGAGAAAACAGTGTAATAATATCTTTTCCCATTAACAAGACCTACTGCAAGAAATGATGTTTTTTTTCCTTGATATACCAAAATTCCATCCCAAGGATTTGTAGGAAAGAACTCCAAAGACCCCATTATTCTCACTCCTGCAAAATCCTTATCAGGAGGAGCTTCCCATCTGAGTAGAATCTGCTGATTGCCAGGGATTGCTTCTAAATTCAGAACATTAGCGGGAGGTACAGTATCTAAAATAATAGAATCTGATACTATTTCAGAAACTCCTCCCGAAAGACTTCTGAATTTAGCATAGACAGTTTTTCTACCATCACCCTCAGTTAGTATCCATTTCTTTGAAGTAGTGTAGTTTTCCCAAATCGCACCTGAAAAATCACTGTTATTGCTGATTGCCATTTGATATGCTTGCTTGGCTGAAATTGTTAAAGAAACATTTCGAGAATTTGTCCATTCTGCTCCTTTATTAATCACTATAGATTTCTCAGAAACTTCGGGAGCCGGAGGAATAAGGAAAAGAGCACCTCCTTCTTCCGGAGCAGGAGTAGGAGGAGTAGGAGCTGATAAAGTAGTAGCCGAAGCAGAAGAACTCTTTGGAGATTCTATTCCTGAACTATCTACTGCCGAGACATTGTAAGTATAAGTAGTAGAAGGACTTAATCCAGTGTCTGAATATGATGTCACAGAAGAAGAAGCAATGAGAGCATTATCCCGGTAGATATTATAATAAACTGCACCACTAACAGCATCCCAGACCAAATCTATTTGAGAAGAACTCACTGCTGTTGCTGATAAATTTTGAGGGGGAGGTAAAGAAACAGTAGTAACCGAAGGTGTAATTGTCAAAGCATGAATTTGCTTTATAAATCTTGAATTTTCAAAAAAACCAGAAAAAAGAAGAGAGGATATGACTATACCTATTCCTCCCAAAAAAAGGAGACAAAAGATTAATCTCTTTATAAAAAATCGAGGTGTTTCATTCACATTTTAATTAATAAAAGAATCATTCCGCTTTTTCCTTCATCTGAGATCTCTTCCTCTTAGAGAATACAATGAATAAAACGATTAATACCAAGACAACTACGAGGATTAATCCAGCAGTTAGAGGACTTAGAGTCAAGAAAGAAGGCTTTTGAACTACTGCTCTTTCTTTTGGAGGTATAACTCTAAAGTGAACTTTGGCAAAACCAACTTGCTCTCCTCCTTTATAAACAGAGACATCTGCCCAATACTCACCTAAATCAAGAACAATGGGTAACTCTCCTTTTACTTGACCTGTCTGAAATGCTTCTACCCATCCTTTTATTTCAAAGATATCTGCTGATCTTAATATTTTTCTGTGAGACAAATCATAAATCTCTAAATGAATTTTTGAAGGTCTTGTCCTGGCATTGCCAAGATTCTCTAAATTCACTATTACTACTACTGGATTGCCTTTCTCTACATTGGGAATGCTGATAGTTTTTACTCTGAAATCAGAAAACACTTTTTCTGTCACAGTAAGATCAATATCCACCATACCTCCTAAAAGAGTGGTTACTTGTCCCTCGTTGGTCCCTGAAGAAATTGCTCTTACTTGAATCTTTCCTTTGTATCTGCCATAAGCTGCATCTTCAGGCACGGTAATTTTTACCTTCATTGGAACTTTCTTTTCTCCTTTAGGCAACGGAAACATCATACCATTTTCAATTGTTATCCAATCTTTGATTGGAGAATCTTCAATCGTTACCTCTGCAGTAAGTTCTTCATCAGGGTTCCCTCTAACCAAATAAATCGTTTTCTCAAACGAAGTACCAGGGGAAAGGTATTCGTTTACTATATCAGGAGGAGTTATTCCAAAACCCGCTTTGACGATATTAAGACAGCAAAAAATTCCCCACAATACAATGAGCAATATCAAGATAATGTATTTTGATTTCTTTCTCATTTAACTATATAGCATCCACAGCACTTACAGTATTCGTCCCGCTGTAAGTGCCTGGATACTGAGGATCAGGAATCTTAATCATCCAATAGAGATCATCGTAACTATTTGATGTAGTCGCGGTTGGTTTTGGAAGATCGAGGTTATAAGGAGTGGGAGTAGTAGTTAAAGCAGTACCAATCCAATCTCCCATATTACTTGAACTTGAGTACTTCTGCTGACCTACAGGAATAGTATGACCTGCTCCATCATCCATATCTACCCCGGAGAGTGCTAAATCAATCTCATAATTTCCCGTATTTGTTGCATGAGTCTGTTTCTCGGTGCTAGTACCTCCTGGATTAACAGTTCCATAGTTTATTGAACCATCTATGTCAAAGGCATATAGTGTAAGCAATTCCTGACTAGTAGTACCCGTATCAGAATTATTTCCACTGTCTACTGCTGTGATGTCCATCTGCCAATCTGCCCCAGGATAGGAAGTAGTAGGAGAAGTTGGTTCAGCAATGAACCATACATTTGCTGAGCACGTCACATCACAACTATTGCCAGAGCAATTACTTGTAGCACAACTGCTTATATAATAACACCAGTTGGGATCAGCAAGACCGCTGGAGCAGGTAGTATTGTTTAGATAAAGAGTGGAGGTAACTGAAACAATATCACTATAACCGTTGCTATCGCTTACTGTAGTAGTTCCACTAATAGTGACATATGTATTCTCTACCACAGTGATATCGTTTCCTCCATTCAAAATTACTGTTCCCACTGTAGGAGCTACATTTCCTACAGTAACTGATGGCTGAATAGTATCTGCCATTACCTCTTTGAGAATGAGGCCTGCCCCAAGAGCAATCATTGCATACATCCCCAGCACTATTATCCAAGGAATTGATATTTTAATTTTGTTTGCCATTTTGGTATAAAAATTCTTTATTTAATTATACCCTATTTTTAAATTATACCAGAAATCTTCCTGTGGAAAAGATGACACTCAATCGCTCTCTGCTACAAAGGTGGTAGTACCTGTATAAGTTCCTGCTGGCTGGACCGAAGGAATTCCCAAACCCCAATAAACATCATCGGTTGAAGTAGAAGGATGAGAAGTAGGCTTTGAGAGATCAAGCTCAACCAAATTGTTCGACGAACTAGTAGCATCAGTTCCGGATCCATAACTTACTCCTGAAGAGGTAGCATATTCTTGCTGACTTACTGGGATACTGTTTGCACCACTTTCCAGATCTGTTCCATAAATATAAGCATCGATAGCGATATTGCCTGTGTCTGTTAGAACTGTATCTTGATTGAGAGTGCCTGTATCATCGCCAGGATTGAGCGTTCCGTAATCAATAGAGCCTCCTGATCTATACACCTCAAACATAAAATCTTTTGTTAAATCTTCTGACCATGAGGATCCACTATTGCTAGAAGAAAAATAAGATCCTTTCTCATATTTAGGAGAAGTCCGATCCAATGTCCATATCACAGCTCCAGCTGCATCAGGCGTTCTTGCTACTATAGCATATTTTGTGTTTGCAGAAAGAGTGTAGGGAGTCAAAGAGATATATCTCCATTCACAACAACTTGTTGGAAGGGTATCTCCATCAGTAGTTCCTGATGTTAGATCTGAACCTGTAGGTTCGCCTTTTTCATTTGTGGCTCGGATACCAACAACAAGATCATGTGGATTCTCATCTCGATATAATTTTAACTTAACTCCTGTAATAGTCTGAGTAGCTCCAACTGTGAATGTCTGAGCAAGCCAGACTGTCTCGGTTATTTTTTCCCTGTCATCATCGCCCTCATTGTAGTACTCACTAATAGTACTTACATCCAATGCCTGAAGAGAATTCATCTCCACAGAAGAAGAAGTGGCTGAATCCGAAGCTTCTTGAGAATCAACAGCTTTAATCGACGCTTCCCATGCTTCTGTTGCCCAAGTACCTGAAT
>Ga0164318_10006399_pt1 | contig 11403 bp, 10 predicted proteins | sample GuaBasSedimGuay9_FD_113734 | JGI IMG/M metagenome (GOLD analysis project Ga0164318, IMG submission 113734) | Subseafloor sediment microbial communities from Guaymas Basin, Gulf of California, Mexico - Guay9, Core 4571-4, 0-3 cm | ecosystem: Environmental > Aquatic > Marine > Hydrothermal vents... | reverse complement strand
AGACTTGATGGTCGTAAATTAGATGAAATTCGTCCTATTTGGGGAGAAGTAAACTATTTACCTACTGTTCACGGTTCTGCAATATTTACTCGTGGAGAAACTCAATCTCTTACAAGTGTTACCTTAGGTAGCAAACTTGACGAAAAAATCATTGACGGAGTTGTATTTGATGGTCGTTCTAACTTACTATTACATTATAACTTCCCTCCATACTCAACAGGTGAAGCTCGTTTCTTAAGAGGAACAAGTCGTCGTGAGGTTGGACACGGAAATCTTGCTCTTAGAGCATTAAAAGGTATGATGCCTAGCAAAGAAGAAAACCCATATACAGTAAGAATTGTTTCTGAGATATTAGAATCTAATGGTTCTTCTTCAATGGCAACTGTTTGTGCTGGAACTATGGCTCTTATGGATGCAGGTATCAAATTAAAGAAGCCTGTTTCTGGTATTGCTATGGGACTTATTACTGACCCTGAGACTGGTAAATTTGCTGTATTATCTGATATTCTTGGTGATGAAGATCACTTAGGAGATATGGACTTCAAAGTAACTGGTACTCGTGATGGAATTACTGCTTGTCAGATGGATATTAAAGTAGATGGTTTATCTTATGAGATTCTTTCTTCAGCATTATTCCAAGCTAAGGATGGTCGTATGCACATACTTGACAAAATAGAAGAAGTAATTAACGCTCCTCGCGAAGATTATAAGGACTTTGTTCCAAGAATTGTTAAGATGATGATTGATAAAGAATTCATTGGTGCAGTAATTGGGCCTGGTGGAAAAATCATTCAAGATATTCAGAAGACAACTGGTGCTACTATTACTATTGAAGAAGTTGGCGATAAAGGAGTAATTGAAATCATGTCTCCAGACAAAACTTCAATTGATGCTGCTACTGCTCGTATTAAAGGTATAGTTTCAGTTCCTGAAGTAGGAGAAGTATATCATGCAAAAGTTAAGAGCATTATGCCTTACGGTGCATTTGTTGAGATTCTTCCTGGAAAAGAAGGTTTACTTCACGTAAGTGAAATAGATTGGAAACGCATTGAGAATGTTTCTGATGTTCTTAAAGAAGGTGACGAAATTGATGTTAAACTTCTTTCTGTTGATGTAAAATCAGGTAAATTCAAATTATCTGCTAAAGCTCTTAAGCCTAGACCAGAGAGAAATTAATCTTTTAAACATAAAATTATTTCCGAGTTTCTAGATAATTTAGGAACTCGGATTTATTTTAATATTAGTATTATCTACAATATTTTATAGTTCACAATCCCATCTCCTCTTTAAACTCTTCTAAAAAGTAAATAAATATACTTTAACTCAGAAAAGAGAGATTATTATTGAAACTATTGAAACAAAAACAAACAATTAACGTAGATAAAAGGACATTGTTAATACAACTGATTTAAAAATTATTAAATGAGACAGTTAAAAATTCAAAAGCAGGTAACTAATCGTGAAACTGCATCACTTGACAAATACTTACAAGAGATTGGTCGTGTTGACCTTATTACAGCTGAAGAAGAGGTTGTTCTAGCTCAGAAGATTAAGCAAGGTGATCAAAATGCACTAGAAAAATTAGCAAAAGCTAATTTACGATTTGTTGTATCTGTATCAAAACAATATCAAAATCAAGGATTAAGTCTTCCTGACCTTATTAATGAAGGTAACTTAGGGCTTATTAAAGCTGCACAAAGATTTGATGAAACTCGTGGCTTTAAGTTTATTTCTTATGCTGTATGGTGGATTCGTCAATCAATATTGCAAGCATTAGCTGAACAATCAAGAATCGTTCGTTTACCATTGAACAAAATTGGTTCAATAAACAAGATAAACAAGACATTTGCAGCTTTAGAACAAGAATTAGGAAGAGCTCCTAATCATGAAGAAATTGCAGAAAAACTTGATATTAGTGTTAGAGAAGTAAAAGAGTCTATGAAGAATGCTGGTCGCCATGTAAGTATGGACGCTCCTCTTATTCAAGATGAAGATACAAATATGTATGATGTAATTCGTGAGAACGACACTCCTACCCCAGAAACTGGTTTATTATATGATTCATTAAGGAAAGAGATTAGTAGAGCTATTTCTACTCTTACTCCTCGTGAATCTGATGTTGTAAGCCTTTATTTTGGTTTAGATGGAGCGCATCCTATGACTTTAGAAGAAATTGGTGAGAAGTTTGACCTTACTCGCGAAAGAGTACGTCAAATAAAGGAAAAAGCAATTAGAAGACTAAAACATACTTCTAGAAGCAAAATACTAAAAACATATTTAGGTTAAATTTATTAGTTTATGACTTTAAAAAACGACAATCTCATCGTTGGACTTATATTAATATTTAGTCATTTACATAAGTAAACTCCTAAACATTAACACCTCGTCCGCCTCGACCTTGATGTTTTTTATACGCCAATAATTAAAAATTAGTATAAGAATATAAACACAAAATTATAAAATAGTGTTAGATAAGAAAAAGCAGAAGAAATTCTGCTTTTTTTATTTTACTTTTGCAGCAAATAAAATATCATATTATTATGTCACATATAATAGCCCCTTCATTACTTTCAGCTGACTTTGCCAATCTTGGTAGAGATATAGAAATGATTAATAATTCTCAAGCAGACTGGTTTCATATTGATGTTATGGATGGTATGTTTGTACCAAATATTTCTTTTGGGTTTCCTATTATAAAATATATCCAAAAATACGCAAAGAAACCTCTGGATGTGCATCTTATGATAATGGATCCAGATCGCTATTTGAAACAATTTAAAGATGTAGGAGCTGATATAATTACTGTACATTACGAAGCTGTTACTCACTTGCACCGAACAGTACAATTAATGAAAAGCTTAGATGTACAAGCTGGCGTTGTATTAAACCCGCATACTAATGTTATGCTATTAGAGGATATAATCTCTGATTTGGATGTAGTTCTATTAATGAGTGTAAATCCAGGTTATGGAGGACAGAGTTTTATTGAAAATACCTATTCAAAAATATCAAAACTTAAAGATTTGATTATTCAGAAAAATTCTAAAGCTATTATTGAAATTGATGGCGGTGTTGGCATTCATAATATCAAGAAACTTGTAGAAACTGGAGCTGATGTACTTGTGGCTGGTAATGCTGTTTTTGGTGCTGAGAATCCTGTTGAGATGATTAAGCAACTTAAGGAGGTTTAATTGGTAATTATTAATTAGAAATTAAGAATTAGGAATTAGGAATTATTCTTTGTTGTTTTAATTATACTACTAAGTATCCTTATTATTTCATCAACTTTATTAATATATTCTTCTTTTTGAACTTCTGTAATATACTCTGTATCAAACAGCAACCTTAACCAAAATCTTGTTTCTCTTGCTTCCTTATATGAAATTGATAATTTTGCAATAAAATCTTTTTTACTCTGTCCTCCTATTGCTTCTTCTACATTTGCTCCTATTGATGTTCCACAACGTAATATTTGTTTTGAAAGTATATATTCCTTTTTATTTGTAACTAAATATTGATTTAATCTAACTATACGTACTGCAAAATCATAAGACTTTTTCTGAATAATATTATCTTCTTTCATTTTATATTTTTTAGGTTTATATTAATGTAACACATAGATAACCAAACTATCTCAATTATATTCATAATTATTAATTCATAATTATAAATTATTAAATTCAGTCCCTTCCTCCGTTATATACCCACTAACCAACCTTGCAGGAGTAACATCAAACCCATAATTAACAGCAGTGGTAAACTCTGGAGCAATTCTCACTCTTACTTCCTTTTCTTTATACAAACCATCCATAAAAAGAACTTCTTCACCACTTCGTTCTTCAATTGGAATATCACGAATTCCATTTTCAATTGTTTTGTCAAGGGTTGTACTCGGAAAAGCAACATAAAAAGGCACATTATTATCATATGCAGCCAATGCCTTAAGGTAAGTTCCTATTTTATTAGCAACATCACCATTAGCCGCTACCCTATCTGCACCAACAATAACCATATCAACCTTTCCATTCTGCATTAAATGTCCACCAACATTGTCAGCAATTAAAGTATGAGGTATATTCTGCATACCTAACTCCCAAGCAGTAAGCCTTGCTCCTTGATTTCTGGGACGAGTTTCATCAACATATACATGAATATCTATTCCACTATTAAAAGCCTCATAAATTGGAGATAATGCCGAACCATAATCTACAAATGCTAACCAACCAGCATTACAATGAGTTAATATATTAACTCTCTCACCAGCCTTCTTATTTTGAATTTCTTTGATAATTTCGTAGCCATGTTCCCCTATTCTTTTGCAAGAATCTGCATCATAATCACTAATTTCCTGAGCGAGTTTAAAAGCTAAATCTAATCTATTATGTTCTTTTTCCTCTTTTAGCTTTGGTAACATTTTATCAATAGCAGCTTGTAAGTTTACTGCTGTAGGACGTGTTTGTAGAAGTTTATTTGCCGAGCTTTCAATAAACTCATAGCTTTGAGATTCCTTTACAGCCAAATACATTCCCCAGGCAGCTGCAGCTCCTATTAAACCTGCTCCTCTTAAATGCATATCAAATATGGCAACAAGCATATCTTCCAATGAATTAATATCTTCAATAATAAATTTAAAGGGTAAATAGCGTTGATCTATTATTCTAACAGACTCATTATCCGCATCATACCAAATAGTACGATAGTTTATATTATTTACTTGCATAATTTCTAAAATATTTTGGGTAAAATTAAGTTATAATATCTAATTTGGCACCATGTATATTTTACATGGAGTAAAAATACAAATTACAGCAATCAAACATAAACCTAGAGTTACAAAATTTTATCAAAATGAAAAAATCATTAAATTCATATTCAAACAGAGAAGAACTAATTAACGTAATTACACATGGCTTAGGAGCAATTCTAAGTATAATTGCTCTATTTCTTCTAATAAACAAAGCCCTTGATATGGGCAGTAATATTGCTCTTTTTAGCATGTTGGTATATGGAATAAGCATGGTTATTCTTTATACTGCTTCTACTCTATATCATTCAGCAACTGTACCAAAATGGAGAGACCCATTGAATGTATGGGATCATATATCAATATACTTATTAATTGCAGGATCTTATACTCCATTTACACTTTTAGCTCTTCCACCAGTATGGGGCTATTCTATATTTGCTATTGTTTGGACTTTTGGTATTATTGGCATAATTATAAAAATATTCTACTTTGGTAAATTTAGAATTTTATCTGCAATGGCTTATGTAATAATGGGCTGGATAGCTGTAATAGCAGTAAGCCCACTAATCGATAGTCTTACTCTCGAAGGAGCATTGTGGCTATTTGGAGGTGGTATTTCGTATACTATTGGTGCTGTATTGTATTTACTTGACAATAAATTACCATACAACCATGCAATATTTCATGTTTTAGTACTAATAGGAAGTGCTTGCCATTTTATTTCTATTTATTACTTTATTCATTAAAAATTAATTTCTGTTAATTTTCATTAAAACCAAAAATTGTATTGCTTTGTTTTTAATTAATTCCTATCTTTGACAGATGAATATTTAAAGAAATAAAATACAGTATAAACTAAATATAAAGACCATGAGTGACAATACTTTAGACAATACAGAAACTCAGGTGTTTGTTTCGGCTCAAAAATTAATGAAGCAAACACTGAACGAAAAACATTTAAATCCAACCAACAACATTCCTAAAACTAGCATTACCACAGGTTTCAATGCAATAAATAAGATTACCAAAGGATTTCAAAAAGGAGAATTAGCTACCATCGCAGTTAGACCAGGTATTGGTAAAACTTCATTCCTAATCTCTATGATTAATAATGTTGCATTATGCGAATGTCATAGTGTTGGCGTTTTCTCTTTAGAAAGAAAATCGCATAAACTATTAAAACGCCTTATTCAAAGTACAACAGGTATTTCTATGGATAAGATTAATGATGGAAATATTACCGATGTTGAACATAACCATGTACGTTCTCTTATTAATAGCATTTCAAAATCCAATCTTATTTTTGAAGACCAAGCAGCAATGAGTACTGACACTTTAGCCGATAAAGCCAAACAAATGCAAAAGCATGGTGTTGAGATTATTTTCATTGACTATCTTGAGCTTCTTCATTCAAATAATGAAGATGAGAATTGTGAAGATGAGAAATGTAAAATTATGAAAGAATTACATCAATTAGCTAAAGATATTAATATCCCTATTATATTATTTTCTCAATTACAGAAACCAATTATTTATAAAAATAAATATAAATATACTCCTGACTTTATAAATAATAATACAGACACTTTAATATTCTTAAACCGTCCTAGTTATTATCATATAAATCAGATTGATAAAGTATCTGAAGATATTGCAGAGATTACTATTGCAAAAAATATTAACATAGGTGAAATGCAAATTGCAGAACTTAAAATAATTGAAAACTTAGGTCAATTTAAGGACTTTAATTAATCAATTAAGAAACACTATATTTGGAAAGGACTATACTTTTAGTCCTTTCTTTTTATTTATATAAGAATACAGATATAAAATGCCAATTATAAAAGAAACATCAGTTAAAAAATCTACCCTAGAGAGTATTGGAAAGCAAATGATGATTGCGGCACGAACTGCTCCAAAAGGAAAAGGAAAAGATACTCTTGAAATGATGCTATTAGTAGGTAATGAAATTAACACACTTTCTGATAAGCTTTTCAATATGGGCGAAAAGCTTGATGTTGACTTTTATAAAAGAGATGCTAATAATCTAAAAGAGTGTGGTGCTGTTTTGCTAATAGGAACAGAAATCAGAACATTAGGCTTAAATGAAATTTGCCAGCTATGTGGCTTTAACAATTGCAAAGAGAAAGAAAAACACCCAAATACTCCTTGCGTATTTAATACTAGCGACTTAAATATTGCAATCGGTTCTGCCGTTAGTCTTGCCGCTGACCTTAGAGTTGATAATAGAATAATGTTTAGTGTCGGTAAAGCTGCTTTAGAGATGAAACTTTTTGAAAAAGATATTAAGATAGCATTTGGTATTCCAATTAGTGCCACTTCTAAGAGTCCTTTTTTTGATAGAAAAAAATGAGAATTAGAAGTTTATGATTAAGAATTAGAAATTAATAAGTCCTCTTTTTTTTCCTCTAATTTAAGGACAGAAGGGAGAAAGGAAGATGTTTTTGGTGGATGTTGAGTAATTAAGAATTAAGTAACTAAAAATCACATTTTCATATATATTGCATGAAAAAATACATAATAATAAACGGTCCTAATCTTAATCTTTTAGGAAAAAGAGAACCTGAAATATATGGTAATCAAAGCTTTGAAGAATTACTAACTAGCCTAAAAGCAAGGAACCCACAAATTAACATCGAGTACTATCAATCAAACATTGAAGGAGAACTCGTAAATAAAATTCAAGAAGTTGGCTTTGAGTATAATGGCATTATTATTAATGCAGGAGCCTACACCCACACTTCTGTTGCTATTAGAGACGCTATTAGCGCTATTTCTACTCCAACTATTGAAGTTCATATCTCAAACATTGATGCTCGCGAAGAATTTCGTAGAACTAGCTTTATTGGTCCTGTTTGTATCGGTAGTATAAGTGGTTTTGGCCTCCACTCCTATTCTTTGGCAATTTCTGCTTTCTTAAAACAATAAAAAATATACAATGGAAGAATTCAAATATCAAACCGAACAATTTGGAGATTACAGAATATTAAGATACCAAGTTCCTGGCTTTGATGAGCTAGATATTGAAAAGAAGAAGCAACTTTTCTATTTATACAATGCTGCTCTTTGGGGTAGAGATATTATTTATGACCAAAATTATAAATACAATCTTAAAATACGTAAAGTATTAGAGAATATATTTAAAAACTATAAGGGAGATAGAGATAATTCTAATTTTAAACTATTTCTTGAATATCTGAAACAATTCTGGTTTTCAAATGGTTTGCACCACCATTATTCTATGGATAAATTTTATCCAGATTTTTCAAAAAAATATTGGGATGAATTGATAAATAACACTAATAATTGGGACTCTTATCTTAAGAAAGAAGATAATGTTGAGAATTTAAAATCTGATATAGAGAATCTTATTTTTAACAGAGAATTAGATATCAAAAGAGTAAATCTTGACGAAGATGTTGATTTAATAGAAAATTCTGCTAATAATTATTATGAAGGAATAAGTCAAAAAGAAGCAGAAGATTTCTATGCTGCTATGACTAGTAAAGATGAAAAACACCCCCCTTCCTATGGTATGAATTCCAAACTAATAAAAGAAAATGGAACTGTAAAAGAGAAAATCTGGAAAATTGGAGGAATGTATTCTGAACAAATAGAAAAAATGGTTTATTGGCTTGAGAAAGCTAAAAACCACTGTCAAACAAAACTTCAAGAAAAAGCATTTGAGAAACTTATTGAATACTATAAAACTGGAGATTTAAAGAAATTTGATGAATATAGCATTCTTTGGCTGCAAGATTCTAAATCAACAGTAGATACAGTTCATGGTTTTATTGAAGTATATGGAGATTCTCTTGGCAAAAAAGCTAGCTACGAAAGTGTAGTTTCTATCAAAGATGAAGAAGCAAGCAAAAGAGCAGAAGCTATTTCCAATAATGCACTTTGGTTTGAAACAAATAGTTCAACTGATAAGAAATATAAGAAAGAAAAAGTTGAAGGCGTGAGTGCAAAAGCAATAAATGTAGTTGTGGAAGCAGGAGATTGCAGCCCTTCAACACCAATAGGAATTAATTTACCAAATGCTGAGTGGATTAGAGAAGAATACGGCTCTAAGTCGGTAAGTATCAGTAATATTCTAACAGCTTATGATGAAGCTTCAAAAGATACTGGTGCACTTCAAGAATTTGCTTATAGCCAAGAGGAAATTGATTTGTCAAAGAAATGGAGCAATGCCGCTTCTGCCCTTCATGTTGATTTACATGAAATTATAGGTCATGGTTCTGGAAAACTAGCAAAAGGAATTGCAGACCCATCTGATACACTAAAAAACTATGCTTCAACACTTGAAGAAGCTAGAGCAGACTTAGTTGCTTTATATTTTGCCATTGACCCTAAGTTGGAAGAGCTAGGTTTACAAGAATCTGTTGAAGTTGGTTATGCCGAGTACAACAGCTATATACGTGGTGGCTTAATGACACAGTTAGTTAGAATTGAACTAGGCAAGAATATAGAAGAATCTCATATGCGTAATCGCCAGATTATTGCTAAATGGGCTTATGAAAAAGGATTTGAGGACAATATTATTGAGAAGAAAACAAAAGATAATAAAACCTATTTTATAGTTAATGACCATCAAAAGCTAAGAGAAATATTTGGAGAATTATTAGCTGAAGTTCAAAGAATCAAGTCTGAAGGAGATTATGAGGCTGGCAAGAACTTGGTAGAAAATTATGGCGTAAAAATAGATTATAAACTTCATAAAGAAATACTTGAAAGATGGAAAAAACTAAATATTGCATCTTATGCAGGCTTTATTAATCCTAAGCTAACAGCTATTTATGACAATGATGAAATATTAGATGTAAAGATTAATTACCCAATGGAATTTGCTGAACAAATGATGGAGTATTCTGAGGATTTCTCAATATAATTCTTTATTGCGCAGTTTATGAATTCAGATATCAACATAAAAGAGATTGAAAATTTCTTAATTGAAGAGTTATCAGTTAATAGAGCTAAATCATTAAAGAATATTGATAATTCCAAGAAAGAAGAACTAACTCGCCTTTTATGGGAAATAATGATTAGCAATAAACACCCACATTCGTGGAGGGCGGCATGGTCAATATTTCATTTAGTAGAGAAGCAGAAAGAACTTATGCGCCCCTACCTTTCAGAAATTATAAAATTGCTTCTAAGCTTTAAATATGATGGACAAAAAAGGGAAATGATGAAGGTCTTATTATTATTTCCAACCACAGATTTAGAAATGGGTAAACTCGTAGGTATTTGCTTTAGAATATTAGACAATCCAAATGAAAGCCTTGCTGTTAGAGTCCACGCCATGCAAATAATCTTTAATATCAGCGAGATTGAACTAGAAATAAAACCTGAATTAAAAAGCACAATTATTCATCACTTAGATAATAGTTCCAAAGGTTTTAAAAGCAGAGGAAATAAACTTCTTCGTAAAATGAAAAATGTACAAATTTAGTTGTTCCTCTCAAATTCTGGCATTAGAAATGCAAATGGAATGGCTACTATTGCCAATAATGGAGAATACAGAAATAGATTATCAAGACCATATATATCTGACAAATATCCAACAAGCATAGTAGATGCTGCACCAAACACAAAGCTTAAAGTCATATATATACTATTTATAAAAGAAGGTCTATCTGATTTATAATCATGTACTAATGCTAATAATACAGGAGCAGAACCAAACATAAATAGACCACTTAAAGCCAAGAATAATACAGATATATAACCTGATGTAATATTGTAAAGAAACATTAGAATGGGCATCGCTAATGCAATGATTATTAGTGTCCGTTTTCTTCCTATTTTATCAGAATAATTTCCTGCTAAAAGTGTTCCTGCAGCACCAAATACTTCCACCATCACAAGCATCGAAGTACCAGTCCATAATGAACTTCCACTTGAAGTATAAAATGTAGGCAAAAAAGTAACTAATAAAGACCGAAGAAGTCCCCTCCCTAAAATATAACCTACTATTATCAAGAAAAACGATGTAAGCTTTTTCAGCTCTCCCTTTGCCAAAGGTCTCTTATTAAATTTGGGTTTTACATCAAAATCCTTTAGTTTTTTAAGTCTAAAATATAAAATAACAGAAGCAATTAATCCCAAGGGCATCACTCTCCAACTTCCTTCCAATCCCCACCACGAAACAGCTGAAACAATTAATAATGGTCCCATTGCCCTTGCAAATTCTCCAGCTAAAGCATAAAAACTCATACCTAGCCCACGTTTCTCTCCAGATACATTCTTAATAAGAACTGGCGCTGGCACATGAAAAAATGCTGCACTAAATCCCATTATCAATAATAACACTAATAACTGAAAATAATTACTTGCTAAACCTATTAGACTCATAGAAATTGCAGTAATAGCAGGTGTGAATATTATAAAATATCTAATTACTATTTTATCTGCTAATAATCCAATAAAAGGATTCATCAATGATGGCAATCGTCCATATAAAGTCAGTGAGCCAGCAAGAAAATAATTTAATCCTATTTTATCTATCAATAAAGGCAATAAAGGTGCTAAGAATGAAGAATATACATCATGAACAAAATGTGCAATTGATATATCATATACTCTCCATTTATGGTAATTCTTACTATTCATATTATTATTTTCAACCGCTT
>Ga0164318_10006398_pt1 | contig 11403 bp, 4 predicted proteins | sample GuaBasSedimGuay9_FD_113734 | JGI IMG/M metagenome (GOLD analysis project Ga0164318, IMG submission 113734) | Subseafloor sediment microbial communities from Guaymas Basin, Gulf of California, Mexico - Guay9, Core 4571-4, 0-3 cm | ecosystem: Environmental > Aquatic > Marine > Hydrothermal vents >... | reverse complement strand
TTTCAACCCGGCCTTTATCTATCTGGAATTTCTTGTATTTTCCGATCGGGCGGTCAAGCCATTTGCGGTACAGGTCAATCTGAGACAGGGTCTTGGCAATTGCCTCCGGAAACTGATAAACAGGGATTCCCTTGTTTTTCAAAAAGTCAATCGCCTGCGAACCTTCCCCCGCCCCCATAAAGCAGGTTACGACTGTCTTTTTTGTACCCTTAATGCCTTCCAGAATCGAATTGGCCACATCCATTTGATCAATGGTTACCGGCGGAACAAAGATCGGCATAATAGTATCATAATTCTTATCGTTTTTTACTACATTGAGCGCGGATTTAAACTGGTGGCCACCGGCTCCGGCAACGAGGTCCAGCGGGTTATTGACATCCCCCTGACCGGTAAGAGCTGCTTTTAGTTTCTTTTTTGTTTCGCCGGCATAAGGCGGCAACTGCATGCCAAGACCTACCAGAGCATCGGTGGCTAACAGAGCCGGGCCGCCGGCATTGGAAACGATGGCAACCCGGTTGCCTTTTGGAATAGGTTGGTTAGCCATTGCCGAGGCGACATCGAACATCTCTTCCACCGATGAAACCCTGATAACGCCGCATTGATCAAAAAGGGCATCGACGGCGACATCAAGTTCGGCCAGAGCGCCGGTATGTGATGATGCGGCTCTGGCTCCCTGAATGGTTCGGCCCGATTTAACCGCAATAATTGGTTTTGTCCGCGAAATCTCCCGTGCGATTTTCGTAAAACGGCGGGGGTTACCGAAATTTTCCAAGTATAACAGAATGACCTCGGTCCGGGGGTCATCTTTCCAAAACTCAAGGATATCGTTAGCCGAAATATCCGCCTTGTTGCCAATCGAGGCAAACATCGAGAAGCCCAGACCAAGCTGCCGGGCATGGTTCATGATCGCCTCGCCCAATCCCCCGGATTGAGAAATAAAACCGACATTTCCGGGTAAGGCGGCGGTTTTCCCGAAAGTACAGTTAAGGCTGTGTTCAGGATCGGTGTTGGCGACCCCGTAGCAATTGGGACCAATCATCCTGATTCTGTATTCTCGGCATATTTCGAGAAGTTGATTTTCAAGTTCAATACCCTTGCCACCCACTTCCTTAAATCCGGCTGAAATAACGACCATTCCCCTGACGCCTTTGAGTCCGCATTTTTCGGCGACACCGGGTACCGATTCCCTCGGAATCACCATTATGGCCAGATCGACCGCATCGGGGACATCGAGAATTGTGGAATAGCACTTTATGGAATGAATCACGTCGTAATTCGGGTTGACCGGGAAAACCTTCCCGTTAAATTCGTTAATAATCAAATTATGCAGTATTTCGCGACCAATTGTCCCTTTTCGGGCGGAAGCGCCGATAACCGCCACTGATTTGGGTTGAAATATATATTCCACGCCGTTCATTTTCGGTTCCTTTCCAAAGCCGTTTTGACCGCTTTATCTCGCGTACCGGTGATCCTGCTATTACTCCGTGATGTATTTGCTTTTCAAACAATCATTTATACGGGTGGTTGTCAAGTATAATTTGGGTTGGGATTTATGGTCTAAAAAGAAGCGTCCGAAGCCGATTCGTCGATTTCGGCAGATGGAAAATAGACGTCAGGAAAAAAAATGTTCTGTACATGTTATTTTTTTCAAAAAAGGGCAAAAAACATTTCCATTTTTTATTTTTTTTATTATAATTTCAGTTGACCTAATATCCCTCCCAAGACGGTGTCGTTGTTTTTCGACGGCACCGTATATTTTGGGTGAAAACAAAAAAATACGATGAAAGTTGTCACATTAATCGGGCGTAAAAATACAGGTTAAGCACTTACCTTTTATGTATTTTATACTGTTTTTATTATTGACAGAAATAGGGTTGGACAATATATTAAATTATCTTGCAAATTACCTCACTTGCTGATGAAATTTCAGCGTTGGTCGGGCAGTTTAAATGGGCCGTGGGTTTTTTGATGCCACAGGCTGCTGTTATGTTACTTCAGTAGTTAAACGAGATGATAAAATATTATTGAGTTTACAGGAGTTGACTTTAACCCAATTCAATTAAATCGGAGTATTGAAGGGAGGTGGTTGCGACTTAAGAGAAAGGTATTCAGAGGCTATTTAATTAGTTTCTGAGGATTTTCTTTATTGTTTAGTGAATAACTATTCTCTCAGGAGATAAGTTGGGAACTTTAAGTTGAGGTCTTCGAAAGGAGAAAAAGAATGACAAAGAGATTATCGGCGATTATCGTACTCTCCTTTGTAATTGTAGCCTTACTGGCATTGAGTGCGTTTGCTGCGAAGACTGCCGATAACGACGTCTGGAAGCACAGGGAATATATCACCAAGAATTCCAAGGCGAAGCTGGCCGGCGGTGAGCATTATATCGGCACTACCGCCCCGTACAGCGATGGCACCACATCAGCTTTAGGCTTTGACGGCACTGAAGCATCTGCCTCTCCGGGATATCAAGTTGGTATTACGACCTATGATCTTCAGAGTAACTGTCGTATGAATCGTCAAATCGACTGGCGTTCGACTCAGAAGATGCACATGATCTGGATGAAATCGACTATTTTTGATCAGAACTCTCTGGATCGTGGCACCGCTTATGAAGTTTATGACCCGGATGACGGCGATTTTGTCTTTGCAGGTCCCGGCGGCGGCTGTGAGATTCACGCTTTCGGCGGCCCGGGTGTCAATTATTCGGGTTATGTCGGTCTGGACATTGACACCGAGGGTAAAGTTGTAATTGGCAACCACCATGACGAAGGCGCCGGTTATGCGACCACGGTATGGTATGACTTTGATGAAGCGGCGTGTTTCTTCTCGCCTTATAAGAGAAGAGTCCCTGATTCTACCATGAAGTATTGCGTATCCCCTGCCGATGTTGCCCTTGGCGATTATGAAATGATCTGGCCTTCGACGGAATATCAGGTCTGGGATGGAGATACTGTGACTCACGTCTTCTCGCAGCAGTCTGAAGACAAGGACCCTGAGCCTTCAGTTATCGCTTATTTCAGAAGAGTTGGTTCAGACACGCTCGGTTCGTGGGATTATCCTCCCATGGTAGTAGATACTGTACCGGTTATCGGTCAGTCGGTAACGGCCTCGCGCGTCAGCGGTAAGGTCGCCCTGGTCTGGCAGGCGCCTCCGGGTGCATATCCCGGCGACCCGGAATCCATGGATCGCGATTGGATTGATCCCGGTCTTGGTGTCAACCAGAGAACCAATGATATTTATTACTTGATGTCAACCGATATGGGTGCGTCCTGGGGTTCAAAGGTCAACTTTACGGCATATGACTCCACCAAGGGCGGTTACCTTGCTCACGGTGATCAGTCGGTATTGATCGATTCCCAGGATAAACTGCATGTCCTCTGGCCGGCTCGTATTATTGATCCGCCTGGTGCGGACGGTGGTCTTGGAGATTACACATATTTCTATGGCTCACGTATGCTCCACTGGGATGAGGTCACCAATGAAATCAGAACGGTAAAAGATGCCAACTGGGATATTACCGACAATGCTATTAACGACAGCACCTGTACCGGCGGCGCCTGGAACGAAATGAGTCTCGGCAAGCCGATGCTGTCGGAGTGTGACGGCAAATTCTATGCTGTCTTTGTTCAGTTCCTCGATCTCGATCACGGTATTTTTAACGATTGTGCCGCATTGAGATGGGGCGGCGCAGGATACAGCGGAACTGCCAATGCCGAGCTGTATATTTCGGTTTCCGATAACTATGGATACAACTGGGATATCGCGCGTAATCTGACCAATACTCCGACTCCGCTTTGCGATACGTCGGGCGTCCCGTATGAATGCGAATCGGATCATTATCCGTCCGTTTCTCGTTTTGGTATGCTCAATGACGGCGCCGATTTCGACCTGATTCCGGTCGTCGATCCGTCAAACGGCGATTATACCGGCGATTATTATCTTGATGTTCTTTACATGAACGATAAATTCCCGGGTTCGGTTATGCAGGATGCCGGTATTTGGACCACCAATAACATCCAATGGTTCCGTGTTCCGTGTATTGATCCGGTCCCGAATCCTGTTCTCGCTTATTCGCCTCAGGAAATCAGGCCGCCCACCTGGACCAAACCCGGTATTCAGCTAACCGATACGGTTAAGCTCGAAAACGTCGGTAATGCTCCGTTGACAGTTACCTCGATTTCCACGATCGAAGTCAACGGCACCGCCGGATGGCTTGGAGTGGAAGCCGGAGTGGAAGGCGGAATGACGATTTCACATCTGTCACCGAACTTCACTGAATTTGAGATGTATCTCAATGCCGGTGGAGCGATTGCGACCGGTCCGGCGGGAGGCAGCGGGTACATTGTGATCGAATCAGATGCGATCGGCGGCAGCACCGATTCAATTAAAATCGAGTTGATCGTAGCCGATACCGTTCAGTTCCCCGATGAGATGGATGTACACACCGATTGTCTGCGGCTGGTATTTAACAATGCCGGTAACTTCGGCAGCAGCGGCGGCGAGAACGGCAACGGCGGATACAACATGAACTTCTTTGACGACTGTGATACCACGGATAACACTTCCGGCGCCGACGACCATGCCGGAGTATATCTGTATGACGCCAGCCCGTTCTTCTGCTATGATGACGGCGGTACCCCGGTAATGAATCTTTACATGTATGATGCCGACTGGCTGTCAGACGATGGTTTCCGCCCGCTGGCCGGACCGACTAAGGATTCGACCACCCATGCTGATTATCAGTATGGCTATTCGGGTCAGTATGTATCCCATGACTCCAATATTGTTATGGAATGCGAATACTTCGCTCCGATTGGCGGAGATTGCGAATTCATAGTCATGAAGCAGAAGTATATTAACAACTCCGATAATACTTATAATGGAGTATTTTTCGGTGACGCTATGGACTGGGATATTCCTTCGGATTCCGGCAGTGAAAACGGCTCGGATTTCGATGCTACCCGTAATCTGATGTATTGCTACGGTGCCGAATATGAGGCCGACAGCCTTCCTAACCAGGATTGCGTCCTTGCCGATCAGCGCCTCGGCGGTATGTCTTTCTACGGCGGATACAAGCTGCCGCATTGGGACAGTCTTACGCAAAGATTCACGGCTCCGCGCGCCATGTGGACAAGGTCAAACATTTCTTATGTCTATCCTGAAGGCGGTCTGCAGGCCGACGAGATGTATCCGTTATTCAACAGTATCACCGGTTATTCAGTGTTCCAGGCTGAAGATCCGACTATGGAAGATTCGCTGTATCAGGATCTTCACATGATTGCAGTATTCACGCAGTATGACATGGCTCCCAACGACACTATGGTATTTGTCAAGATTCTGGCGTCTGAATATAACGAAGGCGTTTCAGGAATGGAAGCCACAATCGATGCGGCTCGTGACTGGATCGCGGCTCGTCCGGAAATCTTCACCTGGCCTGAAGTGGGTGAAGAACCACCACCGCAATGCTGCTGTGATTTCCCGGGTGATGCCAACAGTACCAATAGTATCAACATTCTTGATGTGACTTACATCATTAACTATCTGTATAAGGGCGGTGCGGCTCCTGAATGTCCGGCTGAGGCCGATCCGAACGCTACTTGTTCGATCAACATTCTCGACGTGACTACCATTATTAACTACCTGTACAAGGGTGGTGCGGCGCCACAATGTCCTGATCCGGATTGCTATCTCTGTGATGCACCATAATCTGAATGATTAGTGACCTTTTAAAGGAGCCGCCGCAGGGCGGCTCCTTTTTTTATATATAAAAAAAGGCCGGCAGTCATTCTGCCGACCCCTTGCGTGAGGTAGGGATAAGAGGGAACTAGGAGGACTCATTGTCCTCGGGAAGTCTGAGCATTTTTGTTCCGTCGATATAGTCAGTCAATTCGACCTTGTCTATTCTCATCAACTGATGCGTAATCTGCATTATCTTGACAGCGGCCTCTTCGATATCTTTCAGTTTTGCTTTCAACATGCGATCGTTCTCACTCAGCTGATCATCCGGTTTCTCCAACTCCGGCCGCTGGCGGGGAAAGAGCTGGACAATACCGAGAATTGCCTGCAGAGGATTGTTGATACGATGATTGACGGTGGTGGCGGTAGCCATGACTGCTTTCAGTTTTTCGTCCTCGATGACATCATCCAAACCGGCCGCCATAACCGATACCGACAGGGCCGCCGCAAGTGTCTCGAGAAATTTATCTTCTTTGACAAGTGAACCGACACCGGCCTGCAAACCTACAACGGCGCCAAGTATCTTACCGCCTTTTTTAAGCGGCAGAGTGAAACTTGAGATTGGCTGTTCGCCTCCGAATGAGACATAAGCGGAGAGTAACTGCCGATTTTTCCTCAGATTCATATATATATCGTCTTCAAGTTCGGCAAGGAGTTTCTGCTGGATATCGTTCTCGGCAAAAGTGACCGTCAGGATCGGATTAAACCGGTCATCCCACAGGATCATGGTTCCCGCCGTGAGTCCGATCAGAGCGGCTGTTTTCCTCAACGCCAAATCGGCGGTGACGGCTGGTTTATCGCCGGCCGACGCTGAGAGAGCGATCTCCCTCATTATTTCGAACTGATCAATATAATCTTCTTTTTTCAAGTCACTACACCTCGCAAGGCATTTTACGCAAAAGGCGTGCCCTTATATCAGATTAAAGATAGGCAGTTATCTTGCCGGAAGGTAAACTATCGACCTGTAATCACTAATCAGCCGGTGGATTACGGTTGGGCGCCGATTAATAGATACAGGGCTTCCGGCAGGCGCGGAAAAAATATGCAAAGCTCTTCACACTTGTGACAACGGAATTTGCATTCCTGCTTGACAACAAACAGGTTAGATGTTAAATTCAGTTTTTTTCAGGAATGGGGAGATATGATTGAAGATTATTTGATAAACGACAATTGTGGCGTTTTCGGGATAATCGGGACTCCCAGGGCGGCGGAACTGACCTATTTCGGTCTTTATTCGCTTCAGCACCGGGGCCAGGAATCGGCCGGAATTGTCACTTCCGGCAACGGTGGAGTTAATATTTACAAAGGAATGGGTGAGGTCAGCGAGGTATTTTCTCAGCGAAAGACAATTGTACGCTTGCGGGGTCGATTGGCTGTTGGGCACACCAGGTATTCGACGACGGGGGCCTCTTCCCTGACCAACATCCAGCCGCTACTTATTACCAATCGGAGCCAGAAACTGGCCGTGGCCCACAATGGAAATTTGACCAACTCTTTTCTCCTAAGACAGAAGCTGGAAAAATCCGGTTCGATATTTCAAACCACATCCGACACAGAATTGTTTTTGCACCTGGCCGCACTGTCGAATAAAAGAACGTGGTTCAATCGGATTTGTGACGGGCTGACCAGGGTAGAAGGATCATATTCGCTTTTATTTATGACAGAGAATTCCATAATAGCGGCCCGTGACCCTCTTGGATTTCGGCCGCTTGCCCTTGGCCGCTGCAACGGCAGCTATGTCATCGCATCGGAGACTTGCGCCTTTGATATTATAGGCGCCAAATATATCCGTGACATCGACCCGGGAGAAGTTCTGGAGATTACTCTTGACGGGCAGATGCGTTCGAAATACCCGTTCAAGAAGCATAATCATGCGTTTTGCATTTTTGAGTATATTTACTTTTCACGCCCGGATTCGATTGTTTTCGGTGAAAATGTGGACAAAATACGGCGTCGCCTGGGCCGGCAACTGGCCAGGGAACATCCTGCCGATGCAGATATAGTCATCGCGGTCCCGGACTCGGCGACAACGGCAACGATCGGTTATTCCGAGGAATCCGGGATCAAATATGAGATCGGACTGATAAGAAACCATTATGTCGGTCGAACCTTTATCGATCCCGAACAAAAAATCCGTGATCTCGATGTCAAAGTAAAATTCAATCCTGTTCGCGGTGTATTGAGAGACAAACGAGTGGTCGTGGTCGATGATTCAATCGTTCGCGGGACCACCTCAAAGAAGCTGGTCAAGCTGATCCGTTCGGCCGGGGCCAAAGAAATACACCTGAGAATATCGTCTCCCCCCATTGTTTCACCATGCTTCTTCGGTATCGACATGCCAACTCGTGAAGAGCTGATCGCATCTTCGATGTCGATAAAACAGATCGAGAAGTATCTCGAGGTCGATTCGCTTGGCTATCTTTCGATTCCGGGTATGGTGGGAATGCCTTCATTGCCCGAAGGCGATTTCTGTGTAAGTTGTTTTTCAGGCAGGTATCCGCTGAAAATCGAGAAAAATCAAAATAAACTGCGGCTTGAAAAGGTGTGAGCCCGGCCTCTAATTTCTGCTTGTTCTTCCGATAATCTGAAAAAACAGTCATTGACAAGAATGCGTCTGCTGGTATATTGTAGTTACGCCAGTTACTCGCTTAAATGTTACAGAACCGTGTTATATTGACCGTATTACTGAAAAAAGTGGAGGAACAATGAATCGACATGTTCTTACTTTTCTTCTTTTCGCCGCCTTTTTTGCAATATTAAACCTCACTCCAGTTTCATCGACATATTCCAGTCGATTGGAAACCAACGACAGCGGCCGCATGGCCCTTATCCCCCGTCAGGAACCAGACAAACCGGATGCGGTAAAAGTCTCACCAAAGGCCGATATAACACGTGTAATAGTCAAATTTCGTGAGGGAAGTGATGTCCGCCTCCGTGGTAATCAGCTGATATCTCTCAAAGGGCAGTCTTTAAAGGAGGTCAACGGCCTTATCCGCCCGTATTTCAATGGACGTCTAAACAGGCTGGTAAATAAAAGTGAAGAATCACTCAGTAAAGATAAATATATTTATGAGCTTCGATCCGGTCAACAGCTGGCGGATTTCAATCTTTATTATACTCTTGACATCACCGATAGCCAAGAAGCCGAGACGATGGTTAATCTGCTTAACCGGCTTGATATTGTCGAAATCGCTTACGTGGAACCGCGTCCGGAACCGGCGGGAGATATCGATCCGCCAACCGACAATTACGTCCCTTTTCAATATTATCTGACGGCGGCTCCTATCGGGATCGATGCGGTATATGCCAATACGCTTCCCGGCGGCGACGGCACCGGGGTGAAAATCATAGATATCGAAAATTACTGGAATGAGACTCATGAGGATCTGGAAAGGGCGCTGGGTGCCACAATCGGTCAAGGCAACAGTAAATCCGGTGATCACGGTACAGCAGTGCTCGGTGAGATGATCGGAGGCGATAACGGATATGGTATCACCGGGATATGTCCGGGGGCCGATATTGGCATGGTGTCCTCCGCTTATAACGGCAGTGCCGGCGCCATGCTGACAGCAATCGACAACCTTGAACCAGGCGATATCATGCTTATCGAACTGCATTCGCCGGGACCGCGATATGACTTCGAGATACGTCCGGATCAACGGGGATATATCTGTCTGGAGTACTGGCAGAGTCAGTTTGACGCGCTTCAATATGCCTGGGCCAAGGGCATTATTGTCGTTGAAGCCGCCGGTAACGGTGCTGAAGATTATGATGATGCTCTCTACGGACAGTTGTTCGATACGACTTATCGGAATTCTCATGCGATCATGGCAGGTGCCGGGGCTCCTCCAAGCGGAAATTATGGAACCGACCGTTCACGGCTCGATTTTTCAAATTATGGCGAACGTGTCAATTTACAGGGATATGGACGCGAGGTTTTCACCACCGGGTATGGCAGTTACTGGGATGGCGACGGTGATACCAATCAATATTATACAGGTACGTTTTCCGGAACATCATCGGCCTCCCCGATTGTAACCGGAGCGGTGGCCTGCCTTCAAGGGTATTATAAGAACCAATACGGCGTCCCTTTCGATGCCGATTATGCCAGAAGTCTTTTGAATGCCACAGGATCGGCCCAGCAGGGCAATATCACCGAGCATATCGGTCCCCGCCCCGATCTGGCCGCGGCTATGGCGGCAGTAACGGCACCGCCATCGTTATATACGACGCCTATTTATATTGACACAGTTATCGAAACACCAACTTCAATAGCTGTTCCCGTGTGGCTTCACAATCGTTCCGGCAGTTATGATATAGATTTCAGTTTAATCAGCAACGACAGCCTGTTAAAGACGGCCAATTGGCTCGATGTCACGCCGGTCAGCGGAACGGTGATTCAGAATGATTCATTATTGCTTACGGCGACACTGGACGCCACGGTGCTTGAAAACATGATCAACACCTACAAAGGAATAATCGAAATAAGCTGGGGGGTATCCGGCGGAACTCTGGATTCAATGTCGCTGGTACCGGTTTTCCTTGAGGTTCCATGCATGCCGGAAACGACCTACACGGTTACTTCGACAGGAGACCTTGAAGATCCGGAATACGGATGGATAGAGATCAAGGATATCGGGACCAAGATTTCTTCCGTAGAATATTACAACAATTACGCCGCGAATCCGCTCGATGACGGTTCGGCCGGTCCAATTGCCCTGCCGTTCGATTTTCCCTTTTATGACTCGCCCGTAATGTACGATCAGATCTATATAGGTGTCAACGGCGGGATTTCATTTACCGATGAAGATGTCAACAGCGGCGGTTATTTCAGCAATTTTGATATTCCGGGTACACCATTCAGTACTTTTTTAAGTGTTTTCTGGAATGACCTGATACTCGGTGAAAGTCAGGGTGGTATTTACTATTATCATTCGCCCACCAATGATACAACCATTGTAGAATGGTATCATATTGGTAATTTTAATGGGGCTTATGACACTCTGACCACTTTCGAAGTGATATTGACCTCGAACGGCAATATCAAATATCAATATAAGGATGTCGGCCAGACGGGTTTAAATTCGACCGCTCTTATAGGTTTAAGCGCTGAGGGGTGTGTCGCCACGCCATATTTCGATACCGGCATACCGGCGGAGAATATTGTCGATAACGAGAGCGCCATTAAATTTGCAGTGGCACCCGATCCGGCACCGTCGGGCGATGCCGATGGCAGCGGCGGCATAAATATCCTTGATGTGACATTTATAATAAATTATCTATATGGTGGCGGATCCGCATCCGATCCGATTCAAAAATCCGATCCGGACTGCAGCGGCGGTGTCAATATTCTGGATATCTCATACATTATCAGTTACCTGTATAAGGATGGACCGGTGCCCTGCTATTATCAGCTATAAGATGCCAAATCAAAAATAAAAGCCGCCAGATAAGGGCGGCTTTTATTTTATCAGAGATATTTTTTTAAATAAACGGGAACGTGCACATTCGTGTCAGTTCCAGCCAGTATCCCGGCAGAACACCAAGCAGGAGCGTCCCGGCGGCGGTAATGAGTAGAACGAGAATCAAAGCGGGATTGAGAACGACCGGTTTGAATTCCTCATCGGTCTTACCGAAGTAAGATACAACGACGACTCGCAGATAGT
>Ga0164318_10006397_pt1 | contig 11404 bp, 13 predicted proteins | sample GuaBasSedimGuay9_FD_113734 | JGI IMG/M metagenome (GOLD analysis project Ga0164318, IMG submission 113734) | Subseafloor sediment microbial communities from Guaymas Basin, Gulf of California, Mexico - Guay9, Core 4571-4, 0-3 cm | ecosystem: Environmental > Aquatic > Marine > Hydrothermal vents... | reverse complement strand
GACTATTTTGACCTGATTGTTTCCAATCCGCCTTTTCATTTTGAATTTGAAACAAACATTGAAATATCGCTTAACTTATTCAAAGAAGCATCACGTTGTTTAAAATCAACGGGGCTGTTTCAGATGGTTGCCAACCGGCATTTAAATTACAAAACACATTTGGTTAAATTGTTTAGCAAGGTTAATGTTGTTGCCGGGGATGACAAGTTTATTGTATATGCTTGCAGCGAGCCCCTTAGGGTTGCTTAAAACCATTCTCGTTGCAAATGAGGACAAGAGGCGTAGAAATTAAAATTGATTGTTGCCCCGCCCTGAAGGACGGGGCAGATATTATTTTATCCGATTTCCTATGCGTGCCGAAGGATTACTAACTTCTCACGGTTGTAAACCGTGAGATAAATCAAAGGGCAGGTTACTAAATGGTAAGCTGCCAAAAAAAATATTGATTTTGTTTATTTCTTTTATAGAAAAGAAACGAATCAATCTCACATCAGGAGCCTTCGCTGTAGCCAAACCGGTTTAAAAATTGATCGTTGTCACGCCAGTCTTTGTTAACTTTTACACGCAGCTCAAGAAACACCTTTTTATCAATAAACTTCTCGATATCTTCGCGGGCCTGTGTTCCCACTCGTTTTATCCGTTCACCCTTATGGCCTAAAATAATACCCTTTTGCGATTCGCGAATCACGTAAATATAAGCATAAATACGAACCAGGTCATCCTCTTCTTTGTACGATTCAACAGCTACCTCGGAGGAATAAGGCACCTCTTTTTTATAATTCAAAAAAATCTTTTCACGGATAATTTCCGACACAAAAAACCTCATCGACTTGTCGGTAAGTTCATCTTTGGAAAAGTATGGGGGACTTTCGGGAAGCTTATCCAAAATGGTATCAAACACCTTTTCAACATTAAACTTCAGCAAAGCCGACACCGGAATAACCTCTGCTTTCGGTATTTTATCCTGCCAGTACGCCATCTCCTGAGTGATTCGTTCCTGATCAGAAAGATCAATTTTATTTATTAAAAGAATCACGGGTGTGGAGGAACGTACAATTTTTTCAATAATCTCGTTTTCTTCAAATTTCATTCCCACTTCAGTCATAAGCAAAATGATATCGGCGTCAATCAGTGCCGATTCCACGAATTTGTTCATATACTCGTGCATTTTATAGGCCGGATTACGAACAATTCCGGGTGTGTCGGAATAAACAATTTGAAAATCGTCGCCATTAACAATACCCATTATCCGATGGCGGGTTGTTTGAGCTTTCGAGGTAATGATCGATAACTTCTCGCCAACCAGTGCGTTCATCAGGGTTGATTTTCCAACATTAGGGTATCCTATTATATTTACAAAGCCTGCTTTATGCATAAAAAATATTTTTTTCAGAAAAACTTGTTTTGCAAAGAAACAAAATATACTTTTGCACTCCCAATTAAAAATAAGATTGCGGGGTGGAGCAGTGGTAGCTCGTCGGGCTCATAACCCGAAGGTCGTAGGTTCGAGTCCTGCCCCCGCTACTAGGAAATTAAGACTGTCAGACAATGGCAGTCTTTTTTTTTAGTTTGAAACTAAATTACCTTAACTTTGTACATTCAATAATTCAGACCGTTAATTTGTTGAAATTATGATTAAGGAAATTGGAAAAGGAAATTCTGTTTTTAATACTTTTTTAGCCGAACTTCGTGATGTTTCCATTCAAAAAGACCGTCTGCGCTTCAGACGTAATTTGGAGCGCATGGGTGAGATTTTCGCTTACGAAATCAGCAAGGAGCTGGCGTACAAGAAAACCAATGTTGAAACACCACTGGGAGAAGCCCATATAAGTGTATTGGCTGAACAGCCTGTACTGGCAACCATTTTGCGGGCAGGGCTTCCATTGCATCAGGGTATGCTCAACTATTTCGACGGGGCTGAAAATGCCTTTATCTCCGCCTACCGGAAATACGATGCCGATGAGGACTTTGTTATCAAACTCAACTATGTGTCATCGCCCAACATTCAGGATAAAATACTTATTTTATCCGATCCGATGTTGGCCACCGGGGGTTCCATTGTGGCTTCGTTAAAAGGTATTTATGAAAAAGGAACACCCAGGCACACCCATGTTGTTTGCGTGCTGGCCAGCGAAGAGGGAATAAAAACCATTAAAAAGTCGTTTTCAACCAAAAGCATGACCCTTTGGGTTGGCGCCATCGATGATGAGTTAACCGCTAAAGCATACATTGTCCCCGGTTTGGGTGATGCAGGCGATTTGGCATACGGCAATAAAGAGGATTAACAAATTGAATTATGGCTAACCTTCGGCTTATTTACGAAAACATCAATATCTCTTTACAGTCCATTAAAGGGCATTGGCTGCGAACCATCCTCACGGTCAGCATTATCGCGTTTGGAATTATGGCGCTGGTGGGCATTCTAACTGCCATCGACACCATGAAATACTTTCTGAACGATAACTTTTCGATGATGGGTTCCAACACTTTTAACATCCAAAGCCGGGAGTTGCGCGTTCAGGTTGGAGGGCATCGTAACAAACCCAAATCTTTCGAGCCCATCTCGTTTCAGCAAGCAATGGATTTTAAAGAACAGTATCACTTTCCATCAAAAGTTTCAATCTACACAAGAGGCACCGGAATTGCCACCTTAAAATTTGAGTCGGTAAAAACCAACCCAAACATACAAGTCCTGGGTGCCGATGAAAATTATATCACCTCGGCAGGGCTGGAAATTAACTTGGGCAGAAACCTTACCAAAACTGATATTGAGAACAACGGACATGTAGTGGTAATAGGCTCGGAAATTGCCGAAAAACTGTTTCCCAATGAACCCGATCCTGTCGGGAAAGTTATTTCGGTCGGGCCGGGAAAATACAAAGTGGTTGGAGTACTCAAAGAACGTGGATCTTCTATTGGCTTTTCCGGCGACAAATCGTGCATCGTTCCGGTAAGTAATGTGAGGGTATATTTTTCGAGGCCAAACATGAATTATAATATCAGCGTTTTAGTAACCGATGGCGATTTAATGGAAGCTGCCATTGGCGAAGCCACCGGTTTGTTTCGTAAAATCAGAAAAGACAAGCTAAAAGATGATGACTCGTTTGCTATTTCAAAAAGCGATAATATTGCCAGTATGCTAATCGGGCTTACCTGGAAAATACAACTGGGTGCTACTTTTATTGGCCTGATAACCCTGTTTGGTGCCGGCATCGGACTCATGAATATTATGTTGGTATCGGTTACGGAGCGGACCCGCGAAATTGGTATCCGTAAAGCCCTGGGAGCCACCCGGCGAACCATTAGAAATCAGTTTTTAGCCGAATCGGTTGTCATTGCCCAGATAGGAGGTGTTTTAGGTGTGATTGCCGGCATCCTGGCAGGTAATGCCATTTCTTACTTTACCAAAAGCCCGTTTATGGTTCCGTGGTTGTGGATAATCAGCGGCTTGGCGCTCACCTTTGTTGTTGCGCTTATTTCAGGTATTATTCCGGCTTACAAAGCGGCATCGCTTGATCCTATCGAGTCGCTTAGGTACGAGTAAATCCGAAACAGTTTATCTATTTATCAGAGGTTGCCTCAATAAAGCATTTTCTGCAAAGCGGTTCGTAAGCATCCGTTTCACCCAATAAAACCAGTTTATCATCCTTTGCCTTTCGATGCGAATAGTGAGCAAGATTACCACATCGAATACAGATGGCATGCACCTTAGTAACATACTCGGCAATGGCCATTAACTTGGGAATGGGTCCGAAAGGCTTACCGGTAAAATCCATATCAAGCCCGGCAACAATAACCCGCTTACCCCTGTTGGCCAATTCGTTACAAACCGAAATCAGCTCATCATCAAAAAACTGAGCCTCATCAATACCAACTACTTCAAAATCCTGATCATAAAAAAGTATCTGCGAAGCATTTTGAACCGGATTCGATTTTACCGCGTTTGAATTGTGCGACACCACATCTTCTTCATTATAACGTGTATCAACAGCCGGCTTAAAAATTTCCACCTTTTGATTGGCTATGCGCGCCCGGTTCAACCGCCTTATCAGCTCCTCGGTTTTACCCGAGAACATGGAACCGCAAACCACTTCAATCCAGCCGGTTCTGTCGCTGGCATTTTTATCTTTTTCTAAAAACATAATTTTTCCGGTAAAAGAATAAATACAACAGGTTACTGTTAAAAATAGTAACTTTGCCAAACAGCAAATGTAATAACTTTGAAAGTATATTGATATGGAACAGGAAAAAATCCTTTTACAAATTGAAACCGAACTGGTTGCTTTAAGAACCTTCATCAGAAAGCTAAAACCGGATGCCAGAATTCATCAACTTGACATCGATTTATTAAAGCAAAAAGCAAGAACCATGTACGATTCGGTGTTAATGCTTGAACCAACCCCGGAAGCCAAACCCAAGGCCACCGTGTTCGACATTAAAAAACCTGAACCGGCCACGGTACTAGAGCATGAGATCAACGACAGTATGTCATTTGAAAAAGAGCGCCTGGTCAAAAATCAACCGGCTGTAGCAGCAGAAACCATTATGACTTCCGAGGAGGAGATTAGTCATGTTAAAGATGAGCAGAAAACTCCCGTTACCGAAAAAACGCCCAAGCCGGATAACAAGCCGAAACCTGTAACCGAAGAAAAATCTGATTCCACAGTTGAACCTGAGCCTCCAAAACCCGTTGAGAAGGAAAAAACAGAAACTATTGAGTTTGAAATTGAACAGCCCAACGAAAAACCTGTTGAAGAAAAGCCGCCGGTTGCTGTTTCCGAACCGGAAACTCCCGGGCAAGCTACACCAAAAAAAACAAATCCTACTCAGGCTGACCTCTTTTCGGCATCTTCCGAAACCATTGCCGATAAACTATCGTCCGAAAAGCAGAAGACTGTGGCCGATAAACTGTCGCACGAAAAACAGAATAACCTCCGTACTTTTATTGGCATTAACGAAAAGTTTTTGTTGATAAACGAACTTTTTAACGGCGACTTAAGCCGGTATAACAGCGCCCTGGATGAGCTGGACAGCATGCAAACCCTGGAAGGTGCCAACACCTACCTTTTCGAACTGCAGATTCAAAACCAATGGGCTGAAGATTCGGATGCCTACCTGAAGATGAAAGAGCTGCTGGAAAAGAAATTCGTGTAAAATCAATAGCTTTTGATTGAAAAATCTTAAAATTATAACCCTGTTTTAAAACCATTTTTTGAAACTCTTTCGAGTCAGAAGCTCAACTGTATGTATAGTAAATAATTAAAGATATCATGAAGTTACCTTGCATAATTGGTGACAGCCTAGAATTTGAGAAATATGTTACCAAAAGAAATAAAAATTAGTATCTTTGAACGAATAGACAAAATCATGAATGATATGTTGACAAAAGTAAGACTTAAAGAACAGATTGACAAATTCCCTGACGAGTTCTCCATTGATGAATTGGTGGAGAAATTAATCTTAATAGAAAAGATTGAAACGGGGAATAAGCAATCGGAAAATGGAGAAGTAATCACGGAAAGTGAAATGGAAAATGAAATTGAAAAATGGTTCAAATAAATTGGACGTTTCAAGCAAAGGAGGACTTAAAATCCATCGCAGAATATATTTCTAAAGATTCTAAGCGTTATGCGAAACTTCAAGTTGTCAGACTAAAAGACCGGACTAGAATATTAAAGACTCATGTTTATACAGGTAAAATCGTTTCTGAAATTAACAGGAAAGACATAAGAGAACTAATTGAAGGGAATTATAGAATTATTTATAAAGTAGTGGATGACAATCAGATTGATATTTTGACAATTCATCATTCAGCAAGAGATTTGACGAGACGAAAGATAGAATAACTACGCAAGGTAACAATGCATATAGCTTATGGCTGGCGAAAGAAGTGAAATTAAAATATGACTTAAAAAATAAAATAGGGGGGCATGGAAAGCTTTGGGGGTAAATCACCGCCACAAGCAACATGCTCAACGTTACAGAACATTGGACACAAACTGCAAAAGTATTATCTTTGAAGTATGAAAACTAAAACAGAACAGGTAAGTCGCTTAATCCGGAATTCAATCCATTTGATTGACCCCAATGCCGAAGTAATACTTTACGGCTCAAGAGCAAGAGGAGACGAACGGACTGATTCAGATTGGGACATATTAATTTTAACAAACTATCCGGTAGATATCCCAACTGAAAGAAAATTCAGAGATAAACTTTATGACCTGGAACTGAAAAACGGTGAATCATTTTCTGTTTTTGCTTATTCAAAAAACGACTGGACGACAAAACAACGAATTACACCGTTTTATCAAAATGTAACCCAAGAAGGAATTCGTCTATGACTATAACGAAGCTTCCGTTCAACCTTTGTTTAAGCCAGTCAATGAAATGATAAATTTAATCGAAAAAGAAACAAAAAACACCCTGCAACAACAGTAATATATCGATTGGTGATGAAACCAACCCGACTCATATTTATATAAACAAAGGAAATTACATTATTGATTTAAATGCCTTTAACGGTTTGATGTCTGACGAAAAAACGGTTACAGTTACAGTAACTGAATAAATATTTTAAAAAACTTATAAAATGAAGCGTATTATTTTTCTACTGTTTTCACTTGTTTTTCTCACTTTTGTTCAGGCTCAGGATTTACAATATGTTAAAGCAATCAACCACAAACTATGTTCAAAATCTTATCATGGCAGAGGCTATGTAAAGCATGGCGATGCCCTGGCAGCAAAGCTCGTGGCGAAAGAGTTTAAAAAAGCAGGATTGAAAGGTTTCACCGAAAACTACTACCAGCCCTACGATTTTGATATCAATACCTTCCCGGGAAAAATAATAGTGAAAGCAGATGGCGTGAGGCTGATCGCCGGAAAAGATTTTGTGGTAAGCCTGTCATCACCCGGGTTAAGCGGAGAGTTTCCTTTGATTTGGGTTCCCGATAGTATTGCCACACCTGAACAATTGGTTGCCTTTGTTGAAACCAGTGGGAAAAAAGATGGTTTTTTGGTTTTAACGCAAAAGTTCAAAAAGCTCTACGGCACAGAAATTCCCTGGGGTCGCGGCGCCATTTTGCTGGAAGATAAACAACCATGGTGGCATGTTTCCAACGGACGTCATGTGGGTCATTCGGTTTGGTTAAAGATTAACAAACACAAATTACCAAAAACCACCCAATCCATTCAAATTGATTTCGACAACCGGTTTATCGAACATTACCAAACTCAAAATGTTGCCGGGTATGTTGAAGGCATGGCCGTTAAAGATACCTTCCTGGTTTTCACCGCACATTACGATCATTTGGGTATGATGGGGAACAAGGCCTTTTTCCCGGGGTCCAGCGACAATGCCAGCGGTACCTCCATGATACTTGATTTAGCACGCTATTTTACAAGCCATCCACCAAAATATTCCGTAGCATTTATTCTTTTTAGTGGCGAAGAGGTGGGACTGATGGGTTCAAGCTACTTGGCTGACCACCCGTTGTTTCCGCTGAACAAAATCAAACTGCTTATCAATTTAGATATGATTGGTACGGGCAGCGAGGGCATCACCGTGGTAAACGGCAAAGTGTTCAATAACCTGTTCCAAAAAATGGTGGCTATCAACGATGAGCATCACTACCTGCCGGAAGTGAAAGCCCGTGGCGAGGCCTGCAACAGCGACCATTGCCCGTTTTACAAAAAAGGTGTAAAAGCAATTTTTATCTATACTCGCGGAAAGGAGTATTTAGAATATCATTCGGTAACCGATAGCCATGTGCCTTATACAAAGTACAAGAATTTTTTCGGTCTGATAACAGATTTAACAGAAAGCCTGTAAAGAACATCAATAGCCCTCCAACCGTTAAACAGCAATACCTAAAGTGGAAGGAGAGCTAAAACAAACACAAATCCATGAGTAAACTTTACATAGTACCCACCCCCATTGGCAACCTGGAGGACATTACATATAGAGCCGTCAGGGTTTTAAACGAGGTTGACACCATTTTAGCAGAGGACACCCGCACCAGCGGCAAGCTGTTAAAACATTACAACATCAATACCAAAATGAACTCCTATCACATGTTCAACGAGCATAAGATGGCAGAATCGTTTGCCGACAGAATGGCCGCCGGTGAAACCATGGCAATCATCACGGATGCCGGAACCCCGGCTATTTCCGACCCCGGTTACCTTTTGGTTCGGGCATGCATTAGCAGAGACATTGAGGTGGAGTGCCTGCCGGGAGCAACCGCTTTTGTTCCTGCCCTGGTAAACGCCGGGCTTCCCAACGATAAATTCTTTTTCGAGGGGTTTCTTCCCCACAAAAAGGGACGCCAGACACGGTTGAAGTTTCTGGCTACCCTGCCCTACTCTATTGTTTTTTACGAATCACCTCACCGGCTGGTAAAAACATTACAGCAGTTTATCGAATTTTTCGACTCCGACAGAAAAGTGTCGGTTTCACGCGAGTTGACAAAAATCCACGAGGAGACCATCAGGGGAACCTTTTCCGAAGTACTGGAATATTTCCAATCAAAAACGGTAAAAGGTGAAATTGTCATCGTCGTGGGAGCACCGGAGAAAGAGAAAGAAAAAAAAGTGATTACATAATCGTTTTAATCTATATTTGAAAATAAATAATACTGAAATCATGAAACAAGCAAAATTATTTATTTGGATTCTTTTAATATTTCCAGCCCCGACACTTTAACATATTCGGATTTCGCTAATATGTACGGAGAGTATGGTTTTGGTAGATATTTCAAAGTTAGCATTCATGCAATAAAAATCCCGTTTCAAAAGAAATATTTTTAGAAATAATTACACCAAAGGTTTCCATATATTGAAACTATTGTTACATTTGTAAAATGATTGAAAGATTTGAAGTTATCTTTTTGGATGAAGCAATAAGTTTTATTGAAAGTCTTGACAAAAAAGCAAGAAAAAAGATTTTCTATAACATTGATAAAGCAAGGTTATTGAATAATCCTAAGCTATTTGAAAAATTAGAAAATGATATTTGGTATTTTAGAACAAAATATTCCTCAATGCAGTATCGGATATTTGCTTTTTGGGATAAAACTGATAATAAAAACACTCTGATAATTGCAACACATGGAATAATTAAAAAGTCGAATAAAATTTTAAAATCTGAAATTGAAAAAGCAAAACGAATCAGAAAAGAATATTTTGAAAATCAATAAAAAATGTAAATATAATGGAAACGACAAGTAAAAGAAAAAGAACACTTAGAAAAATGTCTTTCGACGAAATGAAAGACAAATATATTGGAGAAAAAGGTACTACAGAAAGAGATTCCTATGAATTAGAATTGAAAGTTGAAGTCTTGGGAGAAATGATAAAAAAAGTAAGAAAAGACAGACATCTTACCCAAGAAGAACTTGGTAAATTGGTTGGAGTAAATAAATCCCAAATTTCTAAACTAGAACGAAATACCAAAAATGTAACAATAGCTACTATTCTAAAAATATTTAACGCATTAAAAGCAAATATCAAGTTTTCAGTTGAAAGATTAGATGATAAATTTGAAAAAGGGATGGCTTAATAAAATACACGAAATGCTAACAATAGCTATAGTACTGAGTATCTTGTTGAAATGCAAAAGGTGCAAATAGCCGGATTAAAACAGTAAGTGACGCTTAACCAGAATTAAATAAGTTTGTATATGCAGACTTTAACAAGCAGCATTCCGAAATTATCGGTTTGCAAATATGGAGTATTAAAATCCTTTTTCCTCTTTTTTTAGCGCACTGATAAAATCCTTATCGGTATAAATCCAGAAAAGAGGTTGCCAGCGTTCGGTTCCCGACAGGTCAATACGGCGGGCAACAGGTCCAATGCCCATCACCTTTTTATCAAACTGCATGGTGTTGGGGTCGATGCTCCACTCTTCCAAAAAACGTATGCGCAGAATATCATCGCGGGTTATTTTCATGATAACAGTAGTATCGTATTCATCGTAAGGGGGTGTACTTCGTTTATAGGTGAGATAAAAAGTATCGGCCAGCATCCATTTAATAGCTGCCGGACTGATAGAGTCGCTAAAATAATCATAAGCCTGAAACTTTCCCGACAGGGCACCATCCATTATAAGATCCACCAGTTTCTCACGGTCGGGCCCGACAATGTTTTGAATCCACCAGTCCCAATTGGCATCAGGGCTTTTGATATTAACATCGTACTGTATTTTTTTGGTGATGATATCTTTTGTCGGCTTCTGTCTGCAGGAAACCAATACCACGGCTAATATGCCCGTTAATAAAAATATTTTTTTCATCAATCTATTCTTTACACCTGTTAACTATTTCTGTTTATTACGTTTTATCACGGCCGCCTAATAAGTTAAACATTATTTACATTGACCTTACCAAATGATTAAATTCACACATTTCGATGAGATTATTCTTAACCAGTTTTGACTTCTCCATTGGGTTAAGGAATTAAAATATGCAATTTCTCACAAATAGTAAAAATAACACTAATTAGCATTACTTTTGAAGTAACGAATAAATATATGAAATTCTTATTCCTGATAACTATTTTACTGACTTTTTCGGAAGTTAAAGCCCAGGTAATACCTGCCGAAAGGAGGGTGAGCTGGGAATTGGCCAATCAGCATTTTCATTTTATTGAACCGGATACCGAGCTTAATATTCTTGACTTTGGTGGCAGCAACGATGGTGTTACCGACAACGCTGCAGCCTTAGAGCTTGCCATGGAGCAAGCAGCAGGTGAGGCAGCAACTATTTTCTTTCCTCCGGGAAACTATCTGTTCAATACCCCCATTACGTTACAGGACAGTATCATTTTAGAAGGATCGGGCTCGGAGCTGACAACCCTGCTATTCGATTTTAATCAGCAAAATGAAAATACCATCAACGTTACCGGCAGTTCACCAACCACAAAAGTCTTTCTTAATGGCGGATTTACAAAAGAGAGCTCTAAAGTTTTTACCGACTCCGCTTTTTTGTTTTCATCGGGTGATATGGTTGAAATTTATGAAACCAATGGCGACTGGGACATTGTTCCTGTTTCGTGGGCGGCCAACTCGGTGGGTCAGATGACCGTTATCGATTCGGTGGCAGAAGACACCCTTTACCTGCAATCGCCTTTGAGGATAACCTACGATACGCTGTTAAGTCCGCGCCTGAAAAAAGTAAACCCCATCGTAAATGTTGGTATCAGGTGTCTTACCATTAAACGGCTTGATGAGCCACCCAATGGCGGCAGCTACAACATCAACTTTTCCTACGCACAAAACTGCTGGATAACAGGTATTGAAAGCGACAGCAGCAACGGCAGCCATGTTTACATAGCCAAAAGTCTTTCTATTAAAATTTCCGGTTCCTATTTTCATCATGCCTTTCAATACGACGGTGCTGCTACGCACGGG
>Ga0164318_10006396_pt1 | contig 11405 bp, 6 predicted proteins | sample GuaBasSedimGuay9_FD_113734 | JGI IMG/M metagenome (GOLD analysis project Ga0164318, IMG submission 113734) | Subseafloor sediment microbial communities from Guaymas Basin, Gulf of California, Mexico - Guay9, Core 4571-4, 0-3 cm | ecosystem: Environmental > Aquatic > Marine > Hydrothermal vents >... | reverse complement strand
TTATTGTACCGTCCAGGCGCTGTTCTTTCTTTACGCTCGGTTATGCTCGAGTTTGAGGCGGTCTATAACGGATTGCCCGTATGCTCATTGTGTCTGTTTTTTGAAACAGCTAAACTGATACCAAAAATCTAAATTGTTACTGCTCCTCGAAGTCTCTTTCTGCATATTCAATTCCCTGCCTTTTTAGAATCTCGTAATATGCGAGTATCTGCCGCACGTGAAAAACGGCCTCTGTGCCGCGGCAATAGCCGTACTTGCTCTTTTTGTAATATTTCCGTTGACGCAACAACGGCAAGGTCTTTTCCAGGGATGACCACTTGTTGGGGTCAAGCTCCATCTCTGATGCTATCCTGCGTGCATCTTCGATATGCCCCTTTCCAACATTGTAAGCAGCCAAAGCAATACAGAGCCTGTCTGGTTCATCTGCTGCACCATACATGTCATAAAGTCTTCTCAGATATCTTACCCCCGCCATGATACTTTCATCTGGATCAAGCCGGTTTTCCACTCCAAGTTCCTTAGCAGTCGGCAAAGTCAACTGCATCAGCCCCCTAACCCCGGAAAAACTTTTAGCCATAGGGTCAAACTGGGACTCCTGGTAGACAAGAGCCGTTATCAGGCGCCAGTCAAGCCCGTAGGCCTCGGCCGCCTCTTCGATTCTCTTTTTGTACTTCGGAAGCAGCACCTGAATCCTTTCGTGAAATTTCCTGATATCGAAGCGGTTGAACCTCTCCAAATAGGCATAATACCGATTATATATCTCATCAAATGTTCCATTTTCCTTAATTGTGTCAAAAAACTGGTTTATCTTCTCAAGTAGAGGAGTTTCTCCCTTTTTCACCGCCCAGCCGAGAGCCTGGGATTTTCCAACCGCAAAAAGTATGCGAAGGTCCGGATAATAACGACGATTCAGCAAGGCCACATTCGAGTCAGCCACGGTGAATCCGATCTTTCCCTTTGCCACTGCTTCTATCAGTTCGTCAGTAGTAACATCCTTTAACGCCCTGATCGTTATATCAAGACCATTTTGTCTGAGTTTCCGCAATCCTTCCTCGTAAGATGTTCTTTCGGGGACATAGATGGTTTTCCCCTCCAGGTCGGCAAGATTTTTAATTCCGGCATTATTCTTGTGAGTTATGAGCATTTGCTGGACAGGCAAATAGCCTTGTGAAAATGCTACAGTTTTTGATCTTGAAGGAGTGATGCTTAGGCTTGCGGCAGCAAAATCTGCTGCTTCGCTGTAAAGCAGATGAACCAGTTCATCCCAAGACTCACATACCCTCACTTTGAGGTCGACATGTAGAAAACGGGCAAAGGCTTTTGCCAGGTCGTATTCAAAACCCATTCTCTCGTCCCTGTACACATAGTAGCAATGAGGGCTGTTAAATGTGACCACTGTAATCTTGCCAGACTTTTCAACCCGTTTCAGGGCTCGCCCTCGAGTGCAGGCACTGAGAAGCAGGCAAACCAGGAGAAAAAGAGCAAGCCCTTTCCCGAGGCACCAAATCCTGTTTTGTTTAACCTTCATTGCTTTTCTGGCTCACTTCCACTATCAACCTAATTCCACTGAGACGTAATACTGTTGATTGTCCCGCTCTATCAGAAGGACAACATGTTTCTTATCACGATATTTAATCACTGCTTTTTTATAATCAGCCACGTTTTTTACCACTACTTCATTGATTTTGCGGATCAGGTCACCCGCATGAGCACCTATACGATCAAGATAGCAGTTTCGTCTGACCTCGGTTATGATTACTCCCTCTTTGGCCGCTATTCTGTACCTGAGACGCACGCCTGCACATATCTCGCGCACACGTATGCCAAGGAGCCTGAACCCCCACTCTTCGGCCAGTTTTTCCGGAAATCTGCAGGAATGAACCTTTACGAGGCGGGATGTGGAGTTTTTCCAAACCGTTACAGGGATTGTATCTCCAACAGCAAACTCTTTGATGAGCCGATAATAAGTATCCCGAGAGCTAACGCGCTTTTTGCCTATCGCGACAATAACGTCGCCGTCCTTCAAGCCTGCTTCATCAGCCGGACTTCCCTTAGCTACCGCTCCTATTACGACCCCCTCTTTTTCGGGAACGTTGAAATACCAGGCAAGTTTCGGGTCAAGATCATGGACAATCACACCGATCCACGGAACATGTACCTCGCCGTATTTGATCAGATCATCGATCACCCGCTTCGCCTTGTTGATAGGTATCGCAAAACCAATTCCTTGAGCTTTTGAGTAAATCGCTGTATTGATGCCGATCAGTTCGCCGTTGATATTGAGAAGGGGCCCGCCGCTATTACCAGGATTTATTGAGGCATCTGTCTGGATGAACCCACGATACACCCTGTCTTCTGCCTTGACACAACGGTTCAGCGCACTGATAACTCCCGTGGTGACGCTGTGAGAGAGGCCAAATGGATTCCCTATTGCTATTACAGTTTCCCCGATCATTAAGTCATCAGAATCCCCCATTTCGACTGCCGGGAGCGGCTGATCCGATGTGATCTTGAGGACCGCAAGGTCGAAATCGGGGGCGGCGCCCACTAATTCGGCATCCAACTCTCGTTCGTCATTCAGGACGACTTTTATTTTCGCGCTTCTGGCAATCACGTGCTCGTTGGTCAATATGTAACCCCTGTTTCCGTCAATAATCACGCCGGAGCCGAGGCTCTTTTCCTTCCGACGCTGTTGATAACCGGGTTCGAAGAAATCCCTAAAAAAGGAATCGAAAAAGGGATCAAGGCGAAAGTCGAAGAAAGGGTTCGAACGCTCTATTATCTCGTATTCACTGCTAATGTTCACCACCGCGGGGCTTACTTTTCTGACTGCCCTGACGATGGCATTTTCCCGTTGATAGGCAGCGGAGCACGAATCTGGGGGGGCTGACAGGCTAAGAACAAGTACCGCGACGGCCAGGGCAAACTGTCGTAAACAACCATGTATATCGTACTGCATTTGGATAAGCTCCTTGTGTTAAGAATCAAGCGGCCAAAAAGCTCAATTAGAAGTTGTGCGTTATGGGTGGATAGAATATAATGTTTATAACTCCTTCTCCTGATTGAACTTTAAATATACGTTCGGGTGATTTTAAAGCTACATTGTTATGCCTAACCCACAAATATAACAACAAATCGGTGAGACGTCAAACCTTCCCGGAGATATTATCCCTGTTGCGCCATCCGAGCCATTACCTCGGATCGGAGATCAATGCGATCAGAAAAGACCCCTCTCAGGTGCGGCTTCGCTTTGCCCTTGCATTTCCCGATTTGTACGAAGCAGGGATGTCGCATATTGGAGTGCAGATACTCTACTATATCCTGAACAGGAAAAACGAGATCGCAGCGGAAAGGGTGTTTGCTCCTGGAACAGACCTTGAGCGCGAGTTAAGGGCTGCCAATAGACCACTCTGTTCTCTGGAAACACGAACTCCACTTGCGGAGTTTGATATCATTGGCTTTTCCCTCATGTACGAACTCACCTATACAAACATATTAAACATGTTGAGCTTGAGTTCCATACCCTATTATTCAAAGGATCGCGACATGCGGCACCCCTTTATAATAGCCGGGGGCCCGTGTGCATTTAATCCAGAACCGCTTGCAGATTTTTTCGACGCCATCATTGTAGGGGATGGAGAGGAAGTGATCCTCCAGGTAGCCGATGCATGGCTTGAATGGAAAGACGCTGGCGCTGATCGCGAAAGCCTCCTCAAAGAATGGTCAAAGCTTCAGGGTGTCTACATTCCCTCTTTCTTTGAACCGGCTATAGACCCCCGAGGATTTCAGCTGCTCGAACCTACGATTCCCGGATATACTACCGTGCGCAAGGCACTGGTTTGCGATCTGGACGGAAGTCCCTATCCAGATCGTCCTGTGGTTCCATTTGGAAGACCGGTCCATGATCGCCTGAGCCTTGAGGTTTTCCGAGGTTGCACCAGAGGGTGTCGGTTTTGCCAGGCCGGAATGATTTACCGCCCTGTGCGCGAGCGTTCCCCCGAGACTGTCCTGTCTTTAGCGGAACGTGCGCTGGCAAACACAGGCTATGAGGAAGTCTCTCTGCTTTCTCTAAGTACCGGAGACTACACTTCGCTCCTGCCCCTGATGGAGCAAATGATGAAACGATGTGAGCCTGAACAGATAGCCGTTTCTCTTCCCTCCCTGCGTGTTGACAGCCTCACCGAAAAGCTCTTGACCCATATCAAGCGTGTCAGAAAAACAGGCTTTACTATTGCTCCCGAGGCTGGAAGCCAGCGGCTTCGCGATGTTATTAATAAGAATATTACCGAAGAAACCCTCGAAAAGACCGTTCGTACAGTCTTTGAGTCGGGCTGGCAACTCATCAAGCTTTACTTTATGATAGGGCTTCCAACAGAAACAAAGGATGACATAGATGCGATCGTTCATCTGGTGAAACGGCTTCAGGGGATTCCTGTTTCAAGGAAGAAAAGGATTAATGTCAGTGTTTCCACATTCGTTCCAAAGGCCCACACCCCTTTCCAGTGGTGTTCTCAGATCTCTGTGAGCGAAAGCAGGGAAAGGCTTCGCGCGCTTCGAAGCGAGCTCAAAGGCCGGGGGCTGCGCTTTAAGTGGCAAGACCCTGAAATGAGTTTTCTTGAAGGACTTTGGGCACGAGGTGACAGGCGCCTGAGCCCCCTGTTGGTCAGGGCTTACGAGATGGGGTGTCGCCTCGATGCCTGGAGTGAGCATTTTCGATTTGACAGATGGCAGGAGGCTATTGAGGCATCTGGTATAGATACTTCGTTCTACGCCACTCGCCCCCGCGACCTTTCAGAGCCTCTTCCCTGGCATCACATTGATTCGGGGGTTTCAGAGGGTTTCTTAAAGGAAGAATGGCAAAAGGCTTTAAGGGGAAGCCACACCCAGGATTGTCGAACAGGCAGATGTGCCCTTTGTGGTGTTTGTGATTTCAAAAGAGTAAAACCAATTTCCTTCGCAGCAAAAAGTGCAATGGAACTTCGCCATCTTTCTCATAGACCTTCTGCAAAACCCCTTTTCAAAAAACTTGTTGTTTCCTACTCAAAACGCGAATCTGCAAGGTACTTCGGCCACTTAGAACTTATTAAGATCTTTACACGCGCCATCAGGCGGGCGAGGATTCCATTGCGATTTTCGGAAGGTTTTCACCCAGCGCCAAAGATCTCATTTGAGTCAGCACTCCCGGTGGGCATCGAGAGCGAACAGGAGCGCTTTCTTGTAGAGGTGCCGCTTGATGTTCAGCCAGCGATGTTCATTGAGCGCCTCAACCAGCAACTCCCCAATGGTCTCACGGTTACGACATGCAAGGCAATTTTTAAGGAGAAAAGCCTGCATAGGGCCGAAAAAGTGCATTATACCATCACCCTGAAAGATGGGGCTTTTTCTGAAACGAAACTAAATCAGTTTCTGAAAGCGGCGTCGTGGCCACTGACAAAGAGGAATCCAAAGGCCCACATCAAGACAATCGATCTCAAGAAAGCTGTAACCAAACTGCAACTTCTATCTCCAACAACAGCGGAACTAACCCTTGATCTTTCCTCGGGCCAATATGTGAGACCCACGGATGCTCTTATTAAGATATTCGGTCTTTCGGAAAGAAGCCTCAGGCCTGCAAGGATAATTAAACGTCTCGGTAACAATTCAGGTTTTTGAAAACATCATTGTACGCGGGCACTCTGCTTAGAAACCCCGTTGTTGTAAAACAAAGGACATGGCACATCTTCCTCACAACTGATGCGACTACGGGGCAAACCGTCTCAAACTCGAGTGCCTGCCTGCAGGCAGGCAGGTAACTGAGCGTAAGGAAAAAACAGCGCTTAGAAGTTCAAATCAGATCCATTCGGTCACAATATCAGTTATCGTCAAGGACGAATATCCACCCTGCTGTTTTTTCTCAATGCTCAGTCATGCTCTCAGACAGTGAGCCAGTCTCCAATCGGATGGCCTATCCGCAATAATATTTTCAAAAATCCAAACTGATACCAATATTCCATGATTCCCTGATCGAGGCTGCAACAGCGCAAATAAATAGCTATAATCTCAATGGCTTGTAGAAATACGAGACATTAAATTAATACGCTCATTCCTGTGGCATCTTTACAGCCGGACTGCTCCATGATAGAAAGATCATTTCGGGCTGATTTTTTCTATGACAGGACTCGAGGACCAGGACATGGAAAACAAAATCAAAAGGGTAGCAGAAATTCTTTGCGGGTCAAACTTAAACCTGGCATTGACCGGGGCAGGGATCTCTGTGGAGTCAGGCATTCCGGACTTCAGGAGTGCAGGCGGGTTGTGGGAGCGTTATGACATCATGGAATATGCCAGCATTTCTGCGTTTCGAAATGATCCTGAAAAAGTCTGGCAGATGCTCAAAGAGATGGGGGCGGTCGTCGAACGGGCACATCCCAACCCGGCCCATAGAGGGCTCGGGCGGCTACAGCAGATGGGGCTTCTTTATGCCATTATCACGCAGAATGTCGATAATCTACACCAGGAGGGCGGCGCTACCCGTGTCATTGAATACCACGGAAATTTCAAGACGCTTTCCTGTCTGTGGTGTAAGCGTCGATACAGTCTAAAAGACGTCGAGGGGCAGATGCCGCCCAGGTGCATTTGCGGCCACATCCTGAAGCCTGATGTTATCTTTTTTGGTGAGGCCATTCCGCCTGACGCTCTTCATGAATCCAATAAGCTTGCCTCGTCCTGCGGGGCACTTCTGGTCATTGGCACGTCTGCCCAAGTGTCCCCGGCGAATACCATTCCTGAAATAGCCAGCAGGGCTGGCGCCAAGATCATCGAGATCAACCTGCAACCGACTATCCTTACTTCGTCGGTCACGGATATTTTTCTCCAGGGTAAAGCAGGTGAGCTTGTTCCCGGGATTGTCGATGAGGTCGAAAAACTAAGACCGTAGGTTTTTCAAGAGTCCTGCCCTAACGTTTTTTGCGGATACGCCGTCTTCTAATTACTCTCTTTCGGGGCTTTTGGGAAGCCTCAGGCAAGGGTGAGGTCGCCGGAGAACTTGTAATAGTGTTGTCCGGCCAGGGTTCGGCTGTTTCCCCGGGAAGTCTTTGCCGATGGCGGCAAGTTGCCCTTGGGCACTTCAAGAAAACCTTCCCGTTCCTGTCGGTTGTTTCCACCAGGAATCGATTGTTGCACACAGGACAAACGATGTGATACGGTTTGCCCCAGCTTATGAAAAGGCAGTCTTTGTTGGAGCACACATAGTAAAACTTTCCCTTCACGGTTTGCTTCTTCTGAATGCGGCCGGTGTTGCAAACAGGGCAGGCCGTTGCCAGGTCCTGTTGAAAAGCCTGAATGCGGTTTTCGATGCTCTCATCCCTGATAACAGTATCGTATTCATTTGACGCATTATCCGTTTTACCTTTTTCATGAGGGGAGGGAGAATCTGCTTCTTCCTCGTTGACTTCTGCGGGAAGTTGGTCTAGATGCATCTCTGTTGAAGGGCCCTCGCCTTTTTCTTGCTCTTCCAAAGAAGGTAATGCTGATTTTCCCTCTAACTGCATTGGTTCTGAGTTTACACCCGCGTCGGAAGATTCCCGGGGCGAAACAAACTCCTCGGAATCGGGTTCAGTGCGGGGCTGAACATCCTTTTCTTTCAATACGGCGGTGGGTTCGCAAACACTTTTGCATTCGATGGCAGGTGACTGATCTGCCCCACTTATCTTGCTGTCTGTTCCCGGGAGTTCGTATTTGGGTGTTCCAGGTTTTTGCGGTTGAGTCTCTTGGGCGAGTAAATCAGGAGGCCCTGTGCGGCTATCTCCCTTTGGAAAGATTTCTGTAACTTCAAAGCGGTTTCTCTCTTTCCCTCCTATGACCACCTTCGATTCCGGCGCAGGCCGAGGGGGTTGCTCCGGGTTTTTCTTGGTTTGCCGCTTGCGGAAGATTTCTGCCAGCGCAAGCTTTTTTGTATCTGCGGGATCTCTTCTCTGGTGTGTCTCTCTCCTTTGGAAGGCATCCCTCTGGTGTACTCTACTTCCGCGCGCTTTTTTTGGAACTGCAACTCCGTGAATATGCAATGTTTGATCAAATTGGCCGATTGCAGATTCCAGGTCTTTTCGACCGGATAGCACCTCATCTATGGTTTGACCGAAGTAGGCAACAAAGGTTATCCCTGGCATTTTCGGAAAGAGCTGATTGAGGAGCTTGACCATATTCAAGGTGGTTTCGCTGGCAGAGAGCCGGCCGTCGGATGCAATTTGAATATATCCGTTTGTGATCATCTCGCGGAGCGCTCTTTTGACCTCTTCAGGGAAGTTGAGACCCAGGCCGCTTAAATCGCGAAAGAGGGTTTCTTTTATGTATCGTTCAGGCGAGCGTGATCCCAGACTTCCAATCTCGCCTTCGCGCTCTGCCAGCAGAACCATACACGATAGGGTTACCAAGTTCGGTGAGAACCCACAGATCTGTTTACCTGGCCCGAATAATCCTTCGATGTGGCGGGAGAATATCGCGTTGAAGTGATCCAAGACCGGATGTAAGGCGCCGCTGTCGGGTGTAACATCTTTTTTCATCTGATTTTCCCTTCGAGTTCACAAGGTTAACTGAGCTTAGAGGAAGAACAGCTCCTGGATGTTGAAATAGCATGTATTCGTTGACAATATTCGTCATCACCAAAGACGAGTACGCCAAAGTTTTGTTCTTTCTCAAGGCTCACTAACGCTCTCAAACAGTGAGCCTCTTTCTAATCGGAGTGCCCGCATGCAATGATGTTTTAAAAACCTAAATGCTTATCAGCCAGCAAATATTATACCAATTACGGGAGCATTTGAGGCGGACATGAATCAAGGGGAGATGCCCAAAAATCTGGATTGAAACCACTGATCACGATACAGGTGGCGGCTCCTCCTTTTGGGTGGAGTCCAATCTTGTGATCATCTTCCCGCACGCTCGGCCTACTGGCACGTTTTGTGCTGTGCCTAAATTCAAGCTTGATTCTTCTCCGCCGTGCAAGTTCTGCTCTTTCCTCAGGAGGTTACCATGCCAGTACCTATTTCTCTGAAAGGGATAGATGAGGCAATATCAAATCTGGATTATAGAAAGCCTTCAACATTAAAGTACAGGCTCGTTCATCTCATAAGAGGCTTCTATGAAGATGAAGATTCTATCCACTCCTTAGAGAAAATCGAGCCTGAAAAGCTCATTAACGCCCTCTGGAACACGGGTGGGGATGCTAACGTTATTAAGAAGAGGCGGAAGAATCTGAGTAGTCTTAAATCATCTGTCAATGCAGACCTGAGAAGGATTGGCAGGGCCGGAAAGAATCCTGAGGGAATAATCATCGGGCGAAACAACGTTTTTGTGATGTCCGATGAAGTTAAGGATAACCTCATTTCAACGTTTGCAGGTACTTTTAGGCGTAGCCTGGTAGAAGGAGACGGGGCTGCCAACTTGCAGCAAATAGCAGAGGCCTTAAGTCTTATAAAAGAAATCTTGTCGGGTCCGGATCGCCTGACCGAGGCAGGGGAGTCTGACAGCCGCAGCAAAACCCAAGAAATACGCAACATCATACAAGGGCTGGGGGAAGTGCTTGGCCTGGGGGCGGAAAAAGGCAGGCTGGTAACTGAGGCTCCAGGGGTTGTTCAGGGAAATGTCAACTCATCTGGAGACGCTGGGATAGCCGAGAAAGTACTGGCAGAAAAGGATGAAGAGTATCAAGAAATCGATGAGGACGAAGAAGTCGAAGAGGACGAGCTGGAAGAAGTTCTTGAAGAAGTTGACGTAGACATGGATGAAAAGCTCGGGGAAGGAGAAGCTGGCCCGACCGAAAAAGGAGAAGAAGCCTGCGCAGATGAATTAGAAGAGATTCTTCAACCGTTTGAGGAAATCGAAGAAACAGTTGACGAAACTGAAGCAGAAGAAGAAATAGAAGAAGCCGTAACAGCAGGAGATGGCCATGAAACGGAGCTCCGGGAAATACTCGAGGAGGCTCAACCTGAAGAAGAGATAAGAGAACTTGATGCAGATGACATCCTCGAAGAGATTGAAATTTCAGACGATGCTGATGAAGTGGAGGAAGCAAAAGGTATTGGAATGGGGCTTGTGGAAGATTATCAGGAAGCCGGTCTCCTTGTTGAGAGCCCGGGAGAGCAGTATGCCGATGGCAGCAATGAAAATGGCGACAGAATCCAAAAAGCGAGGTTTCTGGCAGAGGCCTTTGATAGTTATCTTGGGGCTACCGAGAAATTCTACAACCAGTATATCCTCATTCCGGAAGGAAAATATACCGTTGGCAGCAAGAGGCCAAGAAGGGGTGAAAGACCTGAGCAGAGAATCAAGTTAGCAGGGTTTTACATTGGCAAATTTCCTGTAACAAATGCTCTTTTCGAGGTCTTTGTCGAAAAAACCGGGTATCAGACAACAGCGGAAGAGCAAGGATATGGAACAGTTTACTACGGGCGTCTTAAGGAAACAGTAGATGAAAGAACCGGGCTGGTGAAAGTTATATGTAACAGTGCCGTCCATTTTAAGACTGTATATGGAGCATGCTGGTACCAGCCTTTTGGCCCGGGGAGCACTCTGCTCAACAGAAAAAACCACCCTGTGGTTCAGGTTAGCCTGAGGGATGCTATGGCCTTTGCGGCATGGACGGGTAAGAGGCTCCCTTACGAAAACGAATGGGAGGCTGCGACAAGAATTCCCGATGGGAGAACTCTCCCGTGGGGAAATGACTGGAAGAGCAATGCTTGTAACGTCGAGGAAAGCTGCATTGGGGACACCACACCGGTAGACAAGTATACAGGTTTTGCCAGTAATTTAGGCATCGTTGATGTTATGGGGAATGTGCTGGAATGGACCCTCGATAGATGCGGGCCGCCCCGCGATGTAAAAAATAATTCTAAATATCACATTGTGAAGGGGGGAAGCTGGATATCCGCCAGTGACATACGACTATTCAGCAGGTTCAAATGGGATGTCGAATCACCATCCAATATAGTTGGTTTTAGATGTGTTCTAACAGCTTAGCTCTTGTAAACAATAGACGCAATGAGCACGCGGCCTCTCCGATCATAAACCCTCTCGAACAGTGAGTCTCTTTCTAATCGAAGTACCCGCACCAGATGACGTTTTCAGACACCTAAATTGTAACGGGGTGTTGCATCTTGACGGCCTGTTGCCCAAATCCCCTTTCGCTTGGTCTAAAATGTTTTTTGACAAATCGTATCAGTTTAGTTGTTTCAAAAAACAGACACAATGAGCATACGGGCAATCCGGTATAGACCGCCTCAAACTCGAGCCCCTGCCTGCCGGCAGGCATGTAACCGAGCGTAAAGAAAGAACAGCGCCTGGACGGTACAATAACATGAACTGCTTGCCAACATCAGTTAGGCTAAAGCATAGGTTTGTTGCTTAACTGTTCTTTCTTAACGCTCGCTAACGCT
>Ga0164318_10006395_pt1 | contig 11405 bp, 9 predicted proteins | sample GuaBasSedimGuay9_FD_113734 | JGI IMG/M metagenome (GOLD analysis project Ga0164318, IMG submission 113734) | Subseafloor sediment microbial communities from Guaymas Basin, Gulf of California, Mexico - Guay9, Core 4571-4, 0-3 cm | ecosystem: Environmental > Aquatic > Marine > Hydrothermal vents >... | reverse complement strand
AGGGGAGAAAAAATAATTTACTTTTGCACTCCTTTTAAGCCCGAGTGGCGGAATTGGTAGACGCGCTGGTCTCAAAAACCAGTTCCTTCCAAGGAGTGCCGGTTCGACCCCGGCCTCGGGTACATATTAGGAAAACCTCTTTATCGATTTGGTAAAGAGGTTTTTTGTTTATCACTTTTCTGCCGAAATGAAAGTGCAAGAAATTCATGTTATTCCATCCTTTACTGGAATGGGTTGTGGGTTTTCAAGGGAGGTGATTTTTAGGACTTTTGTAACCTTTTTGCAATTGACAGGTAAAAGATTACAACAAGCCGAAAATCAAGTATAAAAACAAACAAGATAAGTGGGGGAGTAGGAAACTCCAAAAAGAGCCTCGTTTCGATGAGGCTCTTTTTTTATGCCTACATATTCTATATCAAAGTCAATTCCGTTTAACCCCATTAACTATAAATACTTAACGTAAAAAATTGCCAGGAGGCATTTCACCTTTTACATTGGTACGGTGGTAGGTTTTTTCAATGATTGCTTTTTTTTCTTCGTTGGTATATTTCGACCAGTTTCCAATTTCTTCTCCGGTTCTTCTGCAACCAAAACATACATCGTTTGAATCGCGATGACATAGTTTTATACAAGGATTTTGAATTTCTGTCATGATAAATATTTTAAAAGTAAATCTTGCTATTCTTTTACTCTATCTGCAGTTTACAGCAAAAAAAATACAATTTAAGTGGTTTTATTCATACAGCATTTTTTATACTTCTTTCCGCTTCCACAGGGACAGGGTTCGTTACGTCCAATTTTCGGGTCCGTACGGACAGGCTCTGTAATCGGTATGTCTTCATAATCGTTATAAGTAAAATCGTCATCACTATCTTCAAGCATGTCCTCTTCTGTATATCCCGCCCAATTGCTTGTAATTTGTTCATAGCGGTTTTCAATGCTTAAAAGTTCTTCCTTGTCTTGAAATGTGATTGCTTTCACAATATCTTTTTCAATTTCTTCATATTCACCCGTAATACTTTTTGAAACATACTCCTTTTCATACAGTTTTTTAATCTGTGGCAATAGTGCTTTGTATTTCAAATCGGCAACATCGCATATTAACAAACCAATAGTATCGCTGTCAATTACATTATCTTCTGGAACACTGTTTGCAAAGAAATCAAACAATTGGGCAAACCATTGCATTACCTCTTCGGTTCTTTTCGGTTGGTGATAGAAAATCTGGCATACTGCCCTGGAAACAGCCGTTTTTGCGTAGGTGTTCACACCGGGTTCCTGCACGAATTTTTTAAGCATTTCCATCTGTTGATTGCCAATACAATAAATTGGTTCCCAGATTGTTTCGGTAATATGGTCGCCAAGCCAAAATTCAAGAAAATCTTCATCCTGGCGAAGCACTTCCAATAGTTTGGGCAGGCTTTCTTCGGCCCTGAGTTCAGCCAACAACATAATTGCATGAATAGCAAAATTCATATTTTCCTCCTCCCAGCCAGTGTCATTCATTTCCTGACTGAAGAATTCATAGCGGCACAGCAAATCATTTAAAACCAATTCCAAGTCAGCAATCAGGCCTTTGCGGGGCAATGCCAAAATCTCTTTAAGCAGCTCAGACTGAATATAGAGGCCGTTATCATACAGCCGGTTAATTATTTCATTTGCAAATACGGGGGCTTCTTTTACTTGTTTGGGTAGGTTATTCGAGGCAGGTGTTACAAGGATTTTTTTCTTGTCCTCTTCATCCCACATCGAGAGGTTTTCCCCCATGTTTGCATTCATTATCTCAAATTGTACAAATTCGGTATCGGGATGGTCTGGGGCAATTTCTTGCATTATCTCAAATCTTGATGTGGCAGCTTCAAGATTATCAACGGCAATAAAATAAAGCACTGCAATTTTAATAAAACCGGTAACTTCGGCAAGATGGAACAAATCCCTTTCAGGATACAAAGCTTTTATCTCCATCAATTCGCCCAGCACCTCAGGTATTTTTTCGTATTCCCCCTTTTGGTAGAATTCTGCTGCACGGTTGAGTTTTCCAAAAAGGTAATCGGGATGCTCGGCTTCTATCCAGTGGTTTACTTCAACGGCTTTTTTATAATTATCATTGTTTTTATAAGCTATGGAAAGGTAGTTTTTTAGCTGTGGGTTATCCGGGTACTTTTCAATGAGTTTTAATAGCTTGTTGATGGTTTTTTTGTCACCATTCCCCTCAAATATCTCCAAGAATAGCGATTCCTGTATTTCCCGAAGTTCCGGTGTCATGGTATTTTGCTCATCCATAAACGATGGATCGTTGGTGATTTCGTAGTTTAAAAACTTATATCTTTCTTTGTCCATATTGCTATTTTTGATTTTTTATACCCTGACCGCTTTTGGTGATAAGCAGTTGCAAACATCTATTGTTAATTGGTGTGAGCTTGAAAAAGTTTCATGTTTATCTTAATGAAAAGCCCTGTATTTTCATACAAGGCTTTTGTTTAGTCGGGGTGAGAAGATTCGAACTTCCGACCTCGTCGTTCCGAACGACGCGCGCTAACCGGGCTGCGCTACACCCCGAAGTTGAAATTCCAAATTTCAAAACTCAAATTCCAAAAGATTCAGCGGTAAAAGAAAAGCTACCGACCATTTTTGAAATTTGGGATTGCAAAAATAATAATCATTCATTGAATTGCAAAATAGTTTGCTATATTCGTTTTGCCAGTAAATTCAGCCAGCAAACGCAAATTATGGTAGAAAAACAATCTTTTCAGTTGCAATCAATTCGTAGCCCTGGAAAACCTGAACCAATACAATTTCTGATGAGTCGAAGTTTTTAGGAAGTCGCCATGTTTTCCTTTTTCCACTCATGTTTATTGAGTCGATTAATGCACCACTTGTTTGGTAAAAACTGAGACTATAATCACCTTTTTCTGCAAATTCAAATTGTAATTTTCCTTTGGAAGGATTGGGATAAATTTTTACTTTCTGATTAGAAATGGTTTCCGTTTTCCCCACAATATGCTTGTCCCAAACGGCAAGGGTGTATTCCCCGGGCTGCAAATCATCAACAAAAATATGGCCTACCGACCAGATTCCGACATGGGTTTGTGGGACATCATGCCACTCTTCTGCGGGACTGCTGCGGTATAAAATGCGCACAGAATCAACATTGGATGTAATTAGTCCGCCATCTAATTGTGCATTGTTGTCGTAGTAGAATCTACCCCTGGCCTGCATATTTTCAGGGAAAATTCCTTCCACTTTCCAATGTCGATAATCGGAAAGTCGCAGGCCCTCAACTGCTGATTTCAGACTGTCGGGTGCTATCCAACTGTTGGTCGAACGAATGAATGCCACATCATTCAATTGGTCGATAATAATTTTGAAGTAGGTTTCGGGAAAAATATATTCTTCGGCTTCTGTAAATAACTTGAAATTGTCGATGGTCGCATCGTTTATTGTTTCATATAAATCCAGAAGAACAGCTTTGGGAGCTGAAGAAAGTGTTTCCATGTCGATGTATTTCACCGAATGTCCTGTCATCCCTGAGAAATGAATTGTATCGCTATAAATGTTGAATTGTTCATCAACAAAAAAAACAGGCAGCACATTATCGTCGGCTAGAAAATCGGCGCCTTTGTATTTCTGTTTCAGCCAAATATCAATTTTATAGCTGGCATCACCTTCGGTAACATGGGTTGAATCAATAGAAAAATGGGGTGTTCCCTCTGTAAATACCCAGGCATCAAAAAAGCCCGTCATGTCAATGCCAGTGTAATCTGTCAGAAAATCGCGCATTTGTGCAGATGAAATAGATTGCCACGCAAAATGATTAATATAAGTTGTCATGGCATCAAAGAAAATAGAGTCTCCCAAATATCCCCGAAGGGTATTCGCAACCGTTGAACCTTTGTCATAAGCAGTGCTTCCGTATGTAACAATTTGCGGAATATTGCTCACGGCCCAGTACCCATCATCAATAAAGTGGGTTTCTTTCAGTACTTTTTTATGCCTTTCCCGCATGGCGGTAATAAAATCTTCGTGGCTGTATAATTCTTCCAGATAGTAAAGTTCGCAAAAGGTTGCCCAGCCTTCGTTCAGCCACATATCTTCGGCAGTTGAACAGGTTACTTTATCGCCAAACCACATATGCGAAAGCTCGTGGGTGTAAAGCGACTCACGGTTGGTGCCGCCATTAATGGCCGAGTTAGGATAAGAAATATTTGCAGCATGTTCCATCGCCCCGATAGCCGTTCCGGTGTATCCAACACGTCCAAAAGGGTAGGGGCCAAAATGGGTTTCAAAAAATTGAAGGATGTCTTTGAGATTCACAAAAGAGCCTGCTACATTTCCCGTGTCGGAAGGAATTGTATATATAGTGATTGGAACAGTATCTGCCATTCCGTAAAATTCATCTTGGTAAAGAATGTAATTCCCAGTCATTACCGATTGCAGGTAAGTGGGAATATCATGCGAAAGTCGCCAATGCCATGTTTTGGTACTGTTTCCGTTATCGGTAATTTCCACCAGCATACCCCCGCCAATGGCTTTTAAAGTATCGCCAACTGTAACAAAGAGGTCGTAGTTTGCCCGGTCTGTAAAATCGTCAATGCAGGGAAACCAGGTTTTACCGAGGTTATGTGGAATGGACTGAAATCCCACGCCAAGGTTGAAGGAATAATTTCCATTGAAATGAAATCCGCCCCAACCCTCATGAAAAGGTTGTCCGTGGTAAAATGCTTTTACAGTAATGGTGTCGTTTTCTGAGATTGTAGAGGCAAGTTGAATTCTTAAAATTTCATTCTGGTGGGTGAATATTACTGCAACATCATCAACAAAAACAGAATCAACAAGCAGGCTTTTAAGTTCCAAAGAAATATGATCCAGGTTATTTACTAAAGGTGTTAACTTAACTTCTGTAAAAGCAGAAATTGTTTTGGCACTAGTGTTTACTTCTGTTAGATGAATATTATAATGAATGGCGTGGATGGTGTCGCCAATTCCGTTTTCCTGCGCATTGAGTAATTGAAATATCGATAGTATTGCGATCAAAAAAAGTGTTCTTTTCATGTGAAATAATTTAGATGCTAAAATTAGATGTTTTTTTCCATGAGATCATAACAAATCATCATTTATCAGCGTCAAAAAAGCAGACGCAGATTAACGCAGAAAAACGCGGATAAAAAATCAGTGTCCAAACCACCTGTCCAATAACGAACAATCCCTGTTATGAACTGGACATTTTGTCTGTTCTACTTTTAACAAAAATTAATAGGAAAGCTGATTTACAAAGTTTTATATTTGTGGCACAATCTTGGATAAAAGAAAGCGTTATCTACCAAAAAGCAAATACCATGAAAAAGAATTCCGGACTTTTACTATTACTGCTGTTTTTAACAATATTTAGCGTAGGTGTTGTAGCACAAGAGTTGTGGTCGATGGAAGAATGTATTGAGTACGCTTACGAAAACAATCTGCAACTGAAGCAAAGTTTTTTGGGTGTTGAGTCTGCCGATCACGATGTTTTACAAAGCAAGCTCAATATTGTCCCTTCTTTGAATGCCAATGTTTCACAGAGTTATGGCTGGGGACGTGCACCCGATCCACAAACAAATATTTATGCCAATCAGCAAACATCACAGAGTTATTTTGGCATTAGTTCTGATGTTACACTGTTTAACGGACTTCAACAATTAAATAATGTTCGTCAGAAAGAGTTTGAATACCTTGCTCAGAAATACGATTCCGACAAGCTTAGAAATGATATTTCGTTGAATATTGCTGCGGGTTATTTATTGATTCTTTTCAATTTAGAGTTGGTAAACAATGCACAACGACAGGTCGATATTTCTAAAGAACAGATGGACAGAACAGAGAAACAAGTTGATGCCGGTGCAATGGCCCGTGGTGCTTTGTATGATATCCAGGCGCAGGCTGCCGGAGAAGAAGCCAATCTGATAAGTGGTAAAAATAAACTGATGCTGGCCTATCTGGATTTAATGCAAATGCTTGATCTGGAAGCTGGTATTGATTTTGATATTGAAAAACCAAACATTGAGATTACTGCTACCCCGACTTTGTTGCCACCTGAAATGATTTACAATCAATCGGTCACATTTATGCCCGAAATTAAAAGTGCTGAATACCGTGTCAAAAGTGCTGAAAGAACAGTGGCACTTGCAAAAGGCCAGCACAGCCCACGGATTTTTGCTTCAGGATCATACTCATCTCTTTATTCGAATCAGATTTTGGAAATCCTCAGCAATGACCCGTTTCCGATTTTTGGTGATACCAAACCTTTCGGTCAGCAAATGGATGACAACCGGAACGGAGGTCTTGTTTTTGGCTTGTCTATTCCTATCTTTAATGGTTATCAGGCGACTACAAATGTCAGAAAATCAAAAATATATGAGGAGAATGCCAACCTAAACCTTAAGATCGAAAAAAATATCCTGAGAAAAAATATTGAGACATCTTACGCTGATGCTCTTGCTGCTTATCAAACCTACATTGCCCGGGCTAAATCAGTGGAAGCATTTGGTGAAGCTTTTACTTATATGGAAGAGAAATTCAATGTTGGCATGACCAACTCAACAGATTATAATGTGGCCAAACTGCAACTTTCAACCGCCGAAGCGGATCTCGCATCTTCCAAATATGATTATATTTTTAAGACCAAAATCCTTGATTTTTATTTGGGGAAAAGTCTTACGCTGACAGATATTGCAAGTGTTCAGGAATAGAAACTGAGTACTATAATTGATTCAAACTATACCAATTGTTATCGTCAGAAATTCCAAATAGCAAAAGAGCAAATCACAAATAAATATCAATTCTAAAAATTCAAAAGTTCAAATATTTATTTGGAATTTTAGTGTTGAGTTTTGGGATTTATTTGATATTTGAAAATTGGGATTTGTAGTTTTAACAAATTGAACATGAATCTCAAAATGAATACAAAAGAAAATGAAAACAGGATTAAGTAGTTTTCTCAGCAACTACCTCAACCCTATTGTTTTTAAGTTTATTTTTATTGTCTGTTAAATTGACTATTAATCTCTGTTAAAATGGCAAAACCGAATAAGAAAAAATTGTGGCTGATTATTGGTGCAGCAGTTGTATTGATTGTAATTATAGGACTGGCTATCAATAAAGGTAAAAATTCCAAAAGCACCAAAGTTTCAACCGAGCAGGTTGAATCGCGTATGATTGTCGAGACTGTTTCGGCCAATGGCAAAATACAACCGGCAAAAGATATTTCGATAAGTCCTTATATTTCAGGAGAGGTTGTTGAGCTTTTTGTAAAAGAAGGGGAGTTCGTTGAAAAAGGTGTTCAACTGGCAAAAATCGATCCCGAAATTTATATTTCAAATTATGAAAGGGTAGAAGCATCCTATAAAACAGCCCAGGCCAATCAGGCTAATTCGAAGGCCAGGCTGGCACAAAGCAAATCACAATTCAGCAAATCGAAACAGGACTTTGCAAGAAGTAAAACCCTTTGGGAAAAGAAGGTAATTTCTGATTCAGAATACGAATCGGCACAATCGGCATTTGAAGTCGCAGAAGCTGATGTAGAAGCCGCCAAAGAAAGTTACAAAGCCAGCCAGTTCCAGGTAAGTAGTGCCAGGGCATCCGTTAAAGAAGCCAAAGAAAACCTGAACAGGACGAGCATTTTCGCACCAAACGACGGCACGGTTTCCAAACTAAATGTGGAAGTTGGTGAACGGGTTACCGGAGCTTCCCAATTCTCGGCCGGAACGGAGATTATGCGCATTGCCAACCTTGATGTTTTGGAGGTGAATGTTGAAGTCAATGAAAATGATATTGTCAGGGTAACACTTCTAGACACCGCAATTATTGAAGTGGATGCATACTTAGACAAAAAATTCAAGGGATTGGTAACAGAGATTGCTACCTCGGCAAATACCTTTGGCGTGAGTGCCGACCAGGTAACTAATTTCGATGTAAAAATAACGATGCTTCGCGAATCCTACGAAGACCTGATTAAACCCGATGCGGCCATCCCATCTCCATTCAGACCGGGTATGTCGGCAACTGTTGAAATTCAAACTGAAACTGCCCCCAATATTTTGACCATTCCTATTCAGGCCGTTACAACCCGCGCAGACACGACAGGAAGGATGAAAACTGCCCGTGAAAAACGGGAGGAAAAAGCCGGGAAAGATGATGATGATGTGAAGAAAACAGACGAAGAAATCAAAGAATATGTCTTTGTTTATAGCGATGGAATTGCAATCCTTACAGAAGTAAAAACAGGAATCCAGGACAATACTTTCATTCAAATTACCGAAGGCCTCGAAGTAGGCGATGAGGTAATTATTGCCCCTTACCGTGCCGTTTCAAAAACTTTGAAGAACAAAGATGAGGTGGAGAAAGTGGACAAGAAAGATTTGTTTAAAAAAGAAGATTGACCCCCTCTGTCCTTCGGACATCTCCCCCCAAGGGGGAGAAAAGACCCTCTCTGTAATTTTGGCCATCTTGACTCTTTCAGATTTGTAATCTGAAAGTCAGTAGCCGAGGATTGATAATCCTTATTTTTGCAATAAATAAACAACATTGGCAACAATCCTAAACATAGAAACCTCCACTCAAGTTTGTTCCGTCTCTTTGGGTGTGGATGGCAAAGTAGTAGCCATCAAAGAATCGAATACCAAAAACTCCCATGCCGAGCAAATAACCCTTTTTTGTGAAGCCGTTGTAAAAGAAGTCGGAATTGGGTTTCGGGATTTGGATGCGGTAGCTGTCAGCAAAGGACCCGGTTCCTATACAGGATTGCGTATTGGTGTTTCAACGGCCAAGGGTTATTGTTTTGCTTTAGACAAACCACTGATTTCAATTGGTACACTAAAAGCCATGGCCGCCGGGATGATTGAGAACGAAAAGAATTCGAAGGACTTTTTGTTTTGCCCCATGATTGATGCCCGGCGTATGGAAGTGTATGCCGCTTTTTTTGATGTAGAATTAAACGAATTGAAAAAAACAGAAGCCGTCATTGTCGATGAAAATTCTTTCAGCGATTTTCTGTCAGAGAACAAAATCATTTTTGCCGGAGATGGCGCACCCAAATGCAAGGAAGTATTAAGCCATCAGAAAAACGCCATTATCAAAAATGGTTTTAATCCTTCCGCAGCTTTTATGGCAAAGCTTTCCGAACAGAAATTCAGCCAGCAAGATTTTGAAGATGTGGCTTATTTCGAGCCTTTTTATTTGAAGGACTTTGTAGCCGGAATTCCGAGGGTGAAGGGGTTGAGATAGTTCACGTATTCTGTAAACTTTGTCAGAATTTGTTTAATCAACTGGCCCCTTCATCAAATTAAAAAAGATTGCATACATGCCGGAAATACAATAATTGCAAGAATTGTTGCGATAAACAACCCTCCCATAATAATTACAGCCATTCCACCAAACATGGGTTTTCACCTATCTGTTAAAAGATATAAGAGAATCCAATACCAACTCCCAACCAGCCATAAGCCTGCTCGTCTTTTGTTTTGGCTGCCATATTGTATTTAACGTTCACGTTTACACCAGCAGTACCAGCACCAAACGGAATAGCTACACCTACTTCAGGGGCAACGCCAAAATGCCAGGCATCTCCCTGTGTGTAATAAATCCCCATCATATTGCGCGACTCAATATAATAGGTCCCCAAGCCAAAGCCAAGATAGGGCATTACTACACCGGGCATAAAATAATAATGCCAGTTAGCCATAAGCGGAACAACGTTAAGATAACGGCGTTTGTAGCCGGTAATAACGCCAGTATTCCCAAACTCCTCGGTAACCTGACCAAAACTTTGGTAGAATGTTTGCCATCCAGCCATACCTCCAACAGTCATGTTGTCGGTTACAAATCCACGTCCTTCAATGTTGAACCCCCGAAAAGATGGTTCACTGATAAAGTCACTTTGGTCTCCCACTGAAATACCAATATTCCAGTCGAAGTTCCAGATTCCACCCCCCTGTGCAAAGGAAGAAACACCAAACAGCATTACAAAAATTCCGGTCAATACTATTTTATTCTTTTTCATCACTTTCTTTTTGGAAGGTTTCTAGTTAGTTCTAATTTGAGGAGACTGTTCAAAAGCCTGATTGATTCCTTTTGTTATCCTTGAGGCATCAGATCCTGTTAATACACCATTGATTGCACCAGCCCAATAAATTGGTACTACTGTATCACCATCAATTACCCTGTAATCAAGCGGGTTGGCCATTTCTATTAGGATGGTCCCTGTAGTATAGGTACTGTAATAAGGCATGCCCCAATAACCTCCATAATAGTATCCGGGATAACCCCCATAATAATAGTCAGTTTCGCGGGAAGATTTATACCAACCCCAGCCCCAGCCCCAACCGCCGTAGTAGGGGTACCACCAGCCAACACTAACGTTGGTTGTTTGAATGGCAGCTGAAGCTATTTTAATATCCGGCGTTTCTTCTGCGCCATCAAATACACGTTCGTATCCGTAAGCCGCCATATTTTCAGCTATTGTCTGAATAATTAAATTATTATTCTCAATAAGTGAATGATCTGATGTGTCATCTCGTACTGGATAAACAGTATCTGACATAAAATAAGTTTTAAGTGATGTAAAAACAACCGAATCATCATAAGCTGTCATTACAATATCGGTTTCACTTGTGGAGATGCTGTCTTGTGGATAACAACCATCCAGCAAGGCTACTCCTAAAGGGAGAACCAATACCAGGGATAAATTTAATAAGTATTTTTTCATTTTCGATGTGTTTTGTTTATTGTTAAGTGTGTGATTTTCATGCTAATTCGATAATAGACTGCATGTTAAGCAGCTTTAGCTGGCTCAAGCGGTTCTTTCTTCAAATTAAAGAAGATTGCATACATGGCCGGTAAAACAACAATTGTAAGAATAAATGACACAAATAAACCTCCCATAATTGTGGCTGCCATTCCACCAAACATTGGGTCAGGTAAAAGTGGAATCATACCCAAAATAGTTGTACCGGCAGACATAGCAACAGGAATTGTCCTTGATCTGGCAGCTACAATTATGGACGCATACTTAGTCCTCCCATTCGCAGTTACTTCTTCATCTGCCTGATCTAATAATACAATACCGTTTTTAATAACCATCCCCACCAGTCCTAACAGACCAAGAATAGCAAAGAAGCCGAAAACCAGCCCTGATGGTATAAATACAAAGGTAACACCTATCATAACAAAAGGAACCAAGAGCACTACCATGGTAGTTTTCTTTAAATTACCAAAATGTACTACTAAAACGATAAGGATAATAAGAATTGTCAGTAACATATTTTCCATAATTGCATTTGATGAATCTGTCTGATCTTCATAAATACCATCCCACCACAATGTATATCCAGGAGGTAACTCAATTGCTTCGATGAGTGGGAAAAGTTTGGCCT
>Ga0164318_10006394_pt1 | contig 11406 bp, 12 predicted proteins | sample GuaBasSedimGuay9_FD_113734 | JGI IMG/M metagenome (GOLD analysis project Ga0164318, IMG submission 113734) | Subseafloor sediment microbial communities from Guaymas Basin, Gulf of California, Mexico - Guay9, Core 4571-4, 0-3 cm | ecosystem: Environmental > Aquatic > Marine > Hydrothermal vents... | reverse complement strand
CGAGTGTTGACGGAGAGATTGTTGCTGAGGCGGAGCTGGTGGCCTCAATCGGGTAAGGAAGCATTTGACAGGATAACAGGACACACAGAAGAGTATTCATTTCTTGAGGCCTGTGCGTTGGTGCTGATGGTGTTGTCACTCTCCCCTGCGGTCTTGTGACAAAAATGATTTTAATGGTCGAATATTGAACAAGGAATTTCGAACAACAGAAATTTTGAAAGGAAAAGGAAGTATGGACGTACATCCTTCGGCGGTTGTGAGTGCCCATGCTGAGCTTGGCGATGGTGTCAAGGTAGGACCGTACAGTACAATCGGAGATCATGTGACCATAGAGACAGGGACGGAAATAGGGGCACATGTGGTGATTGAGGGGCATACCCGCATTGGCAAAAGAAACAAGATTTATCCCTATTCTTCGGTGGGGACGGCCCCACAGGATATCGGGTACCGAGGTGAAGATACCAGACTCATCATCGGGGATGACAACGTCATCAGGGAGTATGTGACCATTAACCGTGCAACCGCGAAACAGGAATGGGAAACGGTGATTGGAAACCAGAACTATATCATGGCCTATGCCCATGTGGCTCATGACTGCTATCTGGGAAACCGAGTTATCATGTCCAATGTGGCGACCCTTGGTGGGCATATTTCCATAGGAGACTATGCTATCCTTGGCGGCCTGGTTGCAGTGCACCAGTTTGTGCGTATCGGTTCCTATGCCTTCCTGGGAGCGAAATCGGGTATTGATCGTGATGTTCCTCCCTTCATGATGACTGCCGGCCCCCGCGCCAGGCTTTATGGAGTTAATCGGAAAGGGCTGAGCAGAATGGGGTTCCCCCGCAATGTTATTGACGGCCTCAAAAAGGCATATCAAATCATATGGAGAGAAAATCGTCGATTCAGCTCAGGTATCCGTCAGGTGAGGGAGGAACTCGATTCTTTCCCGGAACTCGAGATGCTCCTGGCCTTTTTTGAAGGGTCAAAGCGGGGCATTCTCCGATCAGCATAAATTTCATGCCTGCATCTGCTGAAAAATCACCACTTGGAATCATTGCCGGCAGTGGAACGTTTCCTCTTCTGGTAGCTCGATCTGCCAGGAACGCGGGATTGCGTATTGTGGCCATTGCGCACGAAGGTGAAACCGACCGTGCCCTGGAAGAAGTCAGCGATGTCACCGTATGGATTCGCCTCGGTCAATTGGGTCGGCTCATCAAGGCTCTCAAGAAGCACGGGGTACGGACTGCGGTGATGGCTGGGGCAATAAAAAAAAGACGTATGTTTGAGAACGTCCTGCCTGACCTGAAGGGGATCAGCGTTATGTCCAGGCTCGTCATCTTTCATGACGATGATATCCTGCGGGCAGTGGCACGGGAACTTGCGAAAGAAGGAATCGAGATTGTCAGTTCTACCACACATGTGCCGGAGTTGATCGCCCCTCCCGGGATTCTTACGAGGAGAAAACCGTCAAGAACGGAAAAGGAAGATATGGTCTTCGGGTGGAGGATTGCCAAGGAGATCGGCCGCCTTGATATCGGTCAGTGTGTGGTGGTGCGGCGAAAGAGCGTGCTGGCCCTGGAGGCAATAGAAGGAACAGACGAGACCATCTTGAGGGGTGGACAGCTTGGCCGGGAAAAGACAGTGGTAGTCAAGGTAAGCAAACCAGGCCAGGACCTCCGGTTTGATGTGCCATCGGTTGGCGTCAGGACCATAGAAACCATGGTTAAGGCCAAGTCGAGCCTCCTGGTTGTTGAAGCCGGGAAAACGCTTTTATTTGACAGGCAAGAGATGATCCGTCTCGCAGACGATAAAGGAATAGCGATTGTTTCAATGGAAGACAAGGAAGATCTGCAATAATGGGAAAACATATACGAATCGGCGTTGTGGGAGTAGGCCACCTGGGCGAATACCATGTGCAGAAGTACTGCGCTATGAAGGACGTCAACCTCGTCGGGGTAGTAGATACCAACACCGGGAGGGCGGCTGAAATTGCACAGCGGTATGACACCCGCGTGTATGAGTCGCTGGAGGAAATCCTGGGACAGGTGGATGCCGTGAGCCTTGCGGTCCCGACCGAGAGCCATTTTTTCGTCGCCAGAGAAATTCTGTCTCGTGGGGTTCATCTGCTCATTGAGAAACCCATTACCTATGATGAGTCAGATGCAAACAGGCTCATTAAAATTGCCGGGGAAAACGAACTGGTCTTACAGGTAGGGCATGTGGAGCGTTTTAATCCGGCGGTGATGAAGATGGAATCTCTTCTGACCACGCCAATATTCATAGAGTCTCATAGGATGAATCTGTTTACGGTGAGGGGGACAGATGTTGATGTGGTCCTTGATCTGATGATTCATGATCTGGACATTATTTTGCATATGGTGCCTTCGGAAGTGAGAGAGGTCCATGCAGTTGGAATGTCGGTGGTCACGCAAAAGACAGACATTGCGAACGTGAGGATTATTTTTGAAAACGGGACCGTGGCAAACCTGACCGCGAGCCGCGTTTCGAATCAGCCACTCCGAAAAATCCGTATTTTTCAGCCGGATGCCTGTATCTCGGTAAACTGTTACAAAAAGGAGGTCAGCGTAACGCGGCTTGACGACTCTTCCACCAAAGAGGGGTTTCCCCAGATCGTATCGAGCAAGATGAAATATCCTGACGCTGATCCTTTATTTGATCAATTGACCGCTTTTGTCCATGCGGTTCGTACGGACACTGAACCTGTTGTCACGGGACAAGACGGTTGCGCAGCCCTCAGAATCGCCCTGGCCATCATTGATCAGATCAAAAATGGGTGCAGGGATTTTCACCGTATCTGTTGATTGATGCGCATCCATAAACGAACCGACATCCTCCCGAGAGCCCGTGAAAGCTTACTGGTTTCCTTTGCATCAAGGTTTTTCGGTGGTGAGGGATGACATGAAACTCGTGCTCATGGTTGCGGGAGAGGCCTCCGCAGACCAATACGGCGCCGAACTCGTAAAAGAGATTCTCCTGCGGGACCCGGATGTTGAATTCTTGGGAATCGGGGGAGAGAAAATGGCCGGCGCGGGAGTGAATATTCTCTTCACCGCCGGGGAAATGGCGGTCGTGGGCCTCACGGAAGTGCTTCCCCGAATCGCGAAAATTTTCATCGCCTCCAGGAATCTTCAGCGCATAGTGAAGGAGAAAAGACCCGATCTCCTCATCCTGCTTGATTACCCTGATTTCAATATCCATCTTGCAAAGAGCGCAGCGCGGCGGGGTGTCCCGGTGCTTTACTATATCAGCCCCCAGATTTGGGCATGGCGAAAAGGCAGGGTGAGGAAGATCAGGAAAAGAGTTGACCGCATGGCCGTTATCCTGCCTTTTGAAGAACCTTTTTACCGTGAAAAAGGCGTCAGGGTCGAGTACGTAGGTCATCCGATTCTGGACATCTGGCCAGACTCATTTCATGATCATTCCACACGATCAGAAGCGGATTCTGCTTTTCCACTCCTCGGTATTGTTCCCGGGAGCCGCGCCGAAGAAGTGCGATCTCTTCTTCCCAGGATGCTGTCGGCTGCAGCGTTGTTGAAGAAGAGCTACCCGGACCTTCGGTGTGTCCTTCCCCTGGCCCAGACAGTTGATGAGAAGCTGGTGGACCGGTTCATCGCAGAGGCTTCGGTGCCTGTTGTTTTGTCCCGGAAAGGCATGTATGATACATTAAAGAGATGCAATGCGATTATCGCTGCTTCTGGAACCGTGACACTCGAGATAGCCTTAATGGGTATCCCCATGGTTGTCGTGTACCGGATTTCGAGGCTATCATATGAGGTGGGTAAGAGAGTAATCCATGTGCCCTACATCAGCCTCGTAAATCTGGTGGCGGGCAGGGAGGTAGTCCCTGAACTGATCCAGGACGGTGCAAACCCCGAAAACATGGCCTCTGAAATAGGACTGCTTTTACGCGACGTGAACGCAAGGGATCTGATGGTTCGGGACCTTAAGGTGGTGAGTGAACGGCTGGGTGAGAGAGGCGCTTCAGCAAGAACTGCGGAGATAGCCCTGGATATGATGAGGTAGGAAAAGAATGGCGAGAACGATATTGGTAGTAGATGACGAGGCAAACATTCTCCGCTCTGTCGAGGGGATCCTGAGCGATGAGGGCTTCGAAGTAGTGAGCGCCGAAAGCGGCAAAGAGGCGCTTGAAAAAATCGATCAGCTTATTCCCGATTTGGTGCTCCTGGACATCTGGATGCCCGGAATGGATGGTATAGAAACACTCGTAAAGATTAAGGAGACCTACCCGTATCTCCAGGTGGTTATCATGTCCGGACACGGGACCATCGAAACGGCGGTCAAGGCAACCAAGCTTGGCGCCTATGATTTTATTGAAAAGCCGCTCTCCATGGAAAAACTCCTCCATTCGGTGAGAAAGGCCCTGGATTACTATCAGTTGGAAGAAGAAATCAACCTTTTAAAGCAGAAACATAAGGAAAAATCAAAACTTACCGGGCACAGCGAACCCATTCAGCGTTTGAAAGAGCAGATTCGTATAGTTGCACCCACCAACGCCTGGGTGTTGATCTCTGGAGAAAATGGGACGGGCAAGGAGCTCGTTGCCCACTATATTCACCGCCTCAGCCAAAGAAGCAATAAACCAATGGTGGAGGTGAACTGCGCTGCAATCCCCGAAGATCTTATTGAAAGCGAGTTGTTCGGTCATGAAAAAGGGGCTTTTACGGGGGCGGGCAGTATGAGAAAGGGGAAGTTCGATCTGGCACATGAGGGGACAATTTTTTTAGATGAGATAGGTGACATGAGCCTGAAGGCCCAGTCAAAGACCCTTCGGATCCTTCAGGAACAAAAATTTGAAAGGGTAGGGGGAACAAGGACCATCGAAGTTGATGTGAGGGTGATTGCGGCCACCAACAAAGATCTCGAAACTGAAATCGAAAAGGGAACCTTCCGAGATGATCTCTATTTTCGGCTGAATGTCATCCCCATAAAGGTGCCGCCACTGCGTCAGAGAACGGAAGACATACCCGAGCTTGTGAACGAATTCCTGGAAGAGTTCTCAGTGAGCACGAACATCGAACCCAAAAGGATGAGTGGAAGCGCCTTGGAGCTCCTGAAAAAATATTCGTGGCCTGGGAATGTTCGTGAGCTGAAAAACCTTGTGGAGCGTTTGATGATTATGAGTCCGGGAAAGGTTATCGAGGCCACCGATATCCCCGCGCCTTTCAATCAGTCTCGCGGGAAAGAACCTGCATTCGAACCGCGAATCCTTTCCGATACCCTCAAGGAAGCAAAAAACCAATTTGAAAGGGCCTTTCTTGAGTCAAAGCTCAGAGAATATGACTGGAACATCTCGCAGACAGCCGAAGCCATCGGCATTGAGAGGAGCAACCTTCACAAGAAGATCAAGGCCTATGGCCTGGAAGCGCAAAGATCTTAGATCCCTGTGACCTTAGTGAAGTAATTCATAAATATACCAATGTCCTGTTCCAGTGCCCACATGACGCCGCTCCGGGAACATCCCATTCCCCTGCCTTCCCGGAAGCCGCATTCTTGCCAGCGTTAAAATACGTTAGCATATTTACGAATCGATGGACTTGGTTATGTGAGTCCAGAGTTCATCTCTCCCCTGGCGAGTTTTTGATGAGAACAGGACAGGGTCCAGCGGGGTATACATCGCGCATACGGCTTTCATCCTTCCTGCCTGAGCCCTGGCCTTCTGTTTGCTCAGCTTGTCGGTTTTTGTAAGGACCAAGACGATGGGCACTCCGTGATGCTTCAGCCATTCCAGAAGATCCTTGTCTCCGGCTGACAGGTCCCTCCTGATATCCAGGATGACAACCACTGCTTTGAGGTTCGGTCGCGTGTTCAAATATGCTTCCACCATCACTTTCCAGGATGCCTTCACCTTGATGGGAACTCTTGCGTATCCATAGCCGGGTAGGTCCACCAGGTAGAGGGCTCCATTCACGAGAAAGAAATTAATGGACTGGGTTCTGCCCGGGCGGCTGCTTGTCTTTGCAAGCCCTCGCCGCTTGACCAGGGTGTTTATGAGGGAAGACTTGCCCACATTAGATCGCCCGGCTATGGCAATCTCCGGCCTGTCAGCGGGTGGATATTGATCTTGCCGGAAGGCACTGGTGATAAATTGTGCATCCATTTATCGAGTGGTCAGGAATTGTTCAATTCTGTCCAGGCCTTGCCTTATGTTTTCGAGCGAACTGGCATAGGAAAACCTGAGAAAACCCTCTGCATTCCGCCCGAAATCGATTCCGGGGCTCACACCTACAGCAGCCTTTTCAAGTATTTCAAACGCGAGATCGTAGGAGCTCTGGCCAAACTTTTTTGCATTCGCAAAGACGTAAAAGGCACCGGCGGGTTCCACCGGAAGGCCGAAACCGAGATCGCGGATTCTCTGGATCATGTATTTTCTTCTCTCATCATAGACTTGCTTCATACTGGCAACATCTTCTTCGGCACATCTGAGGGCGGCCAGGCCTCCCCACTGGGAGATGCTTCCGGCTGATATGAAGAAATTCTGCTGGAGCTTCTGGAGCGGCCGCACAAAACGGATGGGGGCAATGACATAACCCAGCCGCCACCCGGTCATGGCATAGAGTTTTGAAAATCCATTGAGCACAAACGCGTTGTCGGTATATTCCAGGATTGTATGTTCTTTTTGGCCATAGACCAACCCATGGTAGATCTCATCGGAGATAACAGGAAGTCCCAGGTTGGCGATGGCGTCCATACGTTCGGGTGAAAGAAGATTGCCCGTGGGGTTTGAGGGAGAGTTTATGAGGACGGCTTTTGTTCTATGGGAGATTTTTTCCCTGATGGCTTCCGGGTCGAGCTGGAATCCTTCGTTTTCATTCCCTTTTACAAGAACCGGCTTGCCACCGAGGAACGCGGCATAATTAGGGTAGCAGGGATAGTGCGGGTCTGAAAGAATAATCTCGTCCCCGGGATCGAGCAGGGCACAGAAAAGCAGGAGAAGTGCGGGAGAGGTGCCCGAGGTAACAATTACCTGGTCAGGTGATATCTGGACGCCGTACTTGTCCTGGTAGTGGGCACAGATGGATTCCCGCAAGGGCAGAATCCCCAGGCTGTGGGTGTAGTGGGTCTGTCCTTGGGTTATGGCGTCCTTGGCAGCATCACAGATGCAGGCAGGGGTCTTGAAATCGGGCTCACCTATTTCCAGGTGGACGATGTGTTGTCCCTGTTTTTCGAGTTCATTGGCCCGCTCCATGACTTCCATAACAATAAACGGCGGGATCTCAAGCGCCTTCCTGGTCATTATCGTCTGCATGGTATCCTCACTTCCGGTTGTGCTTTCGCTGACTCTTCATTTCCCTTCAATTCTTACCCCGTATGCCTAACCCGAACCCTGATAAACCGGAAAGGGTAAATGTCAAAGCTCCCCAGTGGATTAAGAAAGATTTTTCACGGGGCAATCAGACTCTTTATATGAGTTTGTTCAGCGGATATTCAATAATCCCCTGCGCTCCTGCATTCATGAGTTGTGGAATAAGATCCCTCACCATGCTTGCATCAACAACAACTTCCACGGAGGCCCATGAGGAGTTGTAGAGTCCTGCAATGGTAGGCGCATTAAGGGAAGGAAGGAGTCCGATAATATCTTCCATCCTTTTTGTGGGAACATTCATTTTAAGGCCCACCATGTTCTCGGCACGCAACGCGCCCTTCAACAACAGGACAATCTGCGCAATTTTTGCCTTTTTCCAAGGGTCTTTGTAGGAATTGTGATTGGCGATAACCTGGGTGTTTGTCTGCATGAGTTCGTGAATGATCTTGAGGCCATGGGCCCTGATGGTGCTTCCGGTTTCGGTCACCTCCACAATGGCGTCGGCCAGACCTGACACTACTTTTGCCTCAGTGGCGCCCCATGAGAATTCAACCTTCACGTCTATGCCCAATTGTTGAAAATAGCGTTCTGTAAAATGGACGAGTTCCGTTGCGATCTTTTTTCCCTGGAGGTCCTGCAGGTCCTTGATATCGGAATTTGCCGGGACTGCAACAACCCACCGGGCCGGGTTTTGGCTCACCTTGGAATAAATCAGATCGTCAACCACCTTGATATCCGACTCGTTTTCCTCAACCCAGTCTTTGCCGGTAAGCCCCACGTCAAGAGTGCCATTTTCCACATATCGTGACATCTCCTGGGCCCTGCAAATGCTGCATTCAATGTCATCATCATTTATGTCTGGAAAATAACTTCTTGAATTGACGCTTATCTTCCATCCGGATTTCTCAAAAAGACCGATGGTAGCCTTCTGTAAACTTCCCTTTGGAATACCCAGTTTCAGCTTTTTCATTTCTTATACACCTTTTCAGGATCAAATATCTTCTCACCGATAATGGTGACTTGGCCGCCTCTCCCAATTTTCTTGTGGAAACAGGTGTCGTACCCTGTATGACATGCTGCCCCACCCACCTGATCAACCTGGAAAAGCACCGTATCATTATCACAATCCACCAGGATGGACTTTATTTTCTGCACGTTTCCCGAAGTACCCCCCTTGTGCCAGAGTTCCTGCCGGGACCGGCTCCAATAATGTGCTTCTCCTGTTTCAAGGGTCCTTTCCCAGGATGCTTCATTGATATAGGCCAGCATGAGAACTTTGCCTGTTTTGTACTCCTGGGCGATTGCGGGAAGGAGACCATTCCCTTTTGAAAAATCAAGCTTAAACATCCGCATTACTCCTTTATCATATCTATTCATGTACCCAGGCTGAAGGGAGTTGGGTTGTCACCGTTTACCAAAATTAAAGAGATTACCCACAATGATTTTTGAAGGCAAGAAAAAAACAGGAATTACTCTTCAGGAGTCTTCGGACTGGTGTTTACCGCTCAACTGCCCGCATGCAGCAAGGATATCCTGTCCCTTACTCTTTCGTATGATAGCCGTAAGGTGATGATCGATCAGCGTCTCCTGGAACGTGAGAATCCTCTCCATGGGAGGCGGAGAATAAGGAGATCCCTGGTGGGGATTCAAGGGTATAAGATTGATCTTTGCCCGTAATCCTGCGAGGAGTTTACACAACCGGTGAGCATCTTCTTTCGTGTCATTGATTCCATCAATAAGGATGTATTCAAAAGTAATCATGCGCCTGTTTGGAAGAGGAAAGGCCCTGCAAACGTCCAGGAGTTTTTTAATGGGATAGCGCCGGTTCACGGGCATCAGGCTACTTCGTGTCTCATCATCGGTTGCGTTGAGGGAGACCGCAAGATTTACCGTAATATCGTTCCCGAGGCGGACCATTTCCGGAACCAATCCGCTTGTGGACAGGGTAATCTTCCGGTGGGAGAAATTCATGCCCGTTTCATTCTCCAGGATTCGGAGGGCCTTGACCACGTTTTCATAATTCGCGAGGGGTTCACCCATTCCCATGAGGACAATATTGGTCAACCGTTCCGGTGCTTCCATGGACAGTTTCACCTGGATAACCTGGTCCACAATCTCGGCGGTGGAGAGGTTTCGCTTGAATCCTTGACTGCCGGTGAGGCAGAAACGGCAGCCCATGGCACACCCAACCTGTGAAGACACACAAAGGGTCCAGTGATTGCGTTCGGGAATTAGCACCGACTCGATGCTCATGCCGTCTCTGAGTTCAAAAAGGTACTTTCTCGTGCCGTCCTCTGAGGACAGGGAGTCAATGAGCCGGAGGTTGTTGAGGGTAGCTTCGCGAGCAAGAAGGGAGCGAAGAGATTTGGGAAGATCGCTCATGTCGTCGAAGGAGCCCGCCAACCGCCTGAAAAGCCATGAGTGGATCTGGCGCCCCCGGTAGGCGGGAAGCCCATGTTGCCTGGCCCACTCTTCCATCTCAAGAGATTCGAAGCCTTTAAGGTCATTCAACATTGTCGCAGGAACCGTCTGCCAGTGCAGAAGGGTTGTCACACATGGTCCTCAACTTGGCCAGTTCCCACACGTAATCATACAGGTGGAGACCTTTGCTGGCCGCGATAATTTCACCGTCTTCCACACCGATACTCGAAGCCATGTACTCTTTGAGGAGCTGGATAGCACCAAGGTTGGCCGGGAATCCGTTCCATAAATCCCAGGAGCGAAAATAGACCACGAAGTGGAGCTTTTCTTCCTTTATGCGGGTGTCAATTCCCCGAAGGCAGGGCGGATCCTTGAGGTGGATGGATTGCGGATCACCTACGGTCATAAATGCCTGGTTGGTGCCGTATCCGTCTTCCCGGTACATGCGAATCACTTCGGCAATCTGGCTCTCAAGATACCATCCATAGGTGTAGTCTTCTCCGGGTTGCTTCATGGATGTCATCAGGTAGGGGAGATATTCCTCCAGGTACCCTTCGGCAACGGGATTCGGAATGCCAAGGGCGGGGGGAATGTCAGGGAGCAGCGGCCTGACGCCGGGGTATTTGATATGGACGGTTATGTAATCAAACTCCAGCCGTTTCTGTCCCTCATAGCTTCCCCGTTCAATGATATATTCGTGCCCTGTTTCCAGGAGTTTGTACACGCACTGGAACCATGCATCCGGAAGATCGCGGGCTTCTATGAATACAAGCTTCATAAAAATGTCTCCTTCCGTTCTCTGTATTTTTCGGTTTCAAACCATGAAAATGTAATAGTAAAAATCAATCAGTGAAAGACACCATGTCCTGTGGCCGTCCATATAAATGCTCGATAGCTTCACAGGCATCGGTTCGAGCAGGACTCTGATTTCTCTCTACTGATTTTGGCAACGGATCGTCAGGTTGTCAATGCAAAAGGCATCTATCGATCCGTCACATTGCGTAGCCTCTTAATTCAGCTTTTGACCAGATGAATTTGCTGTTTCCTCAGTGCTCTTCGGAGTATCTTGAGTGCTCGGGGTACAATGTCTTCCCAGGAGGCGGTACGACTCTTTTTCAGCAGTATTTCGCTTGGGCGCGTTCGAAGTTCAATAACTCCGGGGATGGCAAGAAGGTCCCGTACGACGCTTGTACCGATGTTCCCCAACCGTTTCACTCTGTCTTGGGATGTCTGGTCAAGAGGCGGACGAAAGATCTCCACCCTGGGCGGCCAAATGGGGCCAGGGATGAAAAAGCTCTTGATGTGTGGGTTAGGATGTTCATACACCGCAATAGGGTCATCAGAAACCATCACCAGCGCCCTGACAAAGAGATCATTGATCTTTTGCTGACAATCATATAACATTTCCTCTGTCGGAAGGAGAAGGTTGGTGCGCTTCGGGGAAAAACCCGAATTACATAATAGAACAACTACGGTGAAAAGTCCAAGCCAGTCTTTTGGTGGTGCGTCAATCAGGAAAAAGGGAGGCCGTCATGCCAATAAAAGCGCATGGAAAAGGAATATGGGGCAAGGATTGGAGAGGAGACCGCGTTTGAACTCGTGGTTCGCGACGGCCATGTATCCACGGAAATCTTGCGGTT
>Ga0164318_10006392_pt1 | contig 11409 bp, 10 predicted proteins | sample GuaBasSedimGuay9_FD_113734 | JGI IMG/M metagenome (GOLD analysis project Ga0164318, IMG submission 113734) | Subseafloor sediment microbial communities from Guaymas Basin, Gulf of California, Mexico - Guay9, Core 4571-4, 0-3 cm | ecosystem: Environmental > Aquatic > Marine > Hydrothermal vents... | reverse complement strand
GACGCATTTAATGCGAACGCTCTTGCATTGTCCTATATCGTACTTCCCGCTTGCCAGTGCCTCCAGGGGCTTATGAACGATCGCGCTGCCCAGGCCCAGAACCGCACCCCCGATTGCCAGTTTCTTGACGAAATCTCGTCTGCTTATTTCTTTCATGATACCCTCCTGTCTTTCTTGGTTGCTGATTTTCGGCCCTGTTAAAGGTCGACCCATGTGACCAGGGAACTGGTTACTGTTCACCTCCTTTCTTAACCGGCGGTCACAAAGCAATCCGGCACGAAATGCTATGCTTGAACAAATGAGAATGTCCTTGCCACAAGCAATTGAAATACGCAGAACGGTAACAATGGCGCGTGCTGTTGAAAGATCAGCAGGGCAACATGAATACTCTTAGAACGTAAATACTGTTGAGCCCTCTGATAAGGAGATCAACTTGGGTGCGCCTGCAAATTGTGCATTCTTGACAATGTCCTGCTCGCCAACCTGGCGATTCTTGGCGCAGGGAATTCAGACGTAAATGGGAACTTGCTGTTCCAGGATATAGTCGAAGTATTCTTTTGCTCCATCTCCTGTGGGCGCCTTCACGGTATCCGCCATTCCTGGTTTGGCCAGAACTACGGCGTCATCCGTGAGGAAAAGATGCACTTCATTTTCCTGCTCTTTGGCTACCCTGGTGAGCTGGAGACACCTGGTCACGCGAGTAGGATCTTCAAGACCCCTGGTCAATACGAAAAGATACTTCCCCATTGCTGCTCCCTCCTTTTGCTGGTATGTCCCTAAAATCGAAATGTCCTGAGCACTAGGTGCTCGGTTGACCTTCCAGGAAATCTCTAACCTGGTCCCACATTTCCTTGACGGCCCTGTTTCCTTCAGAATTCCCATCGAATTCCACGATCGTTTTACCTTGGACCATGGCCTTTGTAAAGGTTGGATCAAAAGGTATGCGGCCTAATACCCTGATATTATGCTCCCCCGCCACCTGCTCGATGGCTTTAGCCTCATCGGGGTTCAGGTCAAACTTGTTGATGGAAAGAAGTGCCGGTACCCTGAAGTGGGCCGCCAGTTGGGCCACCCGTTCCATATCATGGCGGCCGGAGACCGTGGGCTCAGCCACAATGAGCACCGCGGAAGCCCCGCCGATTGAGGCAATAACCGGGCATCCAACCCCCGGGGGGCCATCCGTGAGGATCAGGTCGAGGCCCCTGGCTTCACCCAGTTTCTTGGCTTCCTGCCGGGCAAGGGTAACCAGCTTCCCGGAGTTTTCCTCTGCGATTCCGAGCCTGCCATGCACCATGGGGCCGAAACGGGTATCTGATATATACCATTCTCCGCAGGTCTGTTCCGGGAAATCAATGGCCTTTTCCGGACAGAAATACCAGCACACCCCACATCCTTCACATGATATGGGATCAACTTCAAATGCTTCACTGATGGCATTCCATCGGCATAATTCGCGGCACAGGCCACACTCAGTACACTTTTCCTTATCGATAATCGCCTTGTTGCCGCCTTTGAAGTCATGGCGCTCCAGGATTTCAGGGGCCATGATCAAATGCAAATCAGCGGCATCCACATCCGCATCACAGAGGACCTTGTTTTCGGCCAGGACTGCAAAGGCAGATACAATACTGGTCTTACCGGTCCCTCCTTTTCCGCTTATGATAACCAGCTCTTTCATGAAGTCTGCTTTCCTTCCTTCTTTACAATGTCTGTTATGTCTTCATACAAATCGACAAATCTCTGTTTCCACTCCGGCATTTCGTCTATGATCATCTTTCCCCTGGAATAAGCTTCCGCGATTTTCCGATCAAACGGGATCTCCATTAATAGGGGAACATTTTCGTTTTCAGCGTATTTCCTGACCTCGTCATCACCGAGGTCCGACCGGTTAATCACCAGACCGCAGGGAATACCCAGCACGCGCACGGCGCCCACGGCAAGTTTCAAATCATGAAGACCGAATGGCGTAGGTTCTGTCACCAGGAGGATAAAGTCCGCTCCTTTCATTGCCTCGATAACGGGACAGGAAGTCCCCGGAGGGGCATCGATAATGGTCAGGCCGTCCGGCTTGGTAAGAGAGCGCACCTTGCCGATCAAAGGGGGAGACATGGCCTCGCCAATACGTAATCTCCCGTGCGCAAAACTGAGCCCGTTCCTACGCCCTTCTTCAATGATCCCCATTTCTCGACCCGTCTCAGTAATGGCGTCTTCAGGGCAGACCTCCATACAGCCGCCACAACTGTGACAGAGCTCGTGAAAGGGAAGCACGGTCTCACCGATGACGATAATTGCCTTGAACTGGCAGATTTCAGCACATTTTCCACAAAGGGTACATTTCTTTTCATCCACCACCGGGACCGGCGTGGTCACCGTCTCGCTCCTCTCTATGGTTGGGTGGATAAAGAGGTGAGCGTTTGGCTCTTCCACATCGCAGTCAAGCAGTTGTACATCCCCGTCCAGTGACAGGGCAAGATTTGTGGACACGGTGGTTTTTCCCGTGCCCCCTTTTCCGCTCGCTACACTAATAATCATATCTGAATTCGGAGTCTCGAATAAGTTTCCGGCCTCCTTTCCTGTCTGAGCCAGTTTCAAAGCGCCCCCTTTTGCCCGATTTTTGCGTTAGGCAAAAATTTTAATCCTCGAAATACCTCACTGTATTCCTGTGGTTAAAATTTTCGCCTTTCTTAAGCTCGAACAAAATTGAGCATTTTGAAACTGGCTCGTCTGTTTCTGAGTTCACGTGTTCTTCATCTCTTTGGACTTATGCCTTGGGCCCTGTGCCTTACGCCTCATACCCTATGCCCTGGTCATCGGGGTGCCGCATTTCGGACAATTGATTTCAAAGCACGGCGTCCCGCGCTCGTGGGGCTTTTTTTCTCCACAATTGGGACAAACGCACTCCCCTCCTGGGCCGAGACCACGGCCGCCACCCATTCCTCTTCCGCGACCGGAAAGCTCCTGGCCTCTTCCATCGCCAGGACCTATTTCTCCTGGTGCCATAGCTTCTCCTCCTTTCGGGTTTTAATGGTCACACACGTTGTTGCCCGTGACGAGTGAACCGGAAAGAAATTGATGCGCAATTGATTCAGGTGAATCCATGGGTGCTCCGAGAATGACCTCGATACCCTTTTCTGTGAGAATTTGCTGGGCCTGCTCTCCCATGCCGCCTGTTATGACAACATCCGCACCCTGCTCGTAGAGCCAGCGAGGGAGGACTCCCGGCTCATGACCAGGCGGGGTTTTCATTTCATTGGCCATTATCTTTCCCTTTTCAGTCTCAATGAATGCAAACTGTTCACAGTGCCCGAAGTGGGGGGAAAGTTTGCCGTTCGCGATCGGGATGACGAGCGTCTTTTGCCCGTTTCCGTCCTTTTTGTCAGGGCGCCTGGTGACATCACTTTCTGTCATGGGAAAGGCTACCTTGTCCTTGTGGATCTCAATGATCTTATCCACGATTTCATAAAAGGCGCTGGTGAACTCCAGATCTTTGTTGTCGAGGAGCGCCATATTTCCTGCATCTCCGTTTCGAACCACCGTGGGTTCCAGCGGCAGGCTCCCCAGGAGCCTGACGTTTTCCCTTTTCGCGGTAATCATTCCGCCTCCGGTCTTGAAGAGATCTATCACTTTTCCACAATGGGGACACACAAGACCGCTCATATTTTCGACCAGGCCCAAGATCTTCATATTGACCTGCTGGCAGAAGTGAATGGATTTCCGGACGTCAGCCAGGGAAATTTCCTGGGGCGTTGTCACAATGAGAGCCTCGGCGTCGGGAATGGTCTGGGCCACGGTCAGCGGCTCGTCCCCGGTCCCTGGAGGTGAATCAACGATGAGATAATCGAGATCACTCCATTCTATATCGGCAATAAACTGCCGGATAACGCCGATCTTGAGCGGTCCTCTCCAGATGGTGGCCTGGTCCTTGTCTTCACCCATCAAGGGTTCAATGGAGATGACCTCCATGTTCGGCAGGTACTCGATGGGTTTTGCCTTGGCCTCCTGAGTCCCGGGACGTATCGTCCCCCTGAGACCCAGCAAACGCGGGATACTGGGTCCATGAAGGTCCACGTCCATCAGCCCTACTTGATACCCTTTCTTGGCGAGCGCCACTGAGAGATAGGCGGCGACGCTGCTTTTTCCCACGCCTCCCTTTCCACTCATAACCAGAATCTTGTTCTTGATATGGGAGAGTCTCTCCTTGATTTCCCTGTCCTGTTTCTTGTGTTCATCCTCCTGGCTGCTGAAGCCGCAGCTTTGTCCTTGGTTTACCATTAATTCATAACCCCCTTATTTGCATTATGTTATGTTTGCGGGATTTCCCCACTGTATTACAGTCTCAATGCCTACAAACAATCTGGCTGGCAGTTCCGTTTCACGAACATTTTTCTGCCGTGATTCCCGCATCCCCCTTGCCAGCGGCAGCCGGGCATAAGAAACTTATCTCGGTTCAACGTCTGACCAAAATATGCCGATATCACCTCTTCCACCTGCCCTGATATCCACGGAATAACATCTACTTGAGCCGCCTCGAGCATTCTATAAAACGGTCTTGAAATAGCCCCGCAAATGAGCACTTCGACCCCTGATTGCTTAATGTAATTGCACCGGCGACCGAGATCAGACTCGGAAAGCGGAATTTCGTACCTGGATACCTCTTTTTCTCCTTCAAATTCAAGAACCAACAGCCTGGTGGAGGTGTCCAAGACCGGGGAAACCTTCCCTTCCCAATATGGAATAGCGATCTTCATATGGGCATTGCTCCGGCTCGTCTATTTCTTTTCCAGGCTTTTTATCTTGGATTCAAGGGCTTCAATTTCCCTGCGGAGTTCTTGTGTCTGGTTCCTCAAGAATGAAAGCTCTTCGTCGGAGGCCATTCCCTGGCCTCCCATGCCCACACCTCTTCCGCCTCCCATACCAATACCACGGCCCATACCCATACCACGGCCACCGCCCATACCCATGCCCATGCCACGGCCCATGCCCATGCCACGGCCACCGCCCATACCCATGCCACCACCCATACCGCCACGTCCGACTCCCATGTTGGCGCCGCCGTATGCACCGGTATCCGGCGCAGACCCGGAGGAGCCATAGTGATCAGTGACATTGGCCTCGCTTGTTGTGTCCAACAGTCCTTTCTTATACCGCTCTATTGCCTCGCGTACGGTTCCCGACTGACCCACAATTATCTCGGTACCCGCGGCATTGAGTGTTCGTACGGCATTCGGACCACAATTCCCGGTGATCACCGCCTTTGCCCCCTTGGAAGCGACAAACTGCGCAGATTGGATACCGGCGCCTCCTCCCAGCGCGATATTTTCATTGTCAAACACTTCAAAGCTCATATCCTCTGTTTCCACCAGAATAAAATAGGCGCATCGTCCGAAACGCGGATCAATAGGTGCGTCCAAGTCTTTTCCACTGGCACTTACCGCTACTTTCATTTTTACTCCCCTTCCTTTTTCTTATCTGATATTTTATCCTTTTCTGCACCTCGTGATGCAAGACAACAGACTTTGTTTAAGCAGCATTCGTGCCACATCCTTCTTCGGAAATCAATGGGCTACAACTGCTTAAAATAAAAAGCTTATTCGCAACTGAAACCAAACGCGCAAACAGCACATGCAGGAAAACTATTGCGCATATGCAATATCCAGCCGTAAATAATAATGCAATTATGCAATGCATATATGCTGTTTCTTTCGTTCCCGGTGTAAGGATTATGGTGTCCTGGGGCTTATGCGCAGGCGTTTCATCTTGCGCCAGAGCGTGGTGGGATGGATACCGAGTTCCTGTGCGGTGGCTGCTTTTTTCCATTTGTTTTTTCTGAGAGCCGCGAGGATAAATTCCTTCTCTATCTCCTCCCAGGAAGAATCGCGATCCATGGCGGCATCAGCCTGGTCCGTTCCAGCCGCGTCCGCGGAAACAAGGTAGCCGGGCAGGTGCTCAGGGCCGACAATACTGTCTCTACAAATAACCGAAGCGTACTCCAGCACGTTTTCCAGTTCCCTCACGTTTCCGGGAAAGTCGTGAGCCATCAACAGGGCAAGTGCCTCGGGAGAAAGCCGCTTGATATCTCTTTGATTCAGCCGGTTATATTTACGGATGAAATGGTCGGCAAGGAGGGGAATATCTTCCTTCCGGTCCCTGAGGGGAGGGAGGGAGAGTTTTACCACATTGATTCGATAATAGAGATCCTGTCGAAACCGTCCCTTCCCCACGAGGCCTTCGAGGTCTTGATTGGTGGCCGCCACGATCCGAACATCGGCCTTAAGGGATTTTGTGCTCCCGAGCGGCTCATAGATGCGATCCTGCAGGACACGCAGTAACCTGACCTGCAGTGCAGGAGAAATATCGCCGATTTCATCCAGGAACAGCGTCCCTTTGTCAGCGAGGGCAAGTCGACCCGCCTTGTCTTTCCTCGCGTCTGTAAATGCCCCGGCCTTGTAGCCGAAGAGTTCCGATTCCAAAAGGGAATCAGGGAGAGCACCGCAGTTTATTGTTACAAGTGGACCGTTTTTCCTCGGACTCAAGGAGTGGATTGCCCGCGCAAATAATTCTTTGCCGGTGCCGCTTTCTCCCTGGAGCAGGACGGTGCTGTTGCTTCCAGCTACCTGCTCGAGAATCCGGAAAAGCCGATGCATTTCTTCATTTTTGCTGATGATATCAAAAAACGAATGGCGTTCATTGAGTGCCTTCCGAAGCTCTTCCACCACACTCAGATCACGGAAAGATTCAACCCCGCCGATGACGGTTCCGTCAGGTTCCTGCAGGAGCGCCGTTGAGATACTGACCGGTACCCGTTCCCCTTCAGCATTGACAATGAAGATTGCCTGGTCCACGACCGGATTCCCTGACTCCATGGTCTGCTTGAGCGAGCAGTTTGCCTCACAGATACTGGCTCGGAACACATCCCAGCAATGACGGCCAATGGCCTCATTTTTCTTGATGCCGGTTATTTTTTCAGCCGCTTTATTGAAAGAGGTGATTTTCCAGTCAAGATCGACCGTGAAAACCCCGTCCGCGATGCTGTCCAGTATAATTTGGGTCTGTTTTTCAGGATCAAGCGTCATAGCATTCTCTCGGCTGCTTGCATAGGGAGCCAGTTGCCTATAAAGATGGTTATGATAACGGGCAATGTCAATAGCGAGGGTCGTTCATCAGTCCAAGAGCCTTCAAGCGAAGAAATTATGCAGTCATTGAGGGCCTTGACTTGCCCGTGGTGGAGGGATATAAATTAAGGATACCCGACTTCACTTCATGGGAAGGCAGAGAAACAAAAGCTCAATGGAGAATGACCATGCCTAAGAAGATATTGATTGTTGATGATGATCCTGATGTTGTTCTTTTCTTATCCACGGTGCTAAAGGATCGTGGGTATGACACCCTTGAAGCCCAAAACGGTCAGGAAGGATATGAAAAAACAGCGTCAGAACGGCCGGATTTACTCCTGCTCGATTTGATGATGCCGGAGAAAAGCGGTATTTCTCTCCTTCATGACTTGAAGACAAATGAGGAACTGGCAAAGATACCGGTGATCATGGTGACGGGTGTTTCCGGGGAAACGGGGATAGATCTTGAACATTTTTTTAAGAAGCCCGGACCGGGCAAGGACAATGTCCCGAAACCTGATGGATACCTTGAGAAGCCTGTGGACCCCAAGCGCCTTCTGAGGCTTGTGGAAGAGCTTCTGTAGTTGCTGAGCGTAGATGGGGACAGCGGGCAACCCTGAGTTCGGAACCGTGAACCTGACAACCCCAGTAGTTGCCATATGAATACATTCAATGTCGCAATTGTCGGGGGAGGCCCGGGCTGCATGGCTATCATTGATATGATCTCCAGTGCCCGGCTCCGGCAGCTCCAAATGAATCTTATTGGCGTCGCTGATAGGAATCCCGAAGCTCCAGGCTTACAGAAGGCCCAATCACTCAATATTTATACCACCCAAGACTATCATGATCTATTCACTCTTGAAAATCTCAACCTGATCATCGAATTGACGGGTAATTCTGCCGTCAGCCAAGCACTGCAGAGAGAAGCACCCCCTGCGGTCCAGGTGATGGATCATACCGTTGCCCGGCTGTTCTGGGAGGTGCTCCGCCTTGAGGAAGAAAAAATAAAGGCCCAGAGGGAGGGAGAAGAACGCCTCAAAGCGGAAAGGGACCAGACAGCCGCGATCCTGGACAATCTCAGTGACGGAGTTCTCCTTCTTACAGAGGACTTTCGGATCGAGAATGTGAATGAAACGTGTCTTTCCCAGTTCCATGTGACCCGTGAAGAAGTGATCGGGCAAAAGTGTTTTGAGATGTTTTTTTGCCGGAGCGAACCCTGTGAGCAAAGGTTTTGCCCGCTCGCTGATTTGTCTGCTGAGCATGTCCGCACCACAAACAAGGAATATTCCTTTTTGCGGCATGGAAAACCTGTATATTACGAGGCCGATTACAATCACCTTGAAAATATTCAGGGCAATGGTTCTCGCTGGCTCATTACCCTTCGCGATATTACCAACCGCAAGCGGCTCGAACTTGATCTCCAAAAATCCAGAAAGAGATACAAGGACCTTTTTCAGAACGCTCGAGAGGGCCTGGCCTTCTTTGATGATCAGGGAAAGATCCTGGAGGTGAATTTTGCTCTGGGGCACATGTTAGGATACGCAACCCATGAACTCGAAACCATGACTATTGCCGCCCTGGCAGTCCGATCCTCCAAGGCAATCCTGGAAAAACACCTCCATGGCCTCAAGATCCTTGGTTTTGTTCCCGTGGAGATGGAATTTGTCACGAAAGATGGGTCTATTGTTCCGGTGGAGTGCCAGATAAGGTGGGTGCAGGATGACAATCTTTTCCAGATGATGACGCGTGACTTGTCGCTGAAGAAGAAACTGGAAGAAGCCACGAGGGCCTACTCGGAAAAATTGGAAAGGGAGGTTGAAGAGAGAACAAGGGACCTAAGGAGATCCGAAAAAGAAGCCAACCGACAGAGAAAGACGGCGGAGGGTATCCTGCAGGGGACACCGATTCCCATGTTTGTTCTGAACAGGGATCACAAAATTGCATACTGGAATAAGGCATGTGAAAACCTGACCGGCTTCTCCGCCGATGAAATGATCGGAACCGATCGTCACTGGGAACCCTTTTTCCCCCACAAGAGACCCCTTCTTGCGGATCTGATTATTGATGGGGACCTGCAGAAGATAGAAGAACTCTATTGCGGGATGCATTTGAGAAAGTCCTCAGTGATCGAAGGGGCCTTTGAGGCCGAGCATTTTTTCCCCCATTTAGGAAAAAACGGGACTCACCTTTATTTTAACGCGGCGCCCATAAAGGACGATTCAGGTACGGTACAGGGAGCCATTATTACCTACCAGGATTTTTCCGAACGGGTCAGAATGACCGAAGATATTAAGCGGCGAGAGGCCTTTGTACAGAACCTTATTCAGAACTCCATTGACGGGATCATCGCCACGAATGAAAAAGGAAACATCGTCATTTTCAATCGCGGTGCGGCTCAGATTCTCGGCTATGCGCCGGAAGAAATTATCGGGAAGGTCAGCTACCAGAAGATCCTTTCTCCGGGTACGGCAAAGGCCGTTCGAGCGGCTTTTTACGCCCATGATTATGGACCGGTCGGGAAAATTGTCAACATGGAGGTACAAGGAAAGAACAAAGACGGAGAAGCCATCCCCCTAAGGTTTTCCGGGACGCTTCTCTATGAAGCGGAAAAGGAAGTGGGAAGCGTTGTTTTTATCCAGGATCTCCGCGAAATCCACCGGCTCCAGAAAGAAAAGGAGCAGGCCCAACGCATGGCGGCTATCGGACGAACGGTCGCCGGTCTGGCTCACTACATCAAAAATATCCTGAACGGGCTTCGCGGGGGCGCCTATGTGATTGCCTCTGCCATGTCAAAGCAGGACCTTGAACTGGTGAGAAAGGGCTGGGATATGGTGGAAAGGAACATTGAACAGATCTCCAACATCGTTATGGATATGCTCATCTATTCCAGTGAAAGAAAACCTCACTATGAATGGGTTGATCCTCATGAAATTGTGGGTGAAATTCTTGATCTCATGGCGGACCGCGCCGGTCTTTCCCGGGTTGCCCTGATCGCGAATCTGGGTGAAGAGATCGGAAAAGTGGCCATGGACAGGACGGCCATACATCGCTGTCTTCTTAACTTGGTCAGTAATGGTATTGACGCATGTACCCTTGAAGGGATCGTAAGGGGAAATGCACGGGTAGAAATCAAGACGGACAAGCCTGCCGGTTGGGGTGTCAGATTCAGGGTCATTGACAACGGGACCGGGATTGACCCGGAAACCCAGAAAAGGCTTTTCAAGGATTTTTATACCACCAAGGGGTACAAGGGTACAGGCCTTGGTCTGCCGGTGACGTACAAAATCGTGCAGGAGCACGAGGGGGAGCTCTTTTTCGAGACCGAACCTGGAAAAGGCACCACCTTCACCCTCCTGCTGCCCGAAAAATAACCCTCGTGCCTCGCAAAAAGATTGCTGTGTCCCTACTATGACGTTTATTCAAAGATCGAGTCGAAACCCGGGTTAGATATAATGGTGGGCATAGGTCCTGACGGGGTGGCCGTCCAGGACATGAAACTGCCGGATTTTTTTCAGGGTGACCGGAGAGAACATGCCGATGGGAAGATAGATTATCTTTTTTCCCAGCCGCGCCGCTATGCTCCTGCACCAGCCCGAAGGAGGCGCGGCCGACACATACACAACATGTTTCTCCACACTATAATCCAGGGCCGCTATCAGGAGCCTTTCCGGCTTGTTCCGGGCAAAATCAAAGAAGGGATCTTTCCAGATATCGTACACCCGCAGGGGTGGATAGGTAAGCATAAATCCCCCGTACTGGCAGCGGGATATGCCCGGGCCATCCATCACCTCCCCTGCCGGGGTGCTGTAAAAGGCCATATCTGATTCCTGCTCATGCTCCCCAAGCCAGGTCACGCACCACGGAAATCGCTCTTTTCCTTCCTCGTCCGCAAAATCAGGATCGAAAATTACCACTACGGAGCCCACTTTTCCCCGCAATGGTCTTTCAACCTTTACGTATATCTTTCGCCTGGCCCAATCCCGGATGGTCTCCCTGATATCAATACCATCGGACATGGAGCACGTAAAAGGCTCGATGTGGGTATTTTCCTCTGCCTTTATCTGGAGGGCCTTGTTTTGAAGGTATCTTCCATATCCCTCGATAACCACGTCCTCCGGAGGATATGAGCAGATACTCCGGGCGTTGAATTCCCGCTTCCATTCCCCGGGCTTTCGCTCCCGCTTCTTTTTTCTGACCGGAACAGGTATAAGGCGTCTTCGCATGGTCTTCATTCGACGGTGAAACCTGATGCGCTTGCGGTCCAGGTAGAGGTCTTCCCCGCGAAGCCTGAGGACGG
>Ga0164318_10006391_pt1 | contig 11409 bp, 14 predicted proteins | sample GuaBasSedimGuay9_FD_113734 | JGI IMG/M metagenome (GOLD analysis project Ga0164318, IMG submission 113734) | Subseafloor sediment microbial communities from Guaymas Basin, Gulf of California, Mexico - Guay9, Core 4571-4, 0-3 cm | ecosystem: Environmental > Aquatic > Marine > Hydrothermal vents... | reverse complement strand
CTTTAACGATCAGATCGGCCGGAATAGAGATCTCTTCTCCGCGTGTTTTCGGAACAATACAGAAGGTACACTGTTTATCACAGCCTATGGAAATATTAATGTACGCCTTATACGGAGAGGAACGGAAATCTTTAAAGGCGAACTGAGACTCATCATAGTCAATCTCAACTTCAACCGCTTTTTCTTTATGAAGTACCTCAGCGATTTTGGAGACATTCCGGGCACCCAGTACAAAATTAACATACGGTGCTTTTTTAATGATCTCTTTACCGAGGTGAGATGCGGTGCATCCGCAGACGCCGATTTTTGCATTCTCTTTTTTGCGTTTGTTAAAAACACCCAACTCCGAGAAAAGTTTATGGACCGGCTTTTCACGAACGGAACAGGTGTTGATGAGGATAAGATCTGCATCTTCGACCTTATCAGTTAATGCATAATCTTCTTTTTCGCCCAATTCGGCGATCATATGCTCACTATCACGGACATTCATCGCACAGCCAAGGGTTTCGATAAAAAGTTTTTTACTCATATGTACTTAACTTATAAAATATGCACTTCGTACATGTACTCATTTTCGGAAAGTCCATACTTCACTTCACGCATATAAAAACTCTTTCCCTTTGCTTCAATATGATCTTGAAGTTCCAATAAATCTTTATGGGAATTTTCACGGTCAAAATACAAGATCACCGACTCTTCTTTTGTCACCATATCGTCAATTTTTTTAATATCAACTTTTTTAGGCTTGCCTGTATGCTCGCTGCGGGCAGTTTTAAGCTCCATCTCTATCCTTTATTACATCATCTAAAAGTAGTGCATTATAGCCAGCGTTCGGTAAACATCCGTTTAAAACACAGTTTTACGCTAAATGAGCTTTCTTGATTAATAATTTTTCAGTATAATTCTACCCTTCATAAAAAAGACCCCGTAACACCATTTGATTTATTTTTTATGATATAGCTTCCAAAGGGATATTAATGGAAAATGTTTTAGATATTATTGATGCGATTGCTCATGAAAAAGGCCTGCCTCAGGAAAATGTAAAAGAGGCGCTAAAGACCGCTTTTATCCAGACGGCAAAACGTTTGATCAATAATGAGTTTGCTTATGATGCCGAGATCGATGAGGAGACTAAAGCGATTCGTGTTTATCAAACTATCACTGTTGTCGAAGATGATGACGAACTGCTTGATGGCGAAGAATCTCAAGCCTATATTTCGCTCAGTAGAGCCCTTGACGAGGTCGATCCTGATGTTGAACCCGGTGACGAGTTTCAAATTGAACTTGATATTGAAAAACATGGCCGTACCGCTGTCGCTACCCTTCACCGCGAAATTGAGTTTCACATTCAACGTCTTGTCGAAAATGAACTGTACAACAAATACAGAGAGAAGGTCGGTACACTTGTCTCTGGCCGTGTGACGCGTGTCGACGGTGCTCAAAATACCTATATAGAGATGGATGAGGTTCGTGCAATCCTGCCGATGAAAAGCCGTATCAAAGGCGAAAAATTTGTGGTCGGTAATGTTGTTAGTGCAGTTGTACGCCGGGTTAATATTGATAAAGCCATGGGCATTCAAATTGAACTTTCACGCACATCGCCTAAATTTCTTGAAGAGCTGCTGCGCCTCGAAGTCCCTGAGATCAATGATGATATCGTTCTGATCGAAAAAAGTGCCCGTATTCCGGGTGAGCGTGCAAAAATTGCCCTCCTTTCGACACATCCTCAAGTCGATCCTGTTGGAGCCACCGTTGGTGTCAAAGGAGTCCGTATCAATGCTGTCAGCGATGAGCTTAACGGTGAAAACATTGACTGTATTGAGTACACAACAGTTCCTGAACTCTTTATCTCACGGGTCATGAGTCCGGCTATCATCAGTTCCGTCGTTATTGAAGGTTCGGAAGAAGAGAAAAATCTTAAAGCGATCGTCACCCTTCCGTCTGATCAAAAATCAAAAGCGATCGGAAAAAGCGGTATCAATATTCGTTTAGCCTCGATGCTGACGGGTTATAATATTGAACTGGTCGAGCAAGAGGGCGAAGGCATTTTCGGTCAAAAAGCCGAAGAGAAGAAAGAGGATGTCTCCTCACTTGAAGCATTATTCAACTAAAACGCTGCAAACCCGAAACTTGTTTCGGGCTAATTAAACAGCTTTGCCTCGAACAAGTTCGAGATTCCGGTAATATGTAGTCCTAGCCTCGCTTCATATACGGATTCAACTTCAACAAGATCAGATCTGCCACCATATTTCCTAACAGTGTCAGAAATGATGTGATCATCAAAATTCCCATAATCACCGGATAGTCCCGGCTTAATGCACTCAGATAAAAAAGCTGTCCCATCCCTTCTATGCCAAAAATCTGCTCTAAAATAACACTTCCGCCGATCAGTCCCGGCAAGGAGAGTCCCAGAAGGGTAATAACTGGGGGCATAAGATTTGGCAAAATATAGCGTCGCAGCAATATTTTTTCACTCAGGGCACGTGAAAGTGCGAAATAGTAGTAATCACTTTTTAAAATCTCTAGAGTCAATGAACGAATGTAAATAATCATCGAGCCTAAAGAGACAAAAACCATCACACCGATGGGCAGAACTAAGTGCCATGCCATATCTAAATAGTAGGCAAATCCCTCCGGTGTTTCAACTGAATGCACCCCGGTAATCGGGAAAAGGTCCCACTGAAGGCTAAAGAACAAGATGAGCAGCAGTGCCAGATAAAACGACGGCATTGAAAAAGAGACCAATGAGAGCTGACGAATTAGATAATCGGTTCTCCGCTCATAATGCAGCGCTGCTTTGATGCCAAGGTAGAGCGAGATGGCAAACACCAGTATCATGGAAACAATGTTGATGATTAGTGTAATCGGCAACCGTTTTATGATCTCATCAAATACATTTTGTCCACTGACAAAAGAGATACCGAAATTAAGGGTCACAAGATTGCCGATCCAGTCAGTATATTGCCGATACAGTGGTTTATCCAGCCCGTAAACTGCCTTGAGCTGCAAAATGGCCTCTTCTGTCATATTCGGGTTTAACTCTCCGGCGGAGAGAAAACTGTTCGGTGCTGCATGGATTGCCAGGAATGAAATAACTGAAATAAGCAAAAGCATTAAAACAAGGTAACGAATTTTTCGTAAAAAAAGTGCCATGAAAATCTTTTAAATAATTTGAACGATTATATCAGGAAATGGATTAGGATAAAAAAAGAGGTTCCACCCGAAGGCGGAGGAGTGAGTGAATAATATGTATTTAATTAGAAGTTGTAAGTCAAATAGACCTGAACAGCATTATAGCTGTCAGATTTTCCTGCTGCATCAACATTTTGATCTTCTGCATCTGTAAAGATGTAGTAAAGACCAGCATCCAATGGTCCAAAAGATCTAGCCACTTCAAGTGTCAGTTCTGTCAAATCGTTATTTCCGGCTGCTGAATCCTGATCGGCATCAGTATAGTATGCACCCAAATCTGCGATATCTGCAATCGAATATGTCGCGGTAACATTGTACGCCATAGTATCCGCTTGAGTAATGTACCCATAGTTCCACCATGCTTCTGTGTACAGTTTTGACTGAGCACCATCAAGATTAAATCCTGCCGGAGCATCATTACCTGTTTGAGAATAAGCAGCGGAAACTGCGAAGCTGCTGCCTTCAAATCCTAATTTAAGTGCATATGCGTCACTATCTTTACCATCCAATGCTAATCCAAAATCAGCATCAATGTTATCACCATAATCATTATTTGTATAGATTGCACCGGCAACAATACCTGACATGGAAAGATCCGCTTCAAGCCAATAAGCTTTTACGGCCTGCTGTGCATCAAAATACCATGCCTGAACTGTCAAAGGCTTCCATGAGTTATTGATAGCACCGAATGCATAAGCACCATTATAGAAACTGTCGTAAATATCACTTTGAGCGTCGTCTCCGGCTTCATTGTCTAATCCGCCGCCAAGTACAGCTGCGCCATTGCTTTCACCCACATAGGCAGCTACCAATGTTGTATCAGGAATATCCTGATTTAAAATAACACCTGCTTCAAATGTATTTGGAGCAACAGACCATGTCTCACTAAATACCAATGGAGTATCGAGCATCATTCGACCGACTTTACCGGTTGTATTTCCGGCAGTACCCGCCAACCACGCTTCACCGAACCAAAAATTATTTTTAGTTCCACCCGTAAATGTAGCACTGACAAGGTTGTTATCTAGCCCAAGCGTAGAGATACCATACATTGTCACGCCGGCACTGACACCTGTTGTCAGATCAGCAGTTACTCCAAGACGTAGGGAAGCTTCTCCATAAGAAGTTGACTGATGAAAAAGACCGGCATTGTCATTTTTCACCTGCATATCGTTACCTTGATCATCTTTTTCTGTATTATAATCATGATCATCTGTACCGTAGTACAATTTTGCATCACCATCAACTTTTACGTTTTCAATCGCAAATGCACTCGCACCCATCAACATTGCAGCAGCAAGGCTCATTTTCAATAATTTCATTTATACTCCTTGAAATGTAATAAGTTAAACTTATTTTATAAATTATAAACGGCATTATATCAAATAAAAATTGCTCGGTGTCGTAAGAACTGATTAAATAATAGGCAGTATTAAAATATTATTTCACTATACTTCAAATTATATTCCGTCAGAAAGGAAGATCATGCTTCATAGCACCCTAAAACTATCCATGACTGTTTTTACCCTTACATTACTATTGTCCTTAAATGGCTGCAGTGGCCATACACTTCAGGATTGGGCAGATGATACAATTAATGATAAACCAGTTCAAATAGAAGAACAGCCCACTCCATCACAAAACCCATCTCTAAATGTCGTTTCCCCCTCCGTGACAGCCACCTCTAAAAGTGATGGTGCCCTGCAAAAAAGTCTCAACACCTGGACCGAAGAGGAGTGGACACCGAAAACAGAAGGAAACAGTACTGTTCAAAAGACGGGAGAAGATGACAACAGCTCTTTTACACTTCAGAAGTATGTTGATAAAGCCGGTATCTATTTGGATGAAAAGGAAAAAGAAGAAGCCGGTAAACCCAAAAAACCTTCCCACGTAGAGAAGATGCAGAGCATGCCGGTAATTGGGAAATAAAGAATCATGTCAAATATCTTGCAGTGGCTATATTATTTCGGGGGTGAGACTTTAGTCTTACTTTGAGAGAGTGACAAACTTATTAATACGACTAAAGTCGCATCCCCTAGTTGCTTTCATCCCAGCTAAAGACGGTTCTGCCGGCTTCATTTTTTTCGACGGCTGCCATTCCCATAATGTTATAACCTGCATCAACATAATGGACTTCTCCCGAAACGCCGGAAGCAAGATCGCTCAACAGATACATCGCGGAGTTGCCAACCTCTGTTGTTGTCACATTTTTCTGAAGCGGTGCATTGCACTCATTCCATTTTAAAATCGATTTAAAATCACCAATACCTGCAGAGGCAAGTGTTTTGATCGGGCCGGCGCTCAAAGCATTGACCCGCTGCCCTTTTCTTCCGAGTTCAACGGACATATAACGCACTGTCGATTCCAGGGCCGCTTTGGCCACACCCATAACATTGTAGTTTGGAATATACTGAGGTCCGCCCAGATAACTCAATGTTAAAATCGATGCTTTATCGCTCAGTACCGGTTCAAGTTTGTGTGTCAGTTCGATCAGAGAGTAGACAGAAATCTCCATGGCAATATTAAAAGCCGATTTACTGGTTTCCATAAAACTGCCGCTCAGCGCCTCTTTGGGCGCAAAGGCAACTGAATGTACCAGAAAATCAATCTGGCCCATATCCTGCTCAAGCAGTGAAGCAATCGCATCCATATGTTCGGCATTAGAGACATCGAGTTCATATACTTTATCCGATCCAAACTCGGCGGCAATCGGGACAACTCGTTTTTTCAAAGCATCATTCAAATAGGTAAATGCCAGTTCGGCACCCTGCTCCGCACATGCTTTTGCAATTCCATACGCAATAGATTTGTCATTAGCCAAACCTACAATCAGCCCTTTTTTACCTTTCATTATCATCATTTAGCTCCTTAAATGCTCTTCGTCTCATCTGCAATCTTTATTATTTTACAAAAATCTTCTATCTTCAATGCGCCACTGCCTATCAAGGCACCGTCCACATTGTTCAATGCCAGGATCTCTTTGGCATTCGCTACTTTAACACTGCCTCCATAGAGAATCGGACGATCGATCTGATGACGCAAGGCACCATGAATCAGCTCAATATCACCAATCTCCGGCGTTAAACCCGTGCCGATGGCCCAGACCGGTTCATAAGCAATGATGAGCTTTTTATATGAAAGATCGATCCCCTCAAGTTGGTTATCAAGATAACGCATCAACACTTCACTGCCCTCTTCCCGAACTTCAATAGGTTCACCGATACAATAGACGATCGTAAAATCCTGCTCTTTAAAAAAGTTAAATTTTTCGACTAAAAGTTCCTGCGTCTCACCAAAAATATGACGACGTTCCGAGTGACCGATCAAAACCGTTTTGATCCCAAATTCATCGATCTGATCCAGACCGATCTCTCCGGTATAAGCACCGTTTGCCACTGGAAAAATATTTTGGGCACCGATAACAACCTTGCCATTATGCTGGTCAAGTGCAGAAGCCGGAGGGAAGACCATCACATCATCCGTAATTGAATTTGTCTCAAGATAGTTTTCCAGCTCACTTAAATATCGGACAGTCCCGGCACGTGTCTTGTTGGTTTTAAAGTTTACTGCAATAATCATAGGTTTTCCTCAACAATCAAGGCCTTGACACCCGGAAGAATTTTACCTTCAAGCAGTTCAAGCGACGCCCCGCCTCCGGTTGAAATAAATGTTATCTCTTCATCTACCCCGACACGCTGTACCAGGTCAGCCGTATCACCGCCGCCGACAACTGTTGTGGCATATGAATCAGCAACAAAGTGTGCGATCTTATTGGAACCGCGGGCAAAACGTTCCATCTCAAAAACCCCCATCGGACCATTCCAGAGGATCGTCTGTACATCTGCAAGCACTTCACGATAGAGTCTAACAGTTGCCGGACCAATGTCCAGTCCCATCCAGCCTTGCGGGATCTCTTGCGCCGACGTTACCTTACTGACAGAATCCGCAGCAAAGGTCTGTGCAGCTACCACATCGACTGGGAGGTAAAACTTCACGCCCAATCTTCGGGCTTCATCCATAATATGTTGCGCCTCATCCAATAAGTCATCTTCAACAAGAGAATTACCCACATCGTAACCCATCTGCTTCAAAAAGGTAAACGCCATCCCCCCGCCGATGAGAACCTTGTCAACGCGCGGCAACAGGTTAATCAATGCTTCGAGTTTACCGGAGACTTTACTTCCGCCGACAATCGCAGCAAACGGACGGACCGGACGTTTGATCAATATATCAAAGAACTTGATCTCTTTTTGCAAGAGAAATCCGGCTGCTTTATGCTCATCATCAAAATACTTTGTGATCCCTTCAACCGAAGCATGGGCACGATGACTGACGCCGAATGCATCATTAATGTATATATCAGCCATATCAGCCAATGTCTTTGCAAGTGTATCATCATTTTTAGTCTCGCCTTTTTCAAACCGGAGGTTCTCAAGCAGCAACACCTCATGCTGCGGCAACTCCCGTACTTTTTTCAGCGTATTTTCACCCACTACATCGTTTGCGAGCTCTACATGGCGTTTCAATAGCTGCTGCAGTCTTAACTGAACTGGTTTCAACGAATACTGGCTATCCACTTTTCCCTGAGGACGTCCCATATGTGATGCAACTATCACAGCACAGTCTTGATCAAGACAGTAATTGATCGTTGAAATTGCCGAGCGGATACGGCGATCATCCGTAATATTTCCAAATTCATCCAGCGGTACATTAAAATCACATCGGATAAAAACCTTTTTATCCGTTAAGTTCAAATCTTTCATATTTATTAACTGCATATTCTCTCCTTGATTCAGTGCTAGATATTATTAAAGTTTTTCTAATTATTTGCTTCGTTGCTGATATATTCAACCATATCAATAAGACGGTTGGAATAGCCCCATTCATTATCATACCAGGCCATGATTTTTAACATATTACCATCAATTACCTGAGTCAAATCATCTGCAATGATCGAACTATAAGGTGAACCGACAAAATCCTGTGAAACCCGGTAACGGGTATCAATTGCCATAATGCCACTAAGATCACCTTCACTTTTCTCTTTTAAGAGTTTTCTAACCGCTTCGACGGTGACGTTTTCTCTAAGGAGAACCGTCAGGTCCAGCATCGAGACATCCGGGGTCGGCACCCGGACACTCTGTCCGTGCAGTTTTCCATGCATCTGTGGCAGAACCCGATCGATGGCTTTGGCTGCACCGGTTGTCGTCGGAATCATATTGAGCGCTGCCGCTCGTGAACGGCGTTTTTCTTTAGGGTGGTTGACATCCAGAATATTTTGATCATTGGTGTAGGAGTGAATCGTTGTCATCAAGCCTTTTTCAATCCCAAAGGCATCATCGAGCACTTTTGCAATCGGAGCGAGACAGTTCGTCGTACAGCTTGCATTGGACAAAATCCGCTCACCTCTATAAAGGTGTTCATTGACTCCAATAACGAAATGAGCAGTCCCTTCATCATTTGCAGGTGCACTAAAGAGTACTTTTTCAATTCCGTTGTCCAAATGAACTTGCGCATCTTTACGCGTCAAAAAACGGCCTGTACATTCCAAAACAATGTCTGCACCACCTGCTGCAAAATCAATATTTTTCGGATCACTTTCAGACGTAATTCTAACGATGTCATTCCCGATTTTAAGATGCGTCTCATCGACTTGTTCGGCATGCATAGCAAAACTGCCATGCACAGAGTCATTTTGAAGCAGATAGAGCATCATATCCACACTGGCAAGATCATTGATCGCCACAAGTTCAACATTTATACGTTCTGCAATCACACGTGTAACAGAACGTCCGATACGGCCAAAACCGTTGATCGCAATTTTAATTGCCATGTAAAACTTCCTAAAGGTGATTCGTTCAAAGGGCACCTTTAAACGTAAAAGAAGTAATTCTACCAAAAATTGGCTATAATTTCAGTAAAAATGGCCATCGCACTTTTTGGCGGATCATTTGATCCGCCGCATTCAGGACACATCACTGTTATTTATGAAGCGTTAAAATCACTGCCGATAGCGCGGCTGATTGTCGTACCAGCGTATGTCAATCCCTTTAAAAGCGGAACACATGCCCCGGCTGCACTGCGTTTAAAGTGGCTTAAAACAATTTTTGACGCTGAAAAGCAGATTGAAGTCAGTGATTTTGAAACGCTTCAGGGTCGTCCGGTCAAAACGATCGAAACGGTTCAGTATTATAGACAGATAGATCCGGATATCTATCTGATCATCGGGGCAGATAACCTTGAAATGCTTTCAAAATGGCATCAGTTTGATGAACTGGACCGTCTAGTCACCTGGGTAGTCGCCACGCGGGATCAACAGAAAATTGATCCGCATTTTTTAACGCTGGATGTGTCAGAAGCAGTTAGTTCAACACAATTGCGTCAAATGATAAAGCATGAGCAGTTACCAAAAAAAGTCGCTAATGAAATCGCCACTTATTACAAGGAAAAGTATGCAAAAACGCATTGAAAACATCACAGAAGTCTTAGATAAAAACAAAGCAGAAGCTATTGAGGTCTTCGACCTGAAAGATCGCGACTATTTTGTCGATTATGTCATCATCGCCTCTTCACTGGGAACAAAACACACAGAAGCACTGCTTGACCACCTTAAACGTGGACTAAAACCCGCAGAAGAGTTTCTCGGTACCGATGAAAGCGGAGACTGGATTGTCATCGATCTTGGCGATATTCTGATCCATATCATGACACCGGAGTACCGCAGCAAATACAACCTGGAAGACTTTTTAGGCGAATTGAATGAAGAACGCAAAGAAGACTAAGCGCTCTCCTGAAAATTAATACTTTTATAAGAATAATAAGCTATAATTTCGGTCTCTTAACAGAGATGGTGTGCGCTCGTAGCTCAGCTGGATAGAGTACTGGTTTGCGGTACCAGCGGTCACACGTTCGAATCGTGTCGGGCGCACCATTCAGAAACTCCCACTACAACGGCATTTCAGCCACTTTTCAAAGCTAATTTTATTTTTAAGAAATTACTGGGTGACACTTTTATCGATAAGTTCACACTTTATAAAGCGCATCAAAGACGACATTAGCATCATAAAAGTAATTCAGCCCCGTTACATCAAAGCCTCTGCGCTGTAATTTCTTAACAAGAATCTCTTTCTCTTTGGAAAAACGTATCAATGTATTCGCCTCGCACGCGTTCGAGCTCGGCCTTTATCGCGGGATGATGTAGGATACAAAGTAAGAGATTTAATTAAACAGACGTGTGATAAGTACCTGACCATAATTAATGACCTATTTTAGAAGCTTAAAGAGAGGACTAAATAACTACAAGATGGTAGTTGTTTAGTTTAGGAATTATACAAAAACAAACCTAATTGAATTCTATCCCAAACTCTTCTGAACACTCTGCTGAAAAAAAGCACTTCTGCTCATATGCAGACTATTTTTCAAAGCCAAGTCGAGTTTTTCCAATAGAGGTTCCGGAAAGCTAATGTTTATCCGTCTATATTTTACCTTTTCGCCGGATATCCCAAACTCTGCAGAAGCCCTTAACCAACTCTCTTTGGCTTTTTCCAACTCCTGTAAAGCCTCGATCTTAGTCTCTCCATCAGCTATGCAACCTTTCAAGTGGGTATATTCAGCTAAATATCCACCACCCTCTTCAGGGCTTAGTTTTCTTATCTTAATTTCTTCATTCATACTATTCTCCATTTATTTCATCTATCATTTGTAAAAGTTTCATTATATAGATAGGCTTTATTGGCTTATGGGCAGGAATAGTTAAAATATAATCAGCCAAAGGATGTTTTACATTTAAATGATCACCTTTACCCCAAATATACTCAAGCTCATACTTATCCAATATCTTTTTTATAGTATTGATATTAGTATCTTTTGGATTATTCCGTAACTTTTTAATTAGCTTCTCTATTTTGCTCATAATTTATTGTACTTGTTTTATATTAATACACACTTAATACACATGTATGGGCAGTACTTTTTTATAAACTATATCAATTCTATGGGTTTAGCGTTGAAAAAGAGCTAGAAAGAAAAGTATATAAGTACAATAATTCGCATCCTTTATATGAAGTAAAAGATCAAAGAGGCAGAGATCAAAGGTAGGTCAATCCGATGAAATATAAAACCAACCTTAAGCAAATGATTGCTGCTCAAATAACTCAGCGGTAAAATCATCTCGATAATGACAATTTCTCTTAATTTCTGCCATAGTGGTTTTTCCAG
>Ga0164318_10006390_pt1 | contig 11410 bp, 8 predicted proteins | sample GuaBasSedimGuay9_FD_113734 | JGI IMG/M metagenome (GOLD analysis project Ga0164318, IMG submission 113734) | Subseafloor sediment microbial communities from Guaymas Basin, Gulf of California, Mexico - Guay9, Core 4571-4, 0-3 cm | ecosystem: Environmental > Aquatic > Marine > Hydrothermal vents >... | reverse complement strand
TTTGCCTTCCTGAACCGACAAAAACTCCTTCATCAGGACTTCTTCTCCCAACTTGGCATTGGCTATCATATGCTTCTCCGCCAGCACCCCGTCCCGGGCCTTGAAAGCGGCAATGATGCGGTCGTGATCCGCGTGCATTTTACTCAAACTGGAACTGGAGGAAACAAAAAAACGAAAGCGCAGAAACTGCTGCACCAGGTTGGTAACCACCAGGATGATTTTCTGGTTGCCGCAGATATCAAGAATCAGATTATGGAACTCATTGTGAACTTTCGTCAACCCGGCCACATCTATCTTCGCGGCGTAATCCTTCATTTTCTGGTTCAGGCGTTCCAGCTGGCTTATTTCCGCGTCGCTGATTCTCTCCGCCGCAACGCGGGCGGCATAGCCTTCGAGCACCGCCTTAATCTCGTAAAAATCCTTGATGTCCTTGGCGTCAAGCTCGGCGACGATGGCCCCCTTGCGCGGGATGATTTTCAAAAACCCTTCCGATTCCAGCTGCCGGAACGCTTCCCGGATCGGCGTGCGACTTAAACCGTAGCGGGAGGCAATCTCCAGTTCGGTAACCCGCTCTCCCGGCTTGATTTTCTGCTGAATAATCGCCTCCCGGAGCAGTTCCGCCACCTTCTCACGCAAGGTACGGTGGCTGGCAATGATTTCCGATATATTTTTGTGCACGATAAACTAATCCTCATCTACATTACCATTAAAATTTCATTCCAAAAGCCGCGAGTACAGCGGCCACAGGCCGCTTACCCGGCCGTTTCCTTAACCTTTTTGAAAAACCGACGATTAACTGCCGAAAACATTCATCGAAAAAAATTGCTTCCGACCGAAAATTCCTTAATGTTTTCCATCAAAATGTCGACTCTATGTATATAGTATACAATTAAAAGTCAAGTGTTTTCTGCCGAAAGAATACATAGTACCAAGCCCGGTACGGGACCGGCGGGGGCGATCCTTTCAAGAAACCCTTTTCCGGATAAGAACCATGCATTGTACTTTCTTAAAGAAGCAAACAAAATGAATTATCAGGTTACGTTATACACCCAAAACCATTCTCCCGCCACGGAACAGGACGCGCAGCAGATAGATTATCACGAACAGCACCAGATTGAAAACGTGGTCAATCGCCAGGTTCTGGCCCGGATTAAACCGCTGTCCGAACCCGGTTTCCCGGAAACCGCCGCCGAAGACACGCAGCAGCAGTTCTTCGTGGTCGAGGACCCCCATGAACTCCTGGGGGAAAACGTTGCCATCCCGGAAGAAGATCCGCACATCATTGTCAGCACCATTAACGGCTACGTCAAGGTGGAAAACAACCGCATTGAAGTGCGCGACACCCTGATCATCGACGGCGACGTCAACTTCAAGACCGGCAACCTGACCTTTATCGGCAAGGTTATCGTCAGGGGCTCCGTTTTTTCCGGCTTCAGCGTCAAAGCCAGGCAGCTGATCGTTGAAGGCAGCATCGAAGGCGCCCGCATCGACATTGACGAAGACCTGATTGTCCGCGGCGGCATCATCGCCTGCCAGGAGCAGGGCATTCACTGCGGCGGAACCGTGCTGACAAAATACGTGGAAAACTCCAGCATTGAAGCCCAGGGCAATATCTTTATTGAAAAGTCCGCCCTTCACAGCCAGCTGACCACCAACGGCAGCATTATTTTCCTTCATGAACCGGGAGTCATCGTCGGCGGCAGCTGCCGGGTAAAAAACAGCGTGTATGCCAAGATCATCGGCGCCAAGTGGGCAACGCCCACGCAGTTTTTTCTCGGAGTCGACCCCTTCCTGATGCAGAAAAGCCGGAAACAGGAAAAAATACTCCAGGCCAAACAGGAAGAGGTCGATGCTCTCCAGGAACGGCTGGAAGAGATTCACCTCTTTTTTGAGCAGGAGCACGAACAGGTCAGCAGGGAAGAGGCGGAAGAACTGCAGGAAGAACAGGAGCTGCTGCAGGCCAAGCTTTTGTATCTCAGCGAACAGCTGCAGGTGGAACAGGAAAACCTGAACGCCCTGGAAGAAAAGATAAAACTGGACCAGGAAATCAACACCAACTGCCGGCTCTACGCTTTCGACACCCTCTTCCCCGGGGTTGAAATTACCATTAAAGAATCGAGCCTAAAAAGCGATGCAGTACATAAGCATATTTTTTACTACGAGGAAAACCAGGAAATAAGAATAGGCAAAACATAAAAGATGGATATTGCGACCATAATAGGGATTGTCGCCGGGGTTGCCCTGATCATCGCTTCCATCCTGATGGGCAGCGGCCTGGGAGCTTTTATTGACGTCCCCTCGGTACTGGTGGTTATCGGCGGTTCGGTTGCCGCGCTGCTGATCTCGTTCCCGCTCGGCCAGGTCATCGGTTCGATTAAAATCGCCCTGAAGGCCTTTTTCAGTCCCAAGCAAACGCCGGAAGAAGTGATCGAAAAGATCGTGGACCTGGCGGTCAAGGCCCGGAAGGAAAGCATCATCGCCCTGGAAAAGGAAGAAATCGAGGAGCCGTTCCTGGCCAAGGGCATCCGCCTGGTGGTTGACGGCACCGCTCCCAACCTGGTGCGAGCCATTCTGAAAACCGAGATCGGCTTCATGAAACAGCGGCACCAGAGCGGCCAGAAAGTTTTTAAAACCCTCGGGGCCATGGGCCCGGCCTTCGGGATGATCGGCACCCTCATCGGCCTGGTGCAGATGCTGCAGAACCTCAGCGATCCCGGTGCCATCGGCCCGTCCATGGCCGTGGCCCTGCTGACCACTTTCTACGGCGCCATCCTGGCCAACCTGATCGCCCTGCCCATCGCCGAAAAACTGGGAGGCAAGTCAGCGGAAGAAGTCCTGATGATGGAGGTGGTCATCGAAGGCGTCTTGTCAATCCTTGAGGGGGACAACCCCATTATTGTCAGGAGCAAACTGGAAGCTTTCCTGAGTCCCAATCTGCGCCAGGCACAGCAGGAAGAGGCTTAAATGGCGGAAGAACAGCAGGAGTGCGTCTGCGAAGAATGCGAGTGCGAGGAATGTGAAGAGGGAGCACCGGCATGGATGGCCACCTTTGCCGACATGGCCACCCTGCTGATGACCTTTTTCGTTCTCCTGCTCTCCTTTTCCAACATGGACGTGGTGAAGTTCAGGAGCATGCTTGGCTCCGTCAAGGACGCCTTCGGCACGGTCACCGAGAATCCCGGTGACTTCGAAGAACGCTCCAGCACCCCGGTTTCCATCCAGCTGTCGGAGAAGGAAAGCAGCATGATTGACATGCTGGAGATGAGTGAGAAGATCAATCAGGCCATTGATGATCACGAACTGGAAAATGAAGCGGAAGTTTCCGCCGATGAAAACGGCGTCACCCTGAAAATCACCGGGAAACTGATGTTCGACGCCGGGTCTGCCCAGATCAAGGCGGAATTCAAGCCTTTCCTGGATTCCATCAGTAAAATCATCAACGACAACAGCTATCCGGTGGCTATCGAAGGGCACACGGACAACATTCCCATAACCTCCTCTCCACTCTACCCGTCCAACTGGGAGCTTTCTTCAGCCCGGGCCACCGCCGTCCTTCGCTACCTGGTCGAGGAAAAGGGCATCCCGGCCAAGCGGCTGATGGCCGTCGGCTACGCCGACACCCGGCCGCTGGTTCCCAACGACACCCCTGAAAACCGGGCTAAAAACCGCCGGGTGGAATTTCACTTCATGAAGGAATCCTCTTCTTCACCACCGCCGGAGAGTTGACGCCAACCCCAAAGTGATTGCTTCCGGATCGGTGCTTTCCGCGACCGGCGACGGCAACCCGCCGTCAGGCAAAAAAATCTTCCATGCCCTTGACCAACACCTGGTTGTGTGCCCGGTCTTTCACCGCCACCCTGAGATAGGAGTCATCCAGGCCGGCAAAATCCGGGCAGAGGCGAATGAGCAGTCGATGGCGGCGGCGGAGAAAATCACTGAGTTTACGGGCGGAATATCGACTGTCCAGCTTCATCAACAGGTAGTTGGCCCGCGAGGGAAAAAGGCGCAGGGCGGAGATGCGGGAAAGCTCCCGGAAGAGAAAGTCCCGCTCCCCGGCAATGAAGCGGCGGCTTTCCTCGATAAACGCCCGATCGGCCAGCGCCTCCCGGGCGGCGGCGATGGCCAGGCTGTTGACGTTCCAGGGCTCCTGGTGACGGCGCAGCTCGGCCACCAGCCCGGCATGGGCCAGAAGATAGCCGCAGCGCAGACCCGCCAGGCTGTATATTTTCGTCAGCGACCGCAGAACCACCAGGTTTTCAAAGTTTTCCAGCCGCGATTCCATTGATGAATCCCCTTCGACAAAATCAATAAAGGCTTCATCGACAACGCAGGTCGTTCCCCGGCGGCGGGCGGCCTCCAGCACCAGGCACAATTCCTCCGGCGCCAGCAGGCTCCCGGTGGGATTGTTGGGATTGCCCATGAACAAAAGGTCGGGTTTGTCGTCCAGGGCCTTGATAATCTCCTGGGACTGGGGAATAAAATCATTTCCACTCAGCGTTTGGCAAAAATTCACGCCGCCGCCGTACAGCTTCACGGCCCGCTGGTACTCGGTAAAAGCGGGGGCGATGATGAGCGAGGTTTTCGGTTTCAGCACCCGGACCAGCAGGTAAATCAGTTCCGTTGAACCGTTGCCGGCCAGGATTCCCGATGCCGGATGACCGCCGGTTGCGGCAATTTGCCTGATCAGCGAGTCCGCGTACATCTCCGGGTAATGCTGCAGATGATCCAGGGCCCGGGTCAGTGCCGTCCGCGCCCTGGACGGCAGGCCCAGGGGATTGATATTGGCGGAAAAATCCCTTATTTCCGCTACCGGAACTCCCAGTTCCGCTGCGGTTTGAAAAACGGTGCCGCCATGCACCGGCGGCTTTTTTTCTCCTACCATACCACCCACACTCCCAGAAAAGTCATCAAAACCGTGCACAGATAAAGCACTTTCACCGCTTCTCTTACCTGGCCGCCGTGCAGGGGGGCCAGCGGCTCGCCGATAAATCCCTTGTCCACCTTCCTGCCGAAGTAGCTTGACGGGCCACCCAGCTCCATCCCCAGGATGCCGGCCATCGCCGCTTCCGGGTAGCCGCTGTTGGGACTGTGATGGACATGATGATATTTTTTCATTATGCGCCAGCCGCGGACGGGATCATAGCCCAGCAGCCAGCCGGCGGCAATAATGAGCAGACCGGAAAGGCGGGCGGGAAGATAATTAGCCAGGTCATCGAGGCGGGCCGCCGCCCGGCCGAAAAATTCATAGCGGTCGCTGCGGTAGCCCAGCATTGAATCCATCGTGTTCACCGCCTTGTAAACCATGGCCAGGGGAACGCCGCCCAAAAGCAGGTAAAACAGCGGCGCCACCACCGCGTCGCTGATATTTTCGGCCACGGTTTCCACCACCGCCTTCAAAATCTCTTCACGGTCAAGGCCGGCGGTATCCCGTCCGACAATCATGGCCAGGGATTTCCTGGCTTCCTCCAGGCCTTCTTTTTCCAGGGCAGCAAGAACCTTGATGGCGGCCCGGGCCAGGCCGGTGGAAGCCAGGCAGGTGTAGCCAAGGAAGGCGGCCACCAGGAAGCCTGAAAACGGCCAGATCAGGTATGCCGCTTTAATGACCGCCCAGCTCAGTACAAAAGTCAGCAGGCAGACAATGAAAACCAGGACGGTGCCGGTGGCCAGTTCCCGTTTTTCCTCCCTCTGTTCGGGATAAAGGCAGTGTTCCAAAAACTCAATTATTCGGCCGATTAAAACCACCGGGTGGGGAAAAGGCAGGGGAGCGTCGCCAAGAAGAATATCGGCTGTAACAATCAGTACCAGTGCTGGCGGCGTTATGCGAAAAATCATTTACTGTTTACTCTGGTTTCCATTGAGAAATGAACACTGGGAGCCTGTCCGGAAACGGCGGTTTCCACATGGAAGCTAACCAGGGATATTTGAGAAGGCTTTCCTCCATAGCGCAAAAAATATCTATTGTCAAAAAAATGTTGATCTGCTAACATTGGTAGTTCGCGTAATTAATTATCTAACATATTGAAAATAAGCCTTTTTTCCTATGCACAATCATCTTTGGTCCCAGGTTCTTGACCACATCAAGGAACAGGTTAGCGAACATAACTATCTGACCTGGTTCAAACCGATAAAAATCAAGAAAATGGCTGACTCTGTCCTTACTTTGGAGGTACCCAACCGCTTCTTCAAGGACTGGCTGGCGGAAAACTATCCTACCGCGATTGAGGATGCTCTGCGAAAGGTTTCTTCCGCCGACATAACGGTTTCCTACGTGGTAGCCAAAAAAAAGCCTCACTACCTAAAACAAAACAGCAAAAAACAGCAAGAGGATGATTTGCCTGCCCCCTTGTCTTCATCTGCCCTGGCGGGAAAGGATTCCCCCTTCAATCCCAAGTATACTTTTTCCGAATTTGTCGTTGGCCCTTCCAACGAATTTTCCCATGCCGCCGCCCTGGCGGTCGCCAAGCAGCCCGGTTCCAGCTACAATCCTTTATTTATCTACAGCAGCGCCGGCCTGGGAAAAACCCATCTTTTACACGCCATCGGCAATCACATAAATCAATACAACAACAAGCTTAAAACCCACTACGTCACCTCGGAAGATTTTACCAACGACCTCATCGGGGCAATCAAGGAAGATAAAATGCCCCAGTTTCGCAATAAATATCGCCAGATGGATGTTCTGCTTATTGATGACATCCAGTTCATTGCCGGCAAGGAGCGCACCCAGGAAGAATTTTTTCACACCTTCAATTCCCTTTATAAAAGCCACAAGCAGATTGTCCTGACCAGCGACAAGTTTCCCATGGACATCCCCAAGCTGGAAGACAGGCTGCGCACCCGTTTTGAATGGGGCCTGATCGCGGATATCCAGCCTCCGGACAACGAAACCCTGGTCGCCATCCTGATAACCAAGGCAAACCAGGAAAACCTCAAGCTCAGCACCGAGGTCGCCTTTTTTCTGGCTGAAAATGTTTCTTCCAACATCCGCACCCTGGAAGGAGCCCTGCTGCGCATCGCCGCTTTTTCTTCCTTTGAGAACAAGCAGGAAATATCCATCGATTTTGTCAAAAAAGTTTTAAAGGACATTATTAAAATGGATGAAAAAATAATCACGGTCGACAACATCATTACCGCCACCGCTGATTATTTTCACCTTAAAACCTCTGATTTAAGATCGCGAAAAAAGACCAGGAATATTGTTTTTCCCCGGCAGATAGCCATGTATCTTTCCCGGCAGCTGACCCATTGCTCCTACCCCGATATTGCCGACAAATTCGGGGGAAAGGATCATTCAACCGTCATTTACGCGGAAAACAAAATAAAAAGCAAGCTTTCCAAAGACAGCAGTCTTCAGGACATCATCAATAAAATAAGCAGTGGATTAAAAAAATAACTTTCCTCGCTTTGTTTAAAAATCTGTCTATTCATTTGGCATAAAGTTGTTGAGTTTTTGTTATAATTCTTATTTCATTGAACCATTGTCGCCGCCTGTTGTATCTTTTATCGAAAAGCGGTTTTTATAAACAGGAAATTGAACAGTAAATATTTAATAAAAACAATATGTTGTACCATTTATACACAAATTAACATGCTTTATTACTACTCCTATAATTTTTTATTGTTTTAAGGACTATATTATGGAGATAACAGTTAAGAAGAACCATCTGGTTAACGGTTTGCAAAAAATCCAATACATTCTGGAAAAAACCTCCGCGCTGCAATATTCACAAAATATACTTATAACAGCAGCTGATGATATTCTTTCCATCATTGCGTGTGACATTGACTGCAGCGCCAAAGCCACGCTTCCTTCAACGATAAAAGAAGCGGGAACCATCTGCGTCAATGGCAAAAAGATATTTGAAATTATTAGAAATCTTGATGATGAAGATATTGTCATCAAAAAAGATGGGGAAGAAAACCTGGTTACCATCAAAGGTAAAAAGAGTTTTTTTCACATTCTGAGTGCCAAGTGGGAGGATTTCCCGGTTCTCAATTTTGATCCGCCTGATGATTATTTTACCATTGAGGCGGCAACCCTGAAAAATCTCATCGAAAGAACGATATTTTCTGTGGCCCGCATCTCGGATCCCCGCTACAACCTGGAGGGAATCTACGTGGAGGTGGGGCCTGAAGCAGAGGAAGAAGAGGCGGCGGAAGAACAGGATGCATTGCTTACCTTTGTTTCCACCGACGGGCACCGGGTGTCCGTGGCTAAAACCGATAAAATAGACGGTCACATACAGTTGGGTGAAAACCGTATTTTTTCCCGGAAAAGCCTGGTGGAAATCAAGAATGTTTTTGACGACGAGGAAAAACTCAAAATCAGTTTTACCGGCAATGACGTTTACGTAACCGGGGAGACCTTTATCATGGTTTTGCGATTGCTGAAGGGTAATTTTCCCGATTATCGCAAGATGATACCGACCACCTTTTCCCATGAAATCCAGCTGAACCGGGAAGATTTTCTGCGCATCCTGCGAAGAATGAACGTGCTTGCCTACGATAAGTACAAGGGCATTATTATGAGTTTCAGTGAAAACAAGCTGACCATTAATATTAATAATCCCGAGATGGGCAACGCCCAGGAAGATATGCAAATCCCCTATCACGGCGAACCTTTTACCGTTTCTTTCAATATCAGGTATCTGCTTGATTTTCTCCAGGTATCGACGGCTGAACATATAAATCTTTTCGTCAGCGGCGGCATGCAGCCCTGTATTTTCAGGGAAGAAGGAAACGACAACTATCTCAACGGGGTTATGCCGATGAAAAGTTGAGTTGTAAAGTAGTACCATGGCCGGCTCCGAGGCGACCGCCGCGAATCACATCGTGTGATTCACTCGGCGGCCAATACCGCTACGAGCCAAGCCCGAACATCCTGAAATTAACTCTTGGCAGCAAGTTGGATTTTCTTGTTTTTTATAACGATCTTTCAGAAGTAAGGTACTGATCAGATAAGGACAACAATGACCAAAACATACAACGCGGAAGAAATTAAACTGCTGGAAGGACTTGAGGCGGTCAGAAAAAGGCCGGCCATGTATATCGGCAGTACGGACGTTGCCGGTTTGCACCACCTGATTTATGAGCTGGTGGACAACAGCATCGATGAAGCATTGGCGGGATATTGTCAGAAAATATCGGTAACTATTCATGTTGACGACTCGGTAACGGTGGAAGACGACGGTCGAGGCATCCCTGTCGACATTCATACTCAGACCGGGCTGCCGGCCGTGGAGCTGGTGCTGACCAAGCTCCATGCCGGGGGGAAGTTTGACAATTCGGCCTACAAGGTTTCCGGGGGCCTGCACGGAGTGGGGGTGTCGGTAGTCAACGCTTTAACCGAATACATGGAAGTGGAAATCCGCCGGGATGGAAAAGTCTATACCCAGCGCTATGAACGGGGCCACAAGGCAACGGAGCTGACCATTACCGGCAAAACCAGGAGAACAGGAACCCTGATTCACTGCAAGCCGGATCCGGAAATTTTCGAACAGACGAGTTTTAACTTTGACATCATTACCCGGCGGCTCAGGGAACTGGCTTTTCTGAATTCGGGAATACAAATCCTGGTGGAGGATGAGCGCAACGGCGGCAAGAAGCGGGAATTTCTGTACGAGGGCGGCATTGTATCTTTTGTGGAGTATTTGGGCAAGAACAAGTCTCCTCTGCACAAAGATCCCATTTATATTTCGGGAAAGCGGGAAAATGTGGAAATGGAAGTGGCCATGCAGTACAATAATGGCTACACGGAGCAGGTCTATACCTTTGCCAACAACATCAATACCCATGAAGGAGGCAGCCACCTGGTCGGGTTCAAGGCTGCGGTTACCAGAACCATCAACAGCTACATCAACGCAAAAAATGTTCTAAAGGGAAAGAAAGTCACCATCAGCGGCGACGACATCCGCGAGGGCATGATCGCGGTTATCAGCGTGAAAATTCCCGACCCCCAGTTTGAAGGTCAAACCAAGACCAAGCTGGGCAACAGCGAAGTCAAGGGGCTGGTGGAGTCACTCATCAATGAACACCTGTCCAGCTTCCTGGAAGAAAATCCTTCCATCGCCAATACCATCGTTCATAAAATCGTCGATGCCGCCCGGGCCCGGGAAGCGGCCCGAAAGGCCCGGGAGCTGACCCGGAGAAAGGGACTGCTGGAATCGTCCATGCTGCCGGGAAAACTGGCTGACTGCCAAGAGAAGGATGCCCGGTTCAGTGAAATATTCATTGTCGAGGGCGACTCCGCCGGCGGTTCAGCCAAGCAGGGTCGGGACCGGCGCAACCAGGCCATTCTGCCCCTGAAGGGCAAAATCCTGAACATCGAAAAGGCCCGTTTTGACAAGATGCTGGCCAGCGAGGAGATCAAGACCCTGATTGCCGCCCTGGGCACCGGCATCGGTCCGGACGAATTCAACCTGGAGAAACTGCGCTACCACCGAATTATCATCATGACCGACGCCGATGTTGACGGGTCGCACATCCGCACCCTGCTCCTGACCTTCTTTTTCCGCCAGATGTCCTCTCTGGTGGAAAAGGGACACCTGTTCATCGCCCAGCCGCCGCTCTATCGCATCAGCCGGGGGAAGTCGTCCGAGTATCTCAGCACGGATAAGGAACTGAATGATTTTATCATTAAAAACAACACTAAAGACATGGTGGTGACGATCAAGAATTCCGGTCGGGAAATAAAGGGGCCCACCCTGGTGCAGACCCTGTTAAAGCTGGTTTCCTACAAGTATTTCATGGACAGGTTAATAAAAAAAGGCTATACACCGCGGTTCATCAAGCTTTTAATGAAACATGGCATCACCACCCGCGAACATCTGCGGGATGAAAAGAAGGTAAAGAGCTTTACCAAGCGCCTGGTGGAAGCCGGCCTGCAGATAAAAGAGTTTTCCTTTGACGAGGAAAGCAACGTCAACAAGCTGATCATTGCCGATGAACGGGGCAAAAGAATTTTCCCCCTGGACGCGAGACTGGTAAAATCCATCGAGTATGAGACCCTGGTTCAGCTCAATGAAGCCTTAAAACAGCTGGAAAACCCGCCCTTTCTCCTGCAGTCTAAAAATGATCTTCTGGAACTGGAAACGAAGGAAAAATTGCTGCTGAAGGTGCTGGAAATCGGGAAAACCGGCATCTCCATCCAGCGTTATAAGGGGCTGGGGGAAATGAATCCGGATCAGTTGTGGGAAACCACCATGAATCCGGAATCCAGAAAGCTTCTGCAGGTCAGGATAGAAGACGATGTGGAGGCGGATGAAATATTTACCGTTTTGATGGGTGACCAGATTACCCCGCGGCGGAATTTCATCGAGGAAAACGCCTTGCTGGTTTCTAACCTGGACGTGTAGCCATACGTATCTTTCTCAAATGATGTTCATCTGGAAATATTTATTTTCCAATGAAG
>Ga0164318_10006389_pt1 | contig 11412 bp, 10 predicted proteins | sample GuaBasSedimGuay9_FD_113734 | JGI IMG/M metagenome (GOLD analysis project Ga0164318, IMG submission 113734) | Subseafloor sediment microbial communities from Guaymas Basin, Gulf of California, Mexico - Guay9, Core 4571-4, 0-3 cm | ecosystem: Environmental > Aquatic > Marine > Hydrothermal vents... | reverse complement strand
TTGGCAGTTGAAGCTAATCCAGCCAACAACATCAGACCCCCAAGCATAACCGTGAAATTCATTGGTAACACTATTTAAGGAAACGCCATAATCAGGCAAGGTTCCTCGCAAACTGATCCAACCGTCCCATCCATTATGAGCCAACGCTCTTGCCCAGCCGGAAACCTCTCCAGTAGTAGTAGAAATTCTTGCCTCGCAGGGAGCACTGGGACAACCAGCTAAATCAGTTGAATTAAAGCTAACCCAGCCGATATTATCTGACCAGGCATAGCCAGAAAAAAGCCCTGTAGTAAAATTAACGCTCACCTTATAATCTGAAGTTCCACAAATATCTGACCCTCCCGGGCCTCCCTCTTGGCAGTTGAAGCTAATCCAGCCAATATTATCTGACCAGGCATAACCACTAAGATCATATACCTCTCCACTAGGACTTCTTTCCTCTGCAGCAATTTTTGTTACTTGCGGTTCAGGCGAGACATATTTACGAACACGAAAATCATCAAAATAAAATTCAAAAGCATTACCTCCCCAACTTTTCCCTGCTATATGAAAATGTAAGGGATTGAGGTTGACTCCGGTAATTTCTTTTCTGAGTGTATAATTTATTCCATCCGACGACCAATAGAATCTGTAAGTTGTCCCCTCTTTTATAATCCTTAAGTAAATGGGATCTATGGTTGAAGCTACAAATTCTTCCGGTTGGCCTGATTGTTGATAAACGACTCGCTCACTGCCACTATTATCTCCTCTCCATATCCATCTGATATCAGATTCATAACTACTTGCATCTTGAGCAATTCCCAAAGACCCATAAGTATTAGTAGGACAATCTGCATATCCATCCATTTTTACATCAACAACATAATCCTTACTTGGATCAGCAACTACCCATGCCCTTGGTGCATCATTTGCACCAGCTGCCCACCAATCACAACTTGCAGAGCATGAAAACTTCATCCTTTTAGTTGTCTCGCTTATACTACCCATATGAGCATTGTAATTCCAGATACTGGAATTTATTGAGTTATCCTCAAAATCGTCAAAGAATTCAAAGGTATCTGTTCCATCACTCGCAGAACCCACGGAAGGATTACCGTAGTACATATAGATAGTTGACTCACCACTGGGAATAGAAGGAACTTTGACCCAAACATCTGCTGAAATACCATCTGTTTTTGATTCTAACCAATAATCTAATTCTCTGTAATTTGAATCTTCTTGTTTTACAAATCTTAAATCATTGAAGTTGCTCTGCATATCTGAATCATATTCAATATCATCTAAGAATATCTGATAATCTCTTAATTCTGAACCAGAATTGGAAATAGTTATTGGCTTTCTTCTGGTAAATTCATTTCCATCTGCGTCATGCCATTTATCCTGCCAGAGAGGACCGGGATTGGCTTCCACTGTTATTTGTTGAGAAACGACAATAAAAAAGGAGCTAATCAAAATAACTCCTAAAGCAAAAAGAAAGGCAATGCTTACAATAATCCAAGTATCAAAACGGTTAAGATTACGCTTTATCATTCCTGCTAAATTATTTTTTATTATATTTTTCTTAACCATAAACTTTTATTGTATCCTCTTCTATTTTCATAAAGGATCAAGTTTAGAACTAGAAAATTAAAGGGCCTAGCTTGAGTTTTAAATTTATCTAATCGGTTCTTTTATTTAATCCCAAAATGAGAGGTTGATTTCTCAGTTTTAAATTTAAGTAACAGAAAATAAAATCGAAGTTATTTTTGATTTTGTTAATTTATTTACAACACACCGCATATGTATAAATAACAGGGGCACCTCCCTGGGAGCGACAAAACCACCCTCCTCCCTGTGACGAGTGAGGACCGCCATTTGTAGGAGCATTTGCTCTCCATTGCAAATCTGAAATGGATTCACACCCTCCTCCTGTCAACCATTCATCAGCTTCACAATATTTCTTACATTCTGTAACTGAACCACCACTACAGACATTCCATCGCACAGTACACGAACTAAATCCTCCCCCTGCTGAGTCAACATATGCTTTGGTGGCTGCGTCGCTATCAGCAGTGGGAGTCGCCAAATTAGTTATCTTATTATTTCCCATATTAAGCTCTCCTGACATTGTGCCTCCTGTACTTGGAAGCGGTGGCTCTGCATTAGAACTAGGAGGACTTGCCGAGGGACCACTCCAAGCCGCGAAAACATAAAAACCAACTACTAAACAAACAACTAAAACCCCAAAAGCTAAAGAAACTAATTTAGGAGACATTTTGTTTTTTGTCATATATCTTAATGTGCGTTGAAACCACGCTCCAACATCTTTTAATGATTGTTGAAATCAGGTCTCAACATAATTTTTAATAACTTATAATTTTTAAAATACTCCTTTAAGTTTTTTCTCCGGACAAAACTCTAGCTCCATTTTAGTCATATCGCGTCTAACCTAAGCAAGCAATAAACTTAAAGACCTGGATATATTAGGGCATAAGGTATTATAACACAGGTTGTTAAATTGTTTATTGTTTAACTTAAAGAAAAATAAAGTTGACCTCATTTATTTGGGCTGGGAGTATTTGGAGAATGGAAGAAAGCTTATTTTCCAATTATCAAGTAGAAATTTATTAATAACTTTAATCTCGAGTTTACTTTGTAATGCCTCGAAAAATCTTGTAGTAAATATCAACCAATCAACTTAAAGAAAATTAGGATTAACACGCTTTATTTTTTATTCATTGACTATTTTTACTTACAGCAAAGGATGGGGAACGACCAGTGGCAGAATGCATAATCAGGTTTACCATTCCATCTTGTCCCGCGATAATTACTGCTCGCAGTCTTCCATCCTTCACACTCGGTAGAGATACCGGCGCTAGGACACAGATCCACAACTCCTCCGGAATACCACCCTGTAGGAATGCTCATTCCATCTTGGACGCTCATAACAATTTCCACTCCTGTACACATATGAGAACCGGAAAAAGCGGAATTACATTTGGCTTTCGCTCCTGTATAACCTCCTAAATTACCGTTGTAAGAGGATGGTGTTTTGCCTACATATCTTCCTATTCCTCCTCCGCCGCCCGGAGCATCTGAAGTACAATTTACTTTTGAACCATCGCTCGTACACCATTTACCACTATTTAAAGCTCCTACTTGAGGATCAGTTTCTGTATAGCTTGTCAGATACCTTCCATCTAAATCTACAGTTAAGTCAGATAATGTTCCTGTGCGACCAAGGGTAAGAATTCCATTACTTGTATTGAAGCTAACACTATCCACATAATCATTGCCATCTCCGCCTCCTCCGCCGCATCCAGTACAAGTACCGGTTACTTCTAAGTCCCCTTCGATTTTAACTCCTTTTCCGCCTTTAAAATAACCTGCGTAGTAACTGACATTCTGACTTTCACCATATACACCGCCATATTGACTACCAAGATGACCTCGAACGTCACCCCCGGTTAAAGTTTTTGTCCCAGATACGGCTGCAATATAACCCGATTGAGGAGAAACCGCCCTTACCGTCCCATCATGTATTTTTAATAATGATCCTGCCCCTGACAAAACCACATTGCCATTTATGTCTAATTTATAACCACTCTCCGGATTTGTTGTCCCGATGCCAACCCTGGTACCGTTGTCATAAATTATAGAATTACCTAAAGTCGTTCCGGCTATCCATTTTGCCAAATAATTATTCGTTCCGCTTCCGCCTACTCCTCCGCCACCACCTCCGCTAGGCCAATCTGTTCTACAATTATCAAAAGTACCTAAACATATTTTGTCAGCATAAAGTCCATCCCCGCCTGAAAAACTACCTGAAAAATCCTTTCCTATTCCACCAAAATGTGCTCCTATATATGCTGAAGTTCGAACCCCTCCTCCAGGACTTCGGTTTATAACTGTAAAACCGTGGCAATCTGCGCTACTCTCACATTTAACTTCAAATCTCCCAAGCCCACTGCTCAAATTTCCATCTCCACTAACATGCAGTTTTGTATAAAGGTCAGGATTCGTTGTGCCAATGCCCACTTTTTCAGCAAAAAGGGCAGAAATGTTACCTGCTCCACCGGCAGGATCAACATACCACCCTGGGTCATCTGTATCAATAAAAGCAGTGGCAGCTAAAGAAGCATTTTTCTCTTGAGGCGTTGTTCCAATGTTAATAGGAGTATCTACATTTGCCCCGGGAGGAGCTGTTGACGGCTCTGTCCAGGCAGCAAGAATTATAGCTGTTACAAACAAGCTGGCGCACGCTATGATAAATATAGAAATTAGAGCTCTTGATTTTGACATATTTTTATAGCTAAACCGCTTCCTGCTAAGTGGTTAAACTTAGACAGTTAGCCATTTAGCCATGTGAATTTTAATCTAAAGTATTTTAATTGTTTTTGCTTTAAATTCAGTTTTTCCCCGAATGTTTTCAGAGCTTCCTATTAAGATAAACATTCCCGGTTTAAGTAGCTTTAAGCCGGCTTTACCTGTCCGACGAAAGGTAGAGGTCTTATCAAAAGTAACTGTCTCATTAGTAAATCTAACAGTTAGAGTACGAGGAATTCCGTCAGCAAAATTAGTGCCCTGACCTCTTACAATTATTTTATCTGTTTTTACCTCAATAATCGTTCCAACTGTGTTAGAGATAACTAAAGGCATAATGGGCGAAACTAAAGATGTTTCTTGCCCTGTTTTTTCATCTTTAACCATAACCTCGCCTACTTTTCCCGCCTCAAAATCTTCCGGCTTAATAATTTCTGGCGAAAGCTCTTGAAATAACTCTTGAGATAAAGAAGCTATTTCTTTTTTTAAAGCAAATATATAATTTGTTAATATCAAAACCACAATCACTAAAATAATAATAATGAAAAGATAGTGCTGTTTTATCTTTTCAGAAACCGTATTTATAATAGGGTTTAGAAAATCTAAGATATCTTTTGTCATATTTGCTTAATTTTAGTTAATAATTTATCAACTTCTTTTGGAAATTTAATGGCTTTGCGATAAATTTTATCAGCCAATTTCTCATTATAAGTATGAGCAATAAAATTTCTGTCTTTAAGATATTCAAACCAAACTTCCGGGTCTTTTACTAAATCCAATCTAGCTGCTTCTCTAAAACAGTTTTTAGGACTTTTACATTCAAAACCTTGGTCCTCAACATAGGCCTTAATTGTTTTCCAAGCAAGCTCAAAAGTGAACTCAAATCTCTGTATCGTAGCATCTTTATGAATTCTGGTTGGCTTAAGTTTTGCCGCTTCTTTCAATTTTTTATTTGCCTTAATTAGGTCTCCGATTAAATTTTCAAGTTTTGTCATTTTATTAAAATTCTATAACCTTTTAATATTAGATAAAGCAACTTTTTTAAATTTAGAAGAAACCAGAGAAAAATCAACAATATCTACCTTAAAAGGCAAATCGGATTCCTCTAATGCTTCTTCAATCAAAGCTAATGTTTTCCAGGGCACGGATTTTTTTCCTATAATGCCAATATCATAGTCACTAAATTTTTTTGAATCTCCTGTTGCCCGAGAGCCAAAAATAAAGACCTTATATTCTTCTGGGTCAAGAAACTGAAAAATAATTTCTTTAATTATCTTTTCTGTATTTTTTGACATTGCTTTCTGCATTTATTTTATCATTTAGAAAAACTGTTAGCAAGAAAAAATAATTCACAATGCTGTTGGTTCTTGTAATTGTTGTTTTTTTCTCTTTTCCAAGAAATCCTTAGTAAACTCAAATATAATACCTACTAAAGGAATAACTAAAATTGCGCCTAAAATACCCCACAACGTACCACCGATTGCCAAGGCTACTAAGGTTAAAACTGGAGAAAGTCCTACAAATCTTTGAGAAAGAATAGGAGTTAAGATATTATTTTCAATCTGCTGAATTAAGGTAAAGGCAGTTAAGGCAAATACTGCTTTAACAAAAGAATCCAAAGCAACAACAAAAAAAATTAAAACACTGGTAATAATAGGGCCTACTATAGGAATAAAATTAAGAACTCCTGCTAAAAGACCTAAAGAAAAAGGATATTCTGTATTAAGAAGATAAAAGGCAAGATAAGAAAATACTCCTACAAACAAACAGGCAATGACTCTGCTTAAAAACCAACCAGTGACCTTTTTTTGGCACCTGGGCCAAAGGTCTAAAGCATATGATTCGTATTCTCTTGGAAAAAAGAGAATCAGGCCTTTTTCTACAACCTTTTCTTCTAAAGAAAGAAAAATAGCCATAGTTACCACAAATATAGTAGAAAAAATTCCTCCAAAAATAGCAAAAAAAGCTGTAAATATACTGTTGGTTAAACTCTCTAAAGAACTACCCAGGGCAGTGGTAAGATTTTCTAAATTTTCAAATGCCCGAATGCCCAAGGTTTTAAAAACAGGAGAAATTCGTTCAAGATATCGAGGAATAAGATGAGGCATATCTTCAACCTCAGAAATAAATAAGGGTGCAAAGGAGAAAATCAAATAACTTAAAATACCAAAAATGCATAGATAGATGGAAACCACACTAACAACCCTGGGGATTCTTTTCTTTTGCAGAAAATCTATGGCTGGATTAAAAAGAATTGAAATAATTAAAGCAAAAAGAAACCAGACAATAATGTCTTTTATTAAATAAAGAATATAAAAGCAGACCACTGCCACAAAAAGCTTAAAAATTGTACCCCAGGAAATATCTAATATATTTTTGTTGTTCATAATTTTAATAGCTTTTGAAACCTTTCTTTGTTTTTAAATGGTCCAATAAGAGCCAAATTTAGTTTTTCCGGCTGAAAAATATCTTGGGCAACCTCTAAAACATCCTGTGCTGTCACTTTATCAATTTTAGCACATTTTTCTTTTAAGGTTAAAATCTTTTGAGACAATAATTCCTGAACGGCATAAAAAGAGGCCTGAGCATCAGAGGACTCTAAAGATAAAGACAATGTGCCTTTTAAATAATCCTTGGCCTTTTGAAGCTCTTTTCTACTTATTTTTTTGGTCTTTAACAATTTATATTCCTTTAAAATCAAGGTTATTGCCTTTTCTACCTCTTGATTTTTTACTCCTGCTGAAGTAACCAAATAGCCGGTATCAGTGGCATTTTCTGAAGATGTACGAATATAATAAGCCAATCCCCGTTTTTCCCTTACAGAAATAAAAAGCCGAGAACTCATATTTCCTCCTAAAATCACTGCTAATACTGCTTGGGCATATTTTTTCGGGCTAAACAAATCATATCCTCGCACGCCTAAACAAAGATGGGCCTGGTCGGTTTTTTTAAAATGAATTAAACTTTGCGGTTGGTTTTGTTTTTCTATTACCTTTAATTTCGGTTTGGGAGGAATGGTTTCTATATTTCTGAAATATCTTTTAATTTTTTTCTCAACTGCTTCTGGATTTATATTTCCCGCAACGCAAATTATGGTATTGTAAGCTGAATAATGATTTCTCTTGTAATTCAGAAAATCTCTTCTTTTAAATTTTAAGATATTTTCTTTAGAGCCAATTATTAACCATCCAGCCGGCTGATTTCCATAAAGCAGTTTTTCCCAAAGGTCCTTAACATACATTATCGGAGTATCTAAATACATATTTAATTCTTCAATTATTACTCCCCTTTCTTTTTTTATTTCCTTTTCTTCTATTTTTGAATTTAAAAATATATCTGAAACCCAATCCAAAGCCAAATCTAAATGTAAAGAATTAACCTTTGCCCAATACCCGGTATATTCCTTCCCTGTAAAAGCATTATAGGCCCCTCCAATTTTATCCAAGGTCTCAGCTATTTTTAAACTATTAGGCCTTTTCTTTGTGCCCTTAAAAAACATATGCTCTAAAAAATGAGAAATGCCATTTGTTTCTTTGGTTTCATATTTTGAGCCAGCGCCTACTAACACCAAAACAGTTACGGCCTGGGTATTTTTCACTGGCACAGTAATAATACGCAAACCATTTTTAAGAATAGTTTTTTTGTACATAATTGTTATCTTGGGTTAATTAACCTTTTTGCTTTTTTAATTCTTCTTTTAATTTTTTAATTTCTTGCTTTAATTCTATCATCCGCAGTTCTCTTCCCACAGTAATATTATACCATTTCTCCAGTTCTTCTACCTTCTTCTTTAATTCTCTTTCTGATTTTTTCACTTTCTCTTTTGAAGTATATACCTCCTCTGCTGCTTTATTAAGAGCTTCAGACAAATCAATTATTTCTGCATCTAAACTTCCTGTAGAGAATATGGTTCTTTTGCCTGTTGGCAGTTCTTGGGCAAAATTTTTAACCCCTGAAAATGCTTGATATATAGAAAAAGACAACACCCTACTTATCATTACTGCCATTCCTAAACCAAGCAAAGAAAGGATTACGATATTTAAATCAACACTAATTATAAAGCTTAAAATCACCAAGACAACTATAATTGGCATCAAAAGAAAAAGATTGAATTTTGTTTTAAGGCTACTAAATCTAAACTGTGGCTCTTTAATTCTTTCATTTCTCCTTAATAAAATCCACCTGCACTCCATGAGAACAGGAAAAGTATATTTATGAATGAAAAAAAACATAAATGTTATCAGTAAAAATAAAGAAATCAACCCGCTTGTCAAAATGATTAAAAGGTTTGTAGTCATTCCGCTTGCCAGCCACTCAGTTAAAAGAGACAAAAAAATTACCGTCCCTCCATATTTCAATCCTTGTTTAGGGCCATCCATAGGCCTTTCGGTAAGAGAATAAAATATTTCTTTTATAGTTTCGGTTGAAAGATTGGGAAGAAGATGATCATCTTTAATATTATCATTTAACACCCTTATTTCCCTTCTTTTTTCTCTTATTCCTAAAAATCTAAGACCGCCATATTCAATAGTCAAAAATAACGCGGCAATCATTACATATAAAGGAAAGCTAAAAATAAACAGCGTTCTTGTTCCAGTTGTTTCAAAATCAGCCCTACTGAGAATTAAAAAATACCCAAAAGCAGCGCATAAAACCGCCCAACTACTGGCAGACAAAGCTATCCTTACTGCATAAGGAAATTTTGAAAATATCATATTAGCATTTTTACATTATCCACTAAAATATGATTGAAACCATTTTGTTTTTATTAAATTAACAAAAATTTTTAAAAAATACCTCGAAGAAAGAGGAGTCATATCAGCAATTTTTTCAAATCTTTCCTGTCGTTCTTTAACCCTTAAAACTCTTGCAAGCTCTTGCATTCTATAATTCGGCTTAAGTATTTTTTTGCCTATTTCTTTTCCACTTATCATAGCAGGAGAAATACCCTCGCCGGTTATTTTCGAAACCAAGCCGGCAGCATCTCCAATAAGAAAAGTATTTTTAAAAACACAGCCATTATAAAGAAAATTAAGAATAGCTGCTTCAAAATTTTTTTCAGAATAAACAAAGCGGTTTTTCTTTAAAAAATCTTCTAAAACCTCTTTGGCTTTTTTAGAAGAAAGATGTTTTGGGTCAAAGTATACACCAATATTAGTATAGTGCTTATGAGGAAATACCCACACGTATCCCCATTTTAATAATTTAGGATTAAAATAGAATATTAAATCTTTGGTCACTTGAGGGACTTTACAACAAAGACCAATTGAAACGTCTGATTTTAATCCCAGGAATCTTCTCACTAATGAGTTAGAGCCATCAGCTCCCACCAGATAGTTATAATAAAATTCTCCTTTATTTGTAATAATTTTATCCTTTTTAATTTGGGTTGCTATTGTTTCCTTTAAAATTGTAATATTTTCTGCCTGTTTAATTTTTGAAAGTAAATGCTGCCCAAGATCGTATCTATCAATAGTTTTAAGAGGAAAAATGAGTTTAACTTTATATCTTTCTCTGTCTATGTAAAACATCAACTCATTAAAACTTCTCATCTTTGATTCAGGTAAATCAAATCCTGCACTTAAACCTGTTAGTCCGCCAGCGCATACTTTGGGACCAATGATTTTATTTTTCTCAATTAATAAAACAGAAAGTTCTGTGTTCTTTAATTGTTGAGCACATTTCAAACCCGCAGGCCCTGCTCCAATAATAACAACATCAAATTTATTTTTCATTCTTCTAATTTTTCTTTTAAAACTTTTATTAAATCTTTAATTTTTACTCTTTTTTGTTTCATTGTGTCCCTGTCGCGAATAGTAAGGGTGTTGTCTTTTAAGGTTTGGAAGTCACAGGTTAAACAATAAATTGTACCAATTTCATCTTGACGACGATAGCGCCGACCAATTGAACCCAGTTCATCATAACAACACATAAAATAAGGCCTTAACATCTGATAAACCTCTTTTGCTTTTTCTACTATCTCGGGCCTATTTCTCACTAAAGGCAAAATAGCAATTTTAATTGGAGCAACCCTTTTGTTTAATTTAAGTAAAACCTCTACTTCTTTTGTGGCTTTAGTGGTTTTTGTTCTTCCACCCTTAATCTCCTGATAAGCATCACACAATAAAGCCAAAAGCAACCTCTCAACGCCCAAGGTGGGTTCTATCACATAAGGAAAATACCTCTTGCCTGTTTTATCATCAAAATATCTCAAATCCTTTCCTGAAAACTGAGAATGCCTTTTTAGGTCATAATCTGTTCTATTGGCTATTCCTGCTAGTTCTGACCAACCAAAAGGAAATTTATACTCTATATCAATTGTTCTTTTTGAATAATGAGCCAATTCTTTTTTCTTTATTTCTTTTCGCCGGAGATTTTCCTTCCTAATGCCTAAATCCAGAAAAAACCTCTCCCACTCCTTTACCCAGTAATCAAACGCTTTTTCATCTTCACCTGGTTTTACAAAATATTCTATCTCTGCTATTTCAAATTCCCGAGAACGAAAGGTAAAATCACCAAAAGTAATCTCATTTCTAAAACACTTTCCTATTTGAGCGATGCCAAAAGGAATCTTTATTCTTGAACAATCCAAAACATTTTTAAAATCCACAAACATTGACTGGGCAGTTTCTGGTCTTAAATAGGCAATATGGGCTTTGTCTTCCACAGGGCCAACAAATGTCTTAAACATTAGGTTAAACATCTGAGGCCTTGTCCATTCTTTCCCTCCGCATTCAGGACATTGATTTTTTTGTTTTGCCTTGCCCTGATTAACAAACCTGCCTTCTGCCATATGATCTGCCCGAAAACGACTGTGACATTTTTTACATTCAATCAAAGAATCTGCAAAGCTCTGTAAATGACCAGATGCCTGCCATACCTTAGAGTTCATTATCACTGTCCCGTCAATTAAGACAATATCTTGTTTTTGCTGCACAAACCGCTTTAGCCATTCTTGTTTAATATTATTTTTCATTAAAGAACCCAAAGGCCCATAGTCCCAAAAACCGCCAAGTCCGCCATAAATCTCTGAAGATGGAAAGATAAATCCCCGACGCTTGCATAAAGATACAATTTTATCCATAAAATTATTCATAATAAGAAACTATT
>Ga0164318_10006388_pt1 | contig 11412 bp, 11 predicted proteins | sample GuaBasSedimGuay9_FD_113734 | JGI IMG/M metagenome (GOLD analysis project Ga0164318, IMG submission 113734) | Subseafloor sediment microbial communities from Guaymas Basin, Gulf of California, Mexico - Guay9, Core 4571-4, 0-3 cm | ecosystem: Environmental > Aquatic > Marine > Hydrothermal vents... | reverse complement strand
GTCCGGGAGAGGTCGTTGAGAAAATCAGACATAGGGCAGAGGTTTGTATATACTGTGGTGCTTGTGCGGTTGCATGCCCTGTGAAGGCTATTGAAGTCAAGAAGACAAAAATACTGGTTGATATGGATAAGAAGGCACCTTTGGAGAAGAGAATTCTCGGAGTTTCCGCACCTGAACCATCCAGAACATCTATTTTGAGGACCAATGAGGATGTGTGTCTTGGATGCAACAGCTGTGTTGTTGTCTGTCCTGTGAATGCATCATCTGACCCATTCTTGGCAGCAGGACATCTCAACGATACCGAGAAAAAACCACTTCTGGATGTGAAGGACGGTGTGATTGTGGTCGTGAATCAGGAACTGTGTGGTTCTTGCGGTACCTGTTCTATGATATGCCCTGTCAATGCGATATGGCTTGAGAAGAGAGAAGAAGTAATGCACGAGGGGAGGGAAAAACCAGAAATAAAAGTTAAAGTTTGATTCAGGAGGGCTAAAGATGGGAAACATAATAATAAAAAACGGATATGTCTTTGACCCGATTAACAACATCAACGGAGAGGTAATGGACATTTTCATAAAAGATGGGAAGGTCGTTGAAGAGTACGATGAGAAGGATGCGAAGGTGATAAATGCAAGAGGCAAAACTGTGATGCCGGGCGGTGTTGATTCACATTCTCATGTTGCAGGAGCTAAGGTGAACAGAGGAAGGATTATGAGGCCAGAAGACCACTACCAGTGGGTCAGAGCCAAGACAGATATTGCACACAGTGGGACAGGATACACAGTCCCGTCCGTGTATCTTCAGGGATACGAATATGCAACCATGGGATACACCACAGTATTCGAGGCTGCGATGCCCCCCCTTGAGGCGAGGCACACCCATGAGGAGATGAAGGCAACACCCATAGTCGATATGGGTGCCTATCTTGTGTTTGGAAACAACTGGTTCATTATGAGATACCTTCGAGAAGGAGATGTTGAGAAGGCTGCTGCATATGTTTCATGGATGCTCAGAGCTCACAAAGCGTATGGAATAAAGTGTGTGAATCCAGCTGGCGTAGAGAGTTGGGGATGGGCAAAGAACGTCCATTCTCTCGATGAGCCAAACATTCACTTCGAGATAACACCTCGTGAGATAATAAGAGGGCTGGCTGAGGTGAATGAACTGCTTGGACTGCCAATCTCCTTGCACTTACACGCAAACAACCTTGGACATCCGGGCTGTTGGGAGATCACAAGGGAGTCTTTGAAGATTCCGAGTGATCTTGAGGCACAAACCAAGATTGAAGGGGAGCAGGATTTTGAGAAAAGAGAGCAAACCATCTATCTCGCCCATGCCCAGTTCAATGCATTTGGTGGTACATCGTGGAGAGATTTCGAATCTGGTGCGAAGGGCATTGTTGATTATGTGAATTCAGCAGACCATGTGGTAATTGACAACGGCGCAGTTCCCTTTGGCCCGGCAACTGTGATGACAGGAGATGGCCCAGCCATATTCGATCTGTACAAACTTGTCGGAGGAAAGTGGTCAAACTCGGACATAGAACTGGAGTGTGGTGCAGGTGTTCTCACCTTTACGTACCTGAAGAGTAATCCAGTGCACAGTGTCCAGTGGGCTATCGGTCTCGAGCTGATACTCATGATAAAGGACATGTGGAAGTGCATACTGACAACAGACCATCCGAACGGTGGTCCATTTGTCAAATATCCCTCACTGATAGCCTGGCTGATGTCTGAGAAGGCAAGGAATGACACACTCGAAACATGCCACAAATGGGCTTCTGAGAAGAGCGAGATTGCAACCATAGACAGAGAGCTCGATTTGTACGATGTTGCCATAATAACAAGGGCAAATCCAGCCAAGACAATTGGAATAGCATACAGAAAAGGACACTTGGGTGTTGGAGCAGATGGAGATGTCACCATATACGACATCGACCCGACAACGCTCGACTCCAACAACTACACAGAGATAGAGAAGAAGTTCAGAATTGCAGAATACACCATCAAGGAAGGAGAGGTAGTCGCACACAACGGAGAAATCACATCAGCACCAACTGGCAGAATATTCTACACAGAATCCAAGGTCAATGAAGATATTGAAAGGGATGTGCTCGCAGATGTGAGGGAGTGGTTCAAGTACTACACACTGGGCTTTGAGAACTACCCTGTTGATGAGAGATACCTGAGAAGACCGACACCCATCAAGGTGAATATGGAGGGATGAGAGATGTGTGGTATGGAAAGCAAGGTTGTGCTAACGCCAATCGGAAATTTCGATATTCCTGTTGAGGCTGAGGCTATAAGTCCTGATGTGTTTGCAGGAAAGAGTTTGAACGAGATACGAGAACTCACAGTACTCCAAGGACCACAAAAGCACAAACTTTCTGAGTTCTTCGAGGTGTCTGGAGAAGCGGGTGAGACTTCTGTCGAGACAACCATCGTAATAGAGGGAGATGTTGACAGGGTGAAGCTCATTGGATATAAAATGAGTGGTGGAAAGATCGTGATAAACGGAAATGCAGGTATGCATGTTGGTGATGAGATGAGTGGGGGAGAGATTCTTGTCAGGGGAGACGCAGGCTCATGGACTGGTATGGATATGAAAGGTGGTACCATCGTAATCGAAGGCAATGCAAAAGACCACATTGGATGCACATACAGAGGAAAATGGAGAGGTATGAGCGGTGGAATGATTCACATAAAAGGGGATGCAGGAAACAACGTTGGTGGAGGAATAACGGGCGGTTCGATTGTGATAGATGGAAACGTTGGAGCGTTCTGTGGAATAAAACAGAACGGAGGATTGACAGTGGTTAGAGGAGATGCAAAGAGGGCTGTGGGTGCTGAGATGAGTGCGGGGACGATTGTTGTGGAGGGACATATCGAGTGGTTCACTCCGGGCTTTGAATTTGTGGACGAGGTCGATGGACTTGAAATCAACGGAATGAGCTTTGAAGGGGCGTTCCTGAAATTCAGAGGGGACTATGCAGAGAAGAGCAATCCGAAGGGAGAGCTTTACGTATCCAAGGAAAAGAATCCGGAGTTGTGAGAGGTGGTCATGATGAAAATGGTTCTGAACACGGGTAGTACGATTGAGGAGGGGAGACTTGCAAAAGGTGGAGAGAAGCTGAGTGAGGAGTATAAGAAGGCATGTGGTGTTGGTTTCATGAACCCACGTGATTATGACAGACTTGGGTGTCCTGAGAGGGTGAAAGTTATAAGCAGTGATGGGAAGTACAGTGTGGTTGTTTATGCTGTGTGTGATACGGGAATACCCGAAGGGATGATATTCATCCCAAGGGGTCCATGGGCTAACATGGTTGTCAACCCATACACATTCTGTACTGGCTCACCACTCTACAAGGGGGATGTGGTCGAGGTAGAACCAACCGATGAGGAGGTGCTGAGTACAGAGGAATTGATAGAGAAGATGATAATGAGTGGAGGGAGATAAATGCTTTACAAAAACATCGTCTGTCCTGTTTGTGGTGCTGCATGTGATGATATCATTGTGGAATACGATGATGGAAAGATTGAAGTGAAGAACGCCTGCAAGATGGGTAGCGCTAAGTTCCACGAACTCGTCAGTACGCACAGAATAAAAAAGCCAATGATAAAGGAGAACGGTAAGTTTAGAGATGCAGAATGGGACGAAGCTCTGGATAGGGCTGCGGAAATACTTGCAAATGCCAAAAGGCCATTGATATTCATGGGAAGTGAAACCTCCTGTGAGGCAATGGAGGTGGGGCTCCATATTGGAGAGTATCTTGGTGGAGTGGTGGATTCAAATGCCACCATATGCCATGGACCCACATGCATGGGAATTCAGGAAGCTGGGCTTGTTGGTGCAACCTCTGGTCAGAAGAAGATACGTTCCGATGTTACGATATACTGGGGCACAAATCCGATGGAGTCAATGCCAAAACACATGGCAAGGTATGCTGTGTTCCCCAGGGGGTACTGGACAAGGAGGGGGAGATTTGACCGGACAATCATAACAATTGACCCAAGGAGAACTCCAACCGCAGTCGCCTCAGATATCCATTTGCAGATAAAACCAAACACAGATTATGAGCTGTTCTGTGCCCTTATGACGATATTGAGGGGTAAGGAACCTCACAGATCGGTTGAGAACATCACGGGCATACCAATAGAAATGATGAAGGAAGTCGTGGAGATAATGAAGAACTGTAATTTCGGGTCAATATATGTGGGTCTTGGAATTGCCTCATCATTCGGAAAGCATAGAAATGCAGAGATGGCAATGGCACTCACAAAAGAACTCAATCGCTATGCTAAATTCACCATCGGCGCACTGAGGGGGCACTGCAACGTAGCTGGCTTTAATCAGATTGCCTCATATCTCTATGGGTATCCGTTTGGACTAGACTTCGCAAGAGGATACCCGAGATACAATCCGGGAGAGTTCACAACAGTCGATGTTTTGAAGGAAAAAGAGGTGGATGCGGCACTTGTTCTGTCTGCTGACCTTGTCGCCCATCTGCCCGTAGTCTGTGGGAGGTACCTAGCAGAGATTCCGACGGTGTGCATAGACATTGCACCATGCCCGACCACAATGGCATCTGATATTGTTTTACCGGGTGTGATAGATGCGATGGAGAGCGAAGGGACTTTCTATAGGCTGGACGATGTGCCTGTTCATTTCAGAGCATTCACAAAGCCACCCTTTGACTTTACAACAAGCAACGAGGACACACTCAAACAGCTGTTTGAAAGGATAAAGGAAAAGAAATGAAACACTGGGAGTACAGGGGCAAGTGGAAATCCTACTGGAGAGATGAAAGATTAGACGAGAGCTTGAAAAAAATGGTCAAACACCATGTGTGTGTGGTCAAGGAGGGAGAGAAGACATCTACAGAAGAGGTGGATGTATGTGTTGATGAACTCTACCACATCTTTTTGAACTCGGAAAGGGTTGCCTCGCTCACAGCACTGCCCACCCAACTTGAGGAGATGGCTGTGGGACATCTCGTATGTGAGGGTTTCCTTCCAAGTCCTCCCCCATCTTTGAACCTCGAAATACAGAACAACGAAGTAAGGGTTATCACAACCACCACCGAAGGAATGTCAGAGCCAGATGCCCGAACTGAAAGTAATAAAATCAGAGGCGATGTGAAAATCACCGGTGATGTCATATTCTCCTTAATCGAACACATAACAGAGAATGCAAGACTGTGGAGGAGAACTGGAGGGACACACTCAACCCTCATAGCTGATTCAGATGGAAAGGTGCTTTTCTCGTGTGAGGATGTGTCAAGGCACACTGCAATGGATAAGGCTGTTGGGTACTGTGTCATAAAAGGAATCGAACTCTCAGAGTGTGTTGTTGCAACCACGTGCAGACTTTCCGAGGGGATTGTCAGGAAGGTTGCAAGGATTGGCATACCCATCATAGTGTCCAAGGCTGCACCGCTGTCCAGTGGAATCGAGGTTAGTGAGGAGGCTGGGATTACGATTGTTGCTTTTGTTAGGAGACCCAACCTTTACATATACACTCATCCCGAGAGGGTATTGATTTGAGGCTCGTAGCCCTCGTATCTGGCGGGAAGGATTCCACATACGCAGCATACCTCGCAAACAAAGCTGGACATGAAATCGTCTGCCTGCTCTCAATCATACCCCCCTCTGAAGAGTCCCATATGTACCACTACACGAACATTCATATGATGCCCACCGTAAGTAGTGCATGGGGTCTCCCAATAATATTACACCACTCTAAAGAAGATGAACTAGCAGAACTCGAAGAGAGTCTTTCACTCCTCAAAGTTGATGGTGTGTGTACAGGGGCTGTCGCATCAGTGTACCAGAAGTCAAGAATTGAAAATATTGCAGAGAAGCTGGGGCTTGAAACAATTTCCCCACTGTGGGGATGTGAGCCTGAGAAGACGTTATTGGAAATGGTTGATGAAATGGATGTGATGATGGTCAGGGTGGCAGCAGATGGACTCGGAAAGGAGTGGCTTGGAAAAGTTCTTGATAAAAGAACCGCATACCAGCTCATTGAGGTGTGTAGGAAGTACAGGATACATCCCATGGGGGAAGGTGGAGAGTACGAAACATTTGTGCTCAATGCTCCACATTTCAAGAAAAGAATAAGAGTGGTGTAGGGAAATGTCAGATGGCACGGAAACTCTGGCGATTATGTGATAGATGGTGAGACTGTATGAAACACAAAGTTGCAACACTCGGACCAAAGGGCTCGTTCTCACATATTGCAGCAAGAAAGCTTGTAGAGGATGCAGAAATCGTGTTCTTTGATTGTGTAGAGGATATTGTCAGAGAGGTCAGAGAGGGGAGGGGTCTGGGAGTTGTACCGATCGAGAACTCGCTTCAGGGCTCGGTTGGGGAGGTGCTTGACGCCATCCTATCACAGGATGTCATGATATGTGGGGAGGTTGTGCTTGAGATAAGACATCATCTTCTTTCAAGAGCTTCAAAAATCGAGGAGGTTGAGGTGGTGGTTTCCCATCCACAGGCACTTGCCCAGTGTCGCTCGTTCGTAATGTCGCTCACAAAAGAGTATGGTATAAAGGTGCTGAACACCACATCCACCTCAAATGCTGCAGAACTTGCTTCGAAGAACCCAACATATGCTGCAATCGCCTCTGAGGAGGCAGCACGAGAATACTCCCTTCACATCCTCAAAGCCGATGTGCAGGATAGGAAAGAGAACTACACAAGATTCGTTCTTCTGTCGAGAGAGGTGGGGGAGAGGACAGGAAGGGATAAAACTCTGCTGGCTGTTTATCTGAAAAAGGATAGACCCGGAGCACTCTATGAGATACTGGGAGAGTTTGCAAAGAGAGGAATCAATCTGACAAGAATCGAGTCCAGATCAAAGAAGAGAGAGATGGGGGAGTACTTCTTCTTCATCGACCTCGAAGGACATGTGAAAGATGGAGTGGTGACTGATGCCCTGAAGGCTTTGAGAGAGAAGGCAGATGAGGTGAAGGTGCTTGGTTCCTATGGGTGGTGAGTTTGGAGCCTCTTTTTATTCTGATTGGAGCCATAACTGGGGTGCTGATAACCCTGACATCGATAGGTGGGGGTGTTATGATGACACCTTTGCTCATCTATGCGGGTGTGAGTCCGGTTCATGCTATAGGGGCAAACTTCTTCTATGTAGTGTTTGTGAAGACCTACACCTCTGTGAGGTGCTACCTCTCTGGAGACGTGAACATACAATATCTGAAAACCATGCTCAGATGGGGAATTCTCGGAATTCTGGTCGGGTTCTCCACCCTGAAAGTCCTTAAAAATTTTTACGATTTGGATCTGATACTCGTTTATGTTGTGAGTGCTGTTGTAATGGGTGCATTGGTGTTCTACATCATTTCAGAGCTCGGATTTTCGGTATCATTCCCAAGATTCGCGCTCGCTGGCTTCATCGCAGGATTGATGACCCAGATGTCTTCGATCGGGAGTGGTGTGTTTGGACTCTTGCTCTTGAGCAGGAGTTTTTCAGAAGTAAGAACGCTGGTTGGAACGAACATGATATTCTCAATCATCATAACACTGATTGCGGGCATAGGATATATCACGCTTGCAGACATCGATGTTGTCCTCACACTCACACTCATGGCATCATCAGTTCCGGGGGTGTGGGTTGGGATGTGGCTGAAGAACAAAATTCACGAAAACAGCATGAGGATTCTGCTGTTCGTGATTCTCACCCTGTCTGCATCTCTCATGCTCATGAAACTCTGGGAATTCTGAGGTGTGTCAATGAAGAAGTTCTCGAGAAGGATGGTGGGCGAAGAGGTGGGGGGAAGGTTTGCCACCCCAGAAAATGTTGCAGAGTACAGAGCTCGCAGACTGTCGTGTAGGGTGCTTCTTGAAATAGGATGTGGAATCGGGGGGCAAACGATAGCATTTGCAAGACACTGTAAAAAAGTGATTGCGGTTGATATCGACCCGAAAATGGTAAGGTTTGCAAAACTGAATTGCAAGAGAAGGGGAATAAAGAACGTGGAATTCTTTGTTGCGGATGGAACAGATGAGGAGTTTGTGAATCGTGTTATGCACAGAAACAGAATCGGAATTGAGTATGTGTTCTGTGATCCATCCAGACCACCCAGCGAAGACGAGAGGTCTGTATCATCAATGAGTCCTTCCCCCCAAGAGATCCTGAGTGCATACCACTGGGTTAAAGGAATTGCGATAGAGGCACCCCCACAACTCACACCCGAAAGAATTCCCTTCGAGTGTGAAAAAGAATATATCAGTCTCGATGGGCAGTTGAACAGGCTAACTCTCTATTTTGGCGAGGTGGTGATGTGCGAAAGCTCGGGGGTGATGATTAACGATGAGGTTAAAAGGGTGGAAGGTTCACCGACAGACCCAGACAGCTGGAATTATGTTGATACCCTTGAGAAATTTGCCTATGAGCCAGACCCGGCAGTTGTTCAATCAAGACTGTTGCCTCCAAAATTCAGCATATACCGAATCGACAGAAAAAGAATACTCATTACATCCCCTCACCCCCTCGAATCACCATACTTCAAAAACTCCTACGAAGTTGTGGATTTCGTCAGGGGGAGTGAAATGAATGAACTGATAAGAAAGGTGAATGAAATTCTCATAAAAGAGGGGGCTGGAAAGGCGGTTCTCAGAGGAAATGTGAATCAAAAGGATTACTGGAACATCAGAAACAGAATCGAGCACGGACTAAAAAATGGAGAGACCTTTCATGTTTTCATAAAAGGAGACAGTGCCATCGTTATGAGGGTGTTAGACTGACAGACTGATGGGTTCTATCTCGCCATTCTCGAACAAGAGCAATGTCCCCTTTCCTTCCGGATGGGTTTCTGGGCTTGAAAACACGGTGATGAGTTTGCCATCCCACATTTCACAGAATCCATTTCTCACAGGTTGATGTGCTCTCACCAATCTCATGAGTGAGTTTTCCTCCAAGAAATCCATCAGCACATCCCTGCCAAACTTCTTGAAGCCCATCCTCTCTTCGTTGAAGACAAAACCACTTATTCCATCTGCTGGGTCGTTCCAGAGAAGCTCCTCCACTTCTGGAGAGGGTACCATCACTTTTGGATGTTTGTTGATGTCTTCAATTCGCTTTATCCCCTCGGATATGCCACCATGCACAAACATGACACTGCGTAGAATACAGACGTAGGGCATATACGAAAAGCATTCGTTGAAATACATCCACATCTCATGGTCATAGGTCGCTTCCACAACGTATCTGAACCCATACATCTAATTCATGTAGGGCAGTTCATGATTACCCCTCAGGAGGACTATGTTCTTGGGTCTATCGAGCTTTGCTGACAGTATCAAGTTGATTGCTTCAATCTGATGTGGTCCTCTATCGACATAATCTCCCAAGAATATCACACTCTCAAAGCTCTCAGAAATTTCAAATGCCTTTAACACCGCTTTCTTGCTACCATGCACATCCCCAACTACCACAGCACTCTTCTTCCTGAATTTCAAAAGGTTTGGCTCGGTTTTGAAGATGTCTGAACATTCTTTGAGCAGAAGAAATTGTTCATCTCTGTTCATCCAAACGGGCTGGGAGGGATTTGAACCCCCGACCAATTGGTTAAGAGCCAATCGCTCTGCCTGGCTGAGCTACCAGCCCCCTCTTTTTTATTATTCTGTGTGATAAATAAAACTTTCTATACTATAAAGTGTAATAATGCAAAAGATGATGTGTAGAGAGTGCGAGGGTAAAGGATACGTGAGTGTTGAGAAGGTTGCATGCAAGAAATGTAAGGGCACTGGTAAAATACGGTCTTTTACAGTTGGAGAGGTATCAGAAAAGAGTCTGATGGATATGGTGGAGGGGGGAGGAGTTTGTCCTGTCTGTGGGGGGACTGGTAAGGTTGAGAGAAGAATACCTTGTCCTGTGTGTGGAGGAAAGGGAGAGGTTGGTGTGTGTAAAGTGTGTGGTGGGGAGGCACCACTGGGTCAGGATGTGTGTTCGGAATGTTCTAAGAAGAAGGTGGTGTATGCACTTGACCCTGTGTGTGATGTGGGCGATATAAGAATCGGAATGCTTCTGAGCGGGATTGTGAGTTCGAAAACAGACTTTGGCATGTTTGTCATGCTCAATCCGTCGGTGAGAGGATTGATGAGAAAAACAAACTACGAGATAGGAGACAGAGTCGTTGTGAGGGTGAAGAACATCCATCCAAACGGAAACATTGACCTTGAACCCGTCAACATAAACGACTATCGGGTCGTTGAGCTTGAGAAACCGGTTGAGAAGGTCTCAATCGATTCGCTCTCTTCAAAGGTTGGCACTCTTGTTGGAATAGAGGGTGAGGTGATGGGAGTCAGACAGACGCAAGGTCCAACAATATTCACGGTTGCAGACGAAACAGGCAGTGTGCAGTGTGCTGGTTTTGAGGGGGCGGGTGTGCGGGCGTATCCCCACATAGATGTTGGCTCAGTTGTGAGGATTGTGGGTGATGTGCTTCTCAGAAACGGAGCTCTCCAGCTCGAGATTCGCTCCATCAAACGACTGTGGGGGGAGGAGGCTCTCATCGTAAAGGAAAAATTGAGAGAGGCTTTAGAGAAGAGATGCACTCCTCCAAAGATTGAATTTCTTGTGAAGAGCGAGTATCTTGAGAAATTAAGGAGTAGAATGGAAAAGGTGGCAAAGGAGCTTTTGGTGTGTGCATACACCTCCCGCCCAGTGATAATAAGACATCATGCAGATGCTGATGGTATAACAGCCGCTGTCTGCATAGAGCAAGCTCTCCTGCCAATCGTCAGAGAGATAAACGGAAAAGAGAGCTCGTACTATCTCCTGAAAAGGTCTCCATCAAGAGCTCCCTTTTATGAAATGACAGACATAGTAAAGGACTTGAGTTTTGCACTCGAAGACCAAGAGAGATACGAGCAAAAGCTACCGCTGATAGTTTTGGTGGATAATGGCTCAACTCTTGAAGATGTTCCAGCACTCAGATACACCCGCATGTACGGTATAGATGTTATGGTGGTTGACCATCACCATCCAGACCCAGAGGTTGATGAGTATCTTCTGGAGCATGTGAATCCTGCTCATGTGGGGGCAGACTACAACATCACAACTGGAATTCTGTGCCTGGAAATTGCGAGAATGATAAACCCATCCATCACGGACACCATCATGCATCTTGGAGCAGTCTCTGTTTTGGGAGACAGAGCGGAGGGAGAGGAGGCGAAAAAGTATCTCGAATTGGCTCTTGAAAAATATTCAGAAGACGAGCTCAAAAATATGGCTCTTGCTGTTGATTATCTGTCATACTGGCTCAGATTTTCTGAGGGGAGGCATATTGTCAATGATGTGCTCAATCTATCTGGAAGACCCGAGAGACACAGAAAGGTTCTTGAGACACTCGCAAATGATGCAAAGGTTGCAATCGAAAAGAGTGTTGAGGCG
>Ga0164318_10006387_pt1 | contig 11414 bp, 16 predicted proteins | sample GuaBasSedimGuay9_FD_113734 | JGI IMG/M metagenome (GOLD analysis project Ga0164318, IMG submission 113734) | Subseafloor sediment microbial communities from Guaymas Basin, Gulf of California, Mexico - Guay9, Core 4571-4, 0-3 cm | ecosystem: Environmental > Aquatic > Marine > Hydrothermal vents... | reverse complement strand
TCCGTCACTACATCTGTGAAGGTTCTGGCCGGTGCCGGAATCACTGACCCTGAAGACGTGTCCGCCGCCATAGATCTGGGCGTGGACGGAGTGCTTGTCGCATCAGCAGTGATGAAGGCGGAGAACCCTGAAGCCAAAATAAGGGAGTTTGCGGAAGCATTACTTAAGAGGTAACGGATTTTAGCATTACGTAATTAATGTTAACCGAACGGGCCCGTGGCCTAGCCTGGACAGGGCGCCGGCCTGCGGAGCCGGAGGTCCCGGGTTCAAATCCCGGCGGGCCCGCCACACAACTCCATATGTATCTTGTGCTCACTTATCTATCCTTTAGTTGTGCGAGGCCTCAAGAAAGGCAGGTTAGGGAGCACGTAAACAGCAATCATCCCTCATTGTTCTCAGTAATCCACCAGACGTGGCCGTGGCAGTGTCCGATAGGCTGTTGCCATGCGCTGTATGGAGTCTTCTGCGGTGGGAGACTAACCCAGATATCGGTGGGTATGTCCTGGAGAGTTCCCGTCCATTTCAGCCCATTATTCAACTCCGTGAAGTGGTCATCAATAAAGTCAAGATGATTCGGTGTCAGGAACCAGAGGAAATCCGCATATACTTGATTCCCCCTGAGCCACATTTTCCCGTAGACCTTGAATGTTGCTTGGATTGAGCCGTTTCCTAGGCACTTAATAATCACCTCAGAATGGTTCACCCCTCTCAAGTACTTCTTCTCAAGGTCGTTCAGGAGATTGCTCTTTATCTGCGGGAGTGCTTGGAGACATTCCTCCTTACTACTCAAGGAGCTGTAGCTAATCACCTCTCTAAACGTTATGGCTTCATCTTCAATGCCGAGCCTAATGCTTACCTTCACAGGTGTTTGCACACGTACGGAACCCACTCCTGTGAAGGTTGTGGAAGTGGTTAGGGAGGTCTGTTGAGGGTGGTAAAGGAAGTAAACTGAAGCAGACACAATCACAGCAAGTGCAAGGAGGGCTATAAGTAGGTATTTCCCTCCCATCTTTTTTCATGGGTGGAGGGACTACGGAAGAAATAAGTGTTGTTCATGCGGCTCGAATACGTATACTTCTGTTTTTAACCTCTTAAGATAATTAACTTTATCGATTGGGTAAGTTTTTAAGCCTATATTCTAGTTAAGTAGGTGAATACATAATGAAGGCATCTAGTGCATTACTGGGGATGGTACTCTTCATAGGTGCTATCATTCTCCTGATAGTTGCGTTATTTCCCGTGATGATGGCTCAAGACATTGTTAACGGCGACTGGCAGGGATTCAGAGACGTGCTGGAGTGGTGGTACTGGATAGCACGCATTGTGGGTATATTCACAGGTATCCTGATGCTGATTTCTGGTATAGCCATGCTATTCGCGCCTAAGCCTAGGGTAGACATGCTTGTGGCCGGAATTATTGCCACATGGTACTATGGCTGGATATTCCCGGCCTTCTACTCGTTGCTGGTGACCTTATCGATGGGTGCTGAGGTCACAGGTAGGGATGTTGTCGCCCTCGTAGTATATGCAATGATCTATATAGGCATAAACGTCAGGATGATGAGCATGCAGCTTTCAGCCATGCAGACCCAGCCACCAGGATCAGCGCCAACAACTCAGGAGTCTCAGGAGACTCAGTGAAGAGTAGAAGCTACGTAAAACAAACACCCCTATTTTCAATTTTTACTTTTGAGGAAAACATTCTTAAGTACTTTAAGTCCGTTAAAGTAATTGGTTAACGAAGATGAAGGTAACGGTAGTTTTTCTGGCTAGGGCAGGTGACATAGTTGATCCCTCTAAGAGGGTTGTCGAGCTAGAGCTTCCGGAGGGTTCTACATTGAGGGATCTTTTCCGCGAGATATCAAGGTCAGTCAGCAGGAGGTTAGGCGACGGTGTTCTTAGCGGACGCCTAATCTTCAAGATATGGGTTGACGGTGTGGAGACAGCTAATTTTATGATGATGTTGAGGGACGGTTCGAGAGTAATGATATCCACTCCCGAGATGGGCGGGTGAGGTTTCTAGCTCATAAGTAAATAGTTTTATGATGCTCAACGCTTAATGATTTGGTGGACCATACGGAAATTCAGTACGAGTGGTTCATCGAGATTGCTGTCCTGCTGATAGCTGCCAGGCTTATGGAGGGTGTTGTTGAGAGACTTAGACAGCCCAAGGTTTTCGCGTGGATAATCATCGGCTTGGCCCTTCCGTTTCTAGGGTATCACGTGTCGATAGTGACGTCCTTGCTGGGGATACTCGGCATCATTGTCTACCTTTTCTATATAGGCCTGGAAGGTTCACTGAGAGGTTTCTTGAAGGGGCTTAAGACAGCCGGCCCGGTTGCATTTGGAGGAGTTGCTGCAGCTCTCCTAATCCCTATACCGGTTGGTCTCCTACTAGGCCTCGGTTTCCAGGAGAGCTTCGCTTTAGGTGTTGCATTAGGGGCGACCTCAGTTACATTAACTGTCAAAACTATGGAGGAGCTTGGAAAATTACACAGTAGGGAAGGGCAGGCAATATTAGGTGCCGCAGTGGTTGACGATGTACTGGGTCTCGCCCTTCTGAGCACGCTTCTAGGTATCACTGAAGGGGAAACGGTGAGCGTTATCTTAACTATAGTGGAGATCGCTGTGCTGGCTTTCGCGGTATGGTTCGGCATAGCCTACGCCTTCCAGAAGGTCGGTAAGCCTCTATACCGATACTTCTCTAGGCTCAGTGATGAGGCTCCCGGCCTAACTCTGACGTTCGCAATTCTACTAATTTTTTCATATTTTGCGGTTCAGCTTCGCCTCAGCTCAATCCTCCTCGCTTACGCCTTGGGGTTAGGGCTTTCTACCCATAGGTACATCGCTAAGAAAGTGGAATCACTTATGTACCCGCTCATAGTTCTTTTCACTCCTCTATTCTTTATTGATGCAGGATCCCTCCTGAATGTGGAGGAACTCTTCGGAATAAACTTCGGTAAGTCCCTAGTCGTGATAATAACTGTAATTATTCTAGGGTTCCTAACCAAACTAATAGGATGTTACATCCCTGCAAGGCTCTTAGGATTCAGCCATAGAGACAGCCTCGTCATAGGTGTGGGCATGGTGCCTCGCGCCGAGGTAATGATGACAGTTGCCCTAGCAGCAAAAGACTCCGGGATAATGGGGTCTTCAACCTACCTCGGTCTAATACTCCTCCTGCCAATAACCTCTCTTATTGTTCCGCCACTCATAGCTAAGCTTTACAGATAGCTTAACGAAGGACGGAGGAATTCGTTTTTATTACTTCTATTTCTATTCACAACTCGGTGATTATAGCGGAGAGACCTGTAATGAGTCCCGGGAAGGAACAGATCTTGAGATGGCTTGCGAAGGAGCTGAGAAAGAAAGGATTCGAGGTAAGGAGGGACTACATAATAGATGTTGCTGGTGTGACCCACGTCGTTGACTTACTCGCTATCCTCACGCCGGTGACTGATGTCGATGTGAAGCTTGCCTTCATAGTTGACTATAAGGAGCTTACTCCGGAGGATATTGAGAGGTACTACGTATGGAAGCAGGAGGGAGGATTCGATAAGGTTGTGGTCATAGCTACAGGCAAGGTCGATGTGGAGGCCTACGAGCTGGCTAAGAGGTTCGGCGTCGACATTGTTAGGGCCGGGAGAGATATGGAGATAAAGTATAAGGAATTAGGAGAGTATATCGTGGCCCATGTTCATCCAGTTATAGCGAAGGAGAAAGCTGTCGAGATACTGAAGAAGCATGAGAAAGGGTTCTTCCGACGTAAAGGGGAGTTAATCGCTTCACTACTGACCTACATCCCTCTAATTGAGTTCGAGGCTGAGGCCATGGTTAAGGGAGCTACTGAGGAGGAGTCAGTGATTAAGGTGATTGTCTTAACTTTTGACGGTATTCGAGGAGCCTTAGTTGTTGAAGAGGGAGGAACTGTTAAGCCTTTGAAGGAGAGGGGGAGTTATGCGGAGATAAGTGATCCCGCCTTAGACGTCCTGAAGATCTTGGTGAGAGACAGCTATAAAACTATAAGCGAGCTGGCGATGGAGCTTAAGCTGAGTGAGGGGAAGATACAGTCAATATCCAACTTCCTTCTAGGGAAGGATCTTGTAGACATATACTCAGATATGGTTGAGCTGAGGAAAACACTCTATGAGAGAAACTTCTCGGTGAGCAAGCTTCTTGCGGAGAAAGGGCTTAGAATGCATGACGGGGACCCGCCTGACGATAAGGACACACTGGTGATTTTCCCGAGGGTTTCTATGGAGAGGCTGATATCTTTCATGGAGGCTCTAGCTCATAAGATTAAGTCAATAATGCTGATCTATTACCCCTTCTATGTGGGGTTCTTGCAAGACCTTAACGACGTCTCTACTAGATGGCTTGTCACCATAGATGGGATAACTGGTAATGAATCTCCGGAGATGGTTTGGCTCCTTAGCCAGGTTCAAGACATCCTTGAGGATAAGGCGCTGAAGAGGGTTACTTCTCAGTAAATAGGTACCGAAACTATTTCCACGTAACCCAGCGACTCAAGCTGTACGGCCTCAGTCACATCCAAATATATTATGGAGCTTTCAGTCCTTACCTTACCCTTCAGCTGTATAGGCCTCTTAACCTTGACAGGTACTTTCCCCTCCCAGTCGATAAGGCCTGTGAAGATAAGGTAGTAAAGCCTCGTCAGGGAGTCCTTAAGTCTTGAAAGAAGCTTCGCGTCTTCCGACTTACTTGAAGGGACCTGCCTAAGGGATTTATACAGCCTTACGTTAGGTAGAGAGCTAACCACAGACCTAACTATCTCTACATAGTCACTGCATTCATGTACAGCTGGGTTGCTGTTACACCAGCTCAGAATTTCTAGGGTTTCGTTACGTATTCCGTCAATAAGCTGCTTATCTATATCCATCGGTTCAAGATCGCTTAACTCCTTCCGGAGGAACTCCCTCAACATTCTTGCTCTGTAGTTACTTCCTAGAAACTAATTAAAAATAGTTGAGGCCGATCACATAACTCTAATTATTTTCGCTAAGTCGTTGAGCTGAAGATAGACCCCTATAGGTAAAGGCACAAGTAAAGTCTGCCCCTTAACAAGATTTATCTCGGTTCCGAATGATAAGGTAAGGGAAGGGAGGTTAACCAAGCTCTTAACCATTGCCTCTCCCTTGAAGGGGGAGAGATGTATTCCGTAGGTGAAGCTAATGAGCTGGCTTTCGCTGCTGAAAGGTATGGAAGGTAGCCCAGACTTCCCGTTAATTGTCCCCCTAATCCTTATTAGTCTGGAGAGATCTTGAGTCACCTGCTCATCTATCTCTACTTTCACATTCTCAACGAGTTCAGCTGGAGGGAGACGTCTCGCTTCCTCAGGATCCACCAAGCTGAAGAGTCTTCTCCTCCACCCTCCGCTCTCAGCTATTCTCTGATCTAACTTTATTTTAGGTGGGAGGATGCGGGTTATCTTCAGCCCTATACCCTTGATATAGTCGATAAGCTCCCTTCTCTGGGAGGATGTAAGGTTAAGCCACTCATTATCCTTTGGACGTACGACAGTGTGAAAACCTCTATTTCCTGTGAAGTATATCTCTATTTCGTCCTTGGAGAATCCGAAGTCGTTCTTAAGTATGTCGAGTAGCCTCAGCTCATGCTCCTTCCCCAGCTCGATGCATTCAGGTGTAAACACATGTATCTTAGGCCCCTCCTCCAAGGTTATTGTATCGCTTCTACATCCCTTTATGTGGTCCACGTCTATGTCGAATAAAAGTTCAGCACCTATGAGTCCCTTATCATCCATCCTCTCCGCAGCGGGATCCCGGTAGAGCGCGACAGAGTAGTAGGAATTCCTAGGCGTTTCCTTAACCAGGTACTCCCTCAGAGAAGCTAGGCTTGTGAAGGAGAGGTGCCTCACATACTTCCTCGTCCTGTAGTTTTGGAAGGCGAACTCCCTGAGCAGGAAATCCTCTGGCAGAGAAAGATCGAAGCTGGAGTAGTACCTCTGCAGAATTTCTTTCAGGAGGTCTTCACTCTGCTCTTGGAGCGACATAGTAGTTCAGCTTTGCGCCTTGAATGAAGTTAAGTTCGAGGTGTACAGGCATGTCTGAGTCTGCACGCAGGACAGCTGCGTCAGCCAGCTTAATAGGTTGCTTAACGTAGGTGAAGTACTCCATACCGAAGCTCACTGTGAAGCCTGGATTATCGACCTTGGAGTCCTCGAGGACGCCTTTCTCAACCGAAAGAATCACTTCAGCCTCCCCCAGATCGCTCTCGGATCTCAGGGTCAGGTTACCGTCCTTCTCCCCTATCCATAGAACCTCCCCAACATCCTCAATTCCCGAAATAGATTCGTAGAGAACCTCCCCAGGCATCTTAAACTCGTTGGCAAGTTCCAAGCTTAGCTCAGGGATCTCCTCACCTAAATGCTCTGCCCTAAGCGGCAGGGTGAAGTATCTGGGAACACCTCTCCTCTCAAACACTAGAGTGATGTATGACTCTGTGGACTTAATCGATATCTTGTCATCTCTCTCAGCACTCCGCATAATTTTACCGAAATCCTCTAGGTTAATGGTCAAGGACTCTTCCCCATCAACCTCGAACTCGTCGAAGGACTCCTTCGGGATCATGAACTCGATGAGGGCGGTTTTCGAAGGATCCATGGCTCTAAACCATAGGCCTTCCCCATTAACCTTCAGAATTGCTGTCTCAATAAACTTGGCAGTGGCGGCCGTGACATATCTCCATAACCTAGCATCAGCGAATGAAATCCTCAACTGTAACACCAATTACCTTACACTGTTCCCGGAAATAAAACTGATTATGACTTACTCGTATTCGCGCCATGTGTATCCGCATCTTGCGCATCTGTAGATACGGGTAGGAGGCTCGTCAGCAGATCTTGTCTGGATAATCATGTAGTAGGCTTCATCATACCCGCACTTAGGGCATTTAACACCCTTCACTTTCGGTAGGGATCTGTAGTTGTCCTCATGGCTCAGGATAAACATTTTCTCAGTTTCTTTATGGTGGACTTTCTTACTTATGACGCCGCTTCTGGAGCTTACTTCCTTAACGTATCCGCACTTAGGACACACTAATACGGTTTTCCCGTTCTTTCTCTTCGGAACCATTATACTTCCGCAACGAGGACAGAACTCCATGCCTGCTCACCTAACCTATTAGGAAGTTACGTGTTTTAGGCATATTAAACTACTCGTCTCATCAATCAATTTCTTGAGGAACGGTAGGTATTCCTTAACTCCCGGAGCGTCGACAGGTTCCTTCAAGTCGTAGAAGTCAGTGATAACTATATTCACTTCATCCAGTATTGAGGTTTCCTTAAGTCTGTTGAGTGCATCCACGTATGTACCCTTAACGAGACCTACATGCTCCAAGCCTTTAAGGCCTCTGAGAAGAGCATACATTACGTATGTGTCTCCGCAGTCCAGTGTCTGCATGAGAAGCGTTCGAACTTCCTTCTTCATTCCTCAATGCCTAAGGAAGTGTTAAGCGTCTTAAGAAGCTCCTCCAGAATCCCTCTAGTGTCCTTAATCACTTCCTTAAAGACTTCTAGGGGGTGAACCTCACCGTCAGTAACTATTCTGATGGTTGGGCTACCTTCCAGAGGGTGTTCTATAGTGTATGCAGCTAGGCGGACATGAGGGTGGTTGAGCGCATGTTTAGCAATTAAATTCCCGAGGGTGTGGTCCTCACCGACTAGCTTGATCACCAGTTCCTTGGAGGTTAATTTCTTTACTTCAGTCCTCAATTCTCTCCCTCCTTCTCTCCTACAAGCTTTCTTAATAAGTTTCTCCACTCCTCCTTCACCGAAATCCTCACACCCTCCTTCACAAGCACCCCAGACTCCTCCAGCCGCTTAGCTGACTCCACAGGGTCTTCCCTCGTGAAGAAGGAGTAAGCTATTACGAGGGACTTAGCCGCTCTGGACATTTTAGGCATTGCCTTAGATATCTGGGTAAGTCTGTCTGAGAGATCCTGTGCAGTTGAGAGAATTTCTTGAGGTGATGTGCCATGTATTATTAGTCTGTCACTGTCCTTGACTATCGGTATTCCCATGAGTTTAAGGACCTCGATGAAAGCATCTGCAGGCACGGGCCTCCCCAGCTCCTTGTTAAGTGTGCTTAACCTGACGCTAACTCTTCCACCCCCAGATGTGTGAAGCTCTCTCCACCTCCGGTAGGCATTCATTAAAGCCTTCTTAGTTGCGTAGGCTTCAGACCTAGAACCATATATCCATACGGTAATCCCGTTGCCTTCCACACTGTACTTAATCAAAGATGTGTTCACTCCCTTAGCATGTATAATCTCCTCAACGAGCTGAGAACATTCCTCGAACCCGCTGCAGCGGAGATGAAGCTTCAGCGTCATGCAGTAAGCCCTTTAATGTTTCCGTAGTCGTGGGCCAGCTTCCTCTTCTCGGTACGTCCACATATAGGTCACTTCAGTGTTTTAGGTCCAGCTTTCTTCATTATTGTCCCGCACTCACCACAGAACCCAACTACTACACCGAGGGACGGCTCCCTTAAAGTTAGGTCGTAGGGAGGGTTGTCGTTAAGCACCTTAGCCTTAACTATGTCCCCAACCCTGACAACTTCATAGAGGTTCTTGACGAATGTGTCCGTAGCCCTTGAAATGTGGAGCAATCCAGTGAAGCCTGAAGGATACTTATTCCCCTTAATGTCCTTAATTATTTTCACAATAGCGAATTCATCCTTAACAACCTGCACTATACCTATCACTATAGAGTTTCTTTCAGGGACTGCTGGGGGCACAACCTTCGGCGCCACATGCACGGTTCGGGTGACTAAGTCAACCCTAACCATACCAGGTAGTGCCGCATAGATATTTCCTCCCCTAACGTAGGTCCCGAATCCCGGCATAAACTCCTCAATAACACATATCTCGTCTCCTGGGAGAACACTTCTTCCATTTATCTCGTTAATTCTTGCCAATCCTTACCCTCTATAAGGTAACGCTATTTTCTTTTAAAAATGATTAAAGCAACCTTCAGGTAGTGGCTTCTTTTCCTATGTTTCTCCATGCTCGGCCTCAACCTAAAGTCCTGTATCAGCACACTGCTGTACTCATACCCGTACTTCTCCGCGACCTCGCTGACGACATGGTGAAGACCTTTACTAACTTTATGGAAGGAGTATATGGTGTCACAGAGCTCCATAGCTCTCCTCAGGAAGTCTATGTCTGAACCCCTAGACTTCACGCCGTAGGGAGGGTTCATCACAACCGTGCAGTCACCTAACCTCCTCGAGAAGGCAGCACTCCTCACATCGGTCTCGACTATGTCGTGAGGGACTTGGCCACGGGTACTCAAGGCTTCCTCAGCTAATGCAAGGGATTTATCATCAATGTCTACGCACACAACATACCTAGCTCCCAGGAGGGCCGCACCTGTCGCGAGCCTACCTGTACCGCAACCCAAATCAATAACTACCTTCCCGGAAATGTCGCCAGCCATGAAGGCCATCCAAAGCATCTCCGCAGCTATCTCAGCAGGGGTCTCATACTGCTCAAGAGATTCCTTAGGTGCCGGAAAAGGCGGCACCTCTTCAAGCATCCTTTCCAGATCCTTCTTCCTCATACTACCACGGGAACACATAACTCTCGAAAGGTAACGCCCCTACAGAAATCAACGCCTCTCCAGGAGTTAATACAGGCTTAGGGAAGGATGAGAGGTCCTCGAGCGCAAGCCTGGGGCAGGAAGTTATTACTATCGCCTCAACCCAGTCGTTATCCATGTCAAGAAGCAGGTCCTGAGATATGTAGGTAGCGACAGTCTTCACGATTTCTTTCTCCCTCCCCCTAAGCTCTGACGAAACCCTCTCAACTATGGCTGGCCTGTACTGACCTGCAGACCCGACAACTAATAGCCAGTTCTGCGCATTCATTGCCTTAACTATCTTCCCGTACCTCACTTTCAACGTCCTATACACTTCATCGCTGTAGTCAATGCATCTGCCTAAATACGGATCTACCCCGTAAACAGGGATATTGCCCCCCGTCACCAGCCCGAGGCCTATGGCATGGAACTTCCCTCCAGCCACAACAGCGACCGCATCCACATCATTCTTTATCTCAGGCAGGTCGGAGAACCAGCATCCGAAAACAATGGATTTCACAGGGTTATTCACCACTGTAAAGCCTTCAGCAGCCAGCCTCTCTCTAACCTCCCTCGCTAAATGGGGGTGTTGAGCCGTCGTGTAGAGAGCAATCCTCTCCACCCCCCTACCCTTAAGCTCATTAATGAAAGAGTTGAGGGTCTCGTCCGGGATAGTGTTCCTCGAAAAAACATCTATCAGCTTCACCTTAGGAGGAGGCTTCCAGTAGGGATACTCCGCATGACCGAAGTGAAGCACTATATCATAATTATTGATTAGGGAAAGATCCATTAGGCAGGAGCCGAAGGTTGGGGACGAATCTATATGTACCTCACTCCCTTCCTTCACGTACTTCCGGATAATTTCAAGGATTTCAGGGAAGAAGTGTTTGAGGCCTTCCGGGAGCTGAACCAGAATCTTCCCGTAGCGGTTTCGAGACAAAACACTTCTCAGGCGGTCTTCATCCACTGTGTAGAACTCGTGGAACGCCATGGATATGCCTTCAAAACTACTTCTTAAGTTCCTTAATCACTATGCGGGTCCTTATCCCAAGCTTGTCCTTAAGTCTTCTCAGGGCTTCCTTTGCTTGAGGAATAGCTTCCCTGGGTATCCTCACTTCAGCGATGACACTGCCGAACTTAACCCTTGAGGCCGTTCCTATAGGTTTCCCGAACGCCTGCCTCATACCGTCCTGAAGCCTGTCAGCACCTGCGAAAGCCATCATCTTGTTCTCCCTAAGCACATGGTGCGGGTACTGCCTAATAATTAAGAGGTATTTCTCGTCACCTACATTCTTCGATAGATACTTATTCGCCATAACTCTGCCGGCCTCTAAGGCGTTATGCCTTATCTGAGCATAGTCGTAGGAAACCAGCTCAAGAGCTACGTCGAAGTCGCCGTGAGGGTTCCCCATAACGAACTTGTTTATTTTAGGCTGAGGAATTCCGTCTATGTACTCCTTCCTTGTGTACGGCGGCTTATTCAAGTCCTTATAGCACCTGGCAGGTCTTAGAGGCATCTAACACACCTAGGGTTCTTATGTATGCCCCATTTATAAGGATTAATGCGGCCCTTACTTCATAAGTCTGTACTTCAATTTCTTAAGGAATTTGTAGAGAGCTCCGCACTCAGGTTTCCTAGGGCCTGACCTGAAAATAACGTTCTTCAAGGCTTGAACCCCTCTAACATCCCCCGTTAAGGCTTCCAACTCCCTGAGAACTCTCCTCAAGCTCTTGAGCGAGCGGTCGCTACACTCCTCATAAACGCCTGCCGTGTAGGGGGCCTCCGTCCTCCTGAGCT
>Ga0164318_10006385_pt1 | contig 11415 bp, 8 predicted proteins | sample GuaBasSedimGuay9_FD_113734 | JGI IMG/M metagenome (GOLD analysis project Ga0164318, IMG submission 113734) | Subseafloor sediment microbial communities from Guaymas Basin, Gulf of California, Mexico - Guay9, Core 4571-4, 0-3 cm | ecosystem: Environmental > Aquatic > Marine > Hydrothermal vents >... | reverse complement strand
TAGGTTTTGCACCCTTGTATATTATGCTGTCTTCATTATTAAAGTCACCAGTGTATAGAATGCTATAATTCGCATATTCTATTAGGAACTGCAAAGATCCCAGAACATGTCCAGCATCAAAAGCAGTTATGTATATGCCATCTACTTCGAGTTGTTTTCCTGGTTTTAGTGATATGTACCTTTTGATTTTAGTGCTTTTTCTTATTGAGTACAAGTTTACAGTTTCTTCGCTGGCTATTGTTAGTTTACTTTCATTCCTGCCAACAATATGATCTGTATGAGCATGGCTTATTAGATTAATCTCTGCACTACCATTATCAAGCCCTATTTTTACCCGACCAAGGTTCAGAAGTATACCACTTCGCGCCCTATGCACTTTTAGCATACTAATCCATCCATGGATATACATAGAATAGATATTAGATGTTCAATAATTTTTCGATAAATCAAGTATTGAATAATCACTAAATAACTTTAATTTTATCATAGAAAGAGTGTACTTTACTGCATCGATTGCTGTAGGGAACCTTGGAGGGACTTTTGCATAGTACCTATTATCCTTTATTATTATTTCATGTTCTTTGTGCTTCTCTTTAAATCGCTCGACTGCTTGTTTTAGTTTGATTGGAGGTCCGACAAGCAAGTCATATTCCTTTGAAAAAGGATTCACTTTTAGATATAATTGTGGTGGATCATGAAGAATGTAAAGATCCTCGATCACATATTCCCATTTTATCAGATTTCTGTAAAGATTATTCGCTACACGACCAATGCTTGTTATTATATTTTCTTTAAGGGCTTTTTCTACAGACTTTATCTTGAACTTAACCATGATGTTTCCTGTGGGACGTATTGGCTCAAATAGTTTCTTTGGTTCCTTTAAGCCAAGTTCTGTTGATTTAATAAACCTTTTAAGGTAAATTTCGCCAACAAAACCTTGTATTCCTGCGGCAGCGTTTCGATCTGGATCTGTCGGGTCAATAATAATTATTTTATCATGTGGAAATTTTGCCCTTATCTCATCTTCACTAAATCTTCCGAGGAGATCTATTTTTAAGTTCACAACATTTTTGGCATTATGTAATACGTTTAAGAATTTTTTATAGTATATTATAAGGAGCTCACAAAGCCACCCTGTAAAGCCAAAAATCCCATAGATTCTTTTTTGTTTCATGAAGTATTTAAGAAGTCTGACCTCGTCTTTCATAGATTCTGTAAGATTTTTCTGGGCATATTCTGTATGGAAGGGGGTCCTAGCCATACCACTTATCTTTAATGCCTTTTTTAATTCTTCATAATTGCTTGCAAAAGCAATTGGAACAATATCAGCCTCTATAATTTTTCCATTCTCTTGAATAAACAACCGTGTGTACGGGTTCTCAGCATATGCAATTTGATATTTACAATTACCAATTTTCTTAGATATACATTCTGCTGTTAAATAGGTAAATTTCTCTAAAGTCTTCTTGGTGTTGGTCTCTATTTGTACAAAAATGTCTAAATCCGTATCTCCAGAAAGGAAGGTATCCTTTGCTACACTTCCCCCTTCTACTACACGACGCATATTAAAGGATGAGGAACAAGATATTATTGCGTCTTTTATCCTACTAAAAGTATCTAGTAGTAATTCTCTTTCTTCACGACTGGGTTTTATTCTACTAAGTGTGTCTCTTATGACGATATCTAAAGTACTTTCTGGCATCAATAACACCTATTATGAACCTTCCTTACCTCTCGTTATCGATACAACAGAGGTATCTTCAATTTTTTCAACTTGTATTAATGTATCAGCTATTTCTTTTAATTCTTCATCATGAGATACTATAATTACCTGCGGTATTACTGAAAGTTTTCTTAGAACGTCAATTAACTCTTCTCTCCTTTCAGCATCTAGATGTATTGTTGGTTCATCGAGCATTAGCATCTCCATTGTCTGGCCAGCAAGAGTTTTTGCTATAGCGAGACGAAGTGCTAATGCCACAGCAATTCTTTCTCCACCACTAATTCCACTAATTGATTGCTCAAAACCAGGGCCATACAGTGTTATATTATAATCTTGATCTAACTTGATATCCGAAAAAGATAAATTGAACGTTTGAAAGATGTCTCTGGCATTTTCTTCTATTAGAGGAAGAGAAATACTTCTTATAATCGCTTGTATACCATCCTTACCATAAAAGTCTCTCACTTCTTTAAGAAAGAGCAAATATTTTTCAAGCTTTTGTAACCTCTTTTTACTTTTTTCAATATCTTTTAGTTTCTCTTGATTTTCTTCAAGCTCCTTTTTCATGTCTTTAATTTTCTGTTTAAGAGCAGCAACCTCTTCTTGTAGACCACTTTTCTCACTTATTAGAGATTCTATTTTCTTCTTAATACTTGCATGTTTTTCTTCATCATAACCTAAGGCTTTGACTTCTTCCCTTAATCTTAGTAAATCACTTGTGTGTTTCTCTTCCTCACTTTTCAAACTACGAAGGGTATTTTCTATATCGGACTTTTGAGAAATAGCTCCTTTGAGCTCATTATACTCTTTTACAAGCTCATTTACTTCATCTAATTTACTATCTACCTCTTCTATTCCTATACCCATTTTATTTAATAACTGGTTAAGTTTGAAATTTAAGACTCTTCGTTCTTCCTCTAATTTTGTTTTCTTACCTAATAACTCATCAATATTATGAGCCTCAATATATCCCTTTGCAGCAATGTATTTTTTGTACATGGGCTCTACTTTTTCTTTCTCTTTTTTCAATCTTTCAATTTCCTTCTCGATCTTTAATAAATCTTTAAGTTTGTCTTGTAATTCAGGTAACTTTTTCTCATATTCAGTTAATCTTTTAATAGTTTCCTCTTTCTCAGATATTAGTAAGTCTATCTCTCTCTCAGGAAAAGTTGTGTCATAAAGTTCTTTAAGTTTCTTGGTTTTAGCGTGCTCCTACTCTAACTCATTTAGCTTTCCTCTTATTACTTTTATTTTTGAATCTATTTTTCTTAACTCATTTGAGTACCTATCAACAAGTTCATAGTGATGCTCAGGTGTGAGTCTAGATCCGCATAACGGGCATCTATCTCTTGCATGTTTTATTTTATTAAACATATCATTAACTTCACTTCTTTTTCCTTCTAAGCTATCCAGTTCAGATTTATTCTCTTCAATAGAATTGCTAAGGTTTTCAATAGACCTCTCTATCTCATCCAGTTTCTCTCTCAAAGATTTCTTAACCTCATAAATAGTTTCGCCCTTTAATCCTAGCTCGGTAGCCTTTTTCATAAATTCATTCTCTTTATCTTCTATCTGTTTTCTCTTTTCTCTGAGCTTTTTTATCTCATCAGATGTTGTCCTTAAGATGCCTCTAACTTCAGAGAATTCATCTTTTTCCCTTTCCAACAGTTGAATCTTTCGCTCTATGTCTTCAAAAAGTTCAAAATGGTCCTTAGTTTCCTCATATTCTTTTTCCATTTTTTTGAACTCGTCAACTTTCTCATTTACACCTTTGAGTTCTGTATCAAGAACATTAAGTCTATTTCTCAAGTCTTTTGCTCTATTCAAATTATTTTGGAATTCTTGGACCCATTCTAGCTCATGCAATCGCTTCTCTTTATTTTCGATCTCTTTTAACTTCTTTTCATTCTCCTCAATCAGTTTCCTATCTCTTTCCAACAAATCCTCATAATGCTCTATCTTTTTAGAAAGCTCTGCATATTTAACTTGCTTTTTATCTAATTCGTTTTTCTCTTTCTCAGCCTCTTCTAACTCCTTGCTGATGATATTAAGCTTTTTCGTTTTCTCTTCTAATTCCTTATTGCTGCTTTCAATCTCTTTACTAAGCTGCTCGATCTTATTTTTGATTTCACCCTCAAGATCTATTTGGGTTTTCAATTTCTCAACTTTAATCTCAAACTCGTGAATTATATCTCTCATTCTATTCCATGCATTTTCAAAATTGTCTATTTGAAGCAACTTCGAAATTAGAGCCTTTCTCTTAGCCGGAGTTTCCTTTACTAGAGCATCTATCTCCCCCTGCCTGATGAAAATTGAGTTTATAAAGAGAGATTTGTCAATACCTAATATTTTTCCTATTTCTTCGGAGACTTGTTGATCCTTCCGAGTTATTCTGTTGATAATATTTCCCTTCTCATCAATTTCATAAAGACCCGCGTCAATTTGATTACCTCTTCTTTCTCTGAAAATTCTATAGTATTTACCTTCATTTATGATATCTACCTCGACTCTCATAAAGCGTCTTCCATGCTTTATCAGATCATCAATGGTGCCACGCGTATGTTCTTTGAATAAAGCAAAACTGATGGCCTCCAGAATGCTTGTTTTTCCAGCACCATTTAGACCTGTAATAAGTGTGATACCCGGATGAAACTCGATCTCGGTATTCTCATGAGATAAGAAGTTTTGTATTTTCACTCTTTTTATGATCATGGCTTCCACCTTTGCTCAAAAAAGTACTCAGCAAATTTTTTTGCCCCATCAATATTTTCATGAGCCAATTTTTTGAACAACTCATACGCGAATTCCGCAAGATTTTCGTCTTTGAAATGCTCGTTGAATAACCTTTTTAGATCTATTTTCATTAATTCATAACCTTCGATGGCTATCTCTTTTGCTAAAACTTTGAAATCAACTCTCGTTAATAGTGTAATCTTTCTCAACTCCTTTGAGATCAATGAGTTATAATACGGAAATTCCTTTATTGAATTCCCAACTAATGTAACCCTTATGACTGGCTTTTTAGAGTTGCTATTTGAAAGGACCTTAACCTTCGAAACTATTTCTTTAAACTTTCTGTCAAAATCTTCAGTCTCTATAGAGAAACTATCAAAGGGTCTTGTGGATTCCAAATTTATGCTCTGAACCTCGGGTTCCCCTTTTGAAAAATCAACCAAATAAAATCCTTTCTTTTTTTCTTTATAGTCTGGAATCTCATCCATTCTCCAAATATCTGTGGAGCCTGCGTAAGCAATAATACCTTCACCATAAGATTCTAAGATACGCCGATGTATATGTCCAAAAGCATAATAATTAAAGATTGTTGGTAGCTCCTCTAATCTTAGTTCAAATGCGCCGGGAAAGGGTAAATATCTATCTAAGGCTTGGTGAATAATTAAAATACGTTTGGAGTAAGATTCTGCTTCAGTTGAAATTATCTTTAGATCTTCCTTTAGAGCATTTACATAAAACTTTGGATGATAGACAACTCCTCCTATAAAAACATCATTATGCTTTACGTATTTTATTTTTCTACCAAGTAACACAAAGTTGTCAAAGATAGTAAAAACTGTTTGGGGGGGCATTGCACCCTTTCGATATACTAAGTCATGATTTCCAGGAATTGCGTAAAATTTTATATTCGCGTCTCTTAGTCTCATAATGGCTTCTTGTGCCACCTTTAATGCTCTTGGATAAGGCCTATTACTCTCAAAAAGATCGCCAGAATGAATGACAAAATCAACATGCTCCTTTATTATTTTATCTATCGCTTCATTAAATGACTCATAAAAATCGTTCTCTCGAGACTCATTGTTAAACTGCCTATATCCCAAATGAGTATCAGAGATATGAGCAAATTGAACCATCTTACCAGTCCCCACACCCTAAAATTTCATCTCTTTCTACTATTTCATCTTTGCGCTTCTTTTCCTCCTCCTCTAATGCCTTTTTCCACTCTCCAACAATGTCTATATCTTGCCCTATGGATTTACCTTTAAACTCATCAATTTTTACTAGCGCGGGTATTTTAGTCATCATGCCTAAAACTATAGCTTCTCCAGGATTTAGTGATGCCAAATAGTCCATTAAGTCTTTAGTGAGCATTTCACTAGCTTTTTGAACATGTTGCTGATCGGTGGGTTCTACAAGCTTTAAAATTATCATGTTATTTACCTGTGATAACGTATTAGCATCAATAGCTTTAGGTCTTTGACTTACTAGACATAGACCTATACCAAATTTCCTTCCTTCTCTTGCAATACGTGAAATCCAATACTTTGATAATGTTGTTCTATCTCCGGGAGCAAGAATATGAGCCTCCTCAATTACTACAAATATTGGATATGGAAATCCTTCACGGAATCTTTTGTACCTTTTTCTTTCACTTAATAATCTTCTTAATACATGACTAACTATCACATCGGCGAAATCCTCATCGACCGAGCCAAGATCTATCACATTCGCCTCTCCTAAATGAATGACATTTAGATAGTCCGCTGCTTTTTCATCTATGATATGCTTGTATTTTTCTGTCAGATCATCTAACTTATTGAGAACCGCAGCCACAGCACTTCTGTCTTGGCTTGCAAGTTTTTTACTTTTCTTATCTTCACCACTCTCAAGCAACGCTTGAAGGTATAGCTTCATTTCTTCAATTAATGGTTTCTTTAACTTATTCTTCTGCATAAGTTCTTTTACATGAGAATACGCCTTTCTTAGGTATCTTAACTGAATAAAAGCGTTTGATGGAATATTCATTAATATTTCTAATTCCGGCAGAGAAAGAAGCCTAGGATTAAGAGAAGGTCTTATTTTATTGACTCGCCCATTTTCGAATCTTGCAGTGACATATTCAGAGTGCATGTCAAAAATGAGAACACAACCACCGATTTTCAGTAGCTGATCTACAATAATTGCAACAGTATTTGATTTCCCAGCGCCAGTTACAGCTAAAATTGCTAAATGACGCGATATCATTTTATTTGCATCAATGTAAACCTCAACATCAGGGTGAGATATTAATCGACCTATCTTTATGCCAGTTTTTTCATTCCAGAAAATTTTTCCTAAAATATCTCTTGTAGCTTTATGTATAATGGTTCCTGGAGGAGGGGGGACCTTTGGGATTTCGAGATTTTCTACATCACCAAGTATCCTAACAACGCCTCTTATATAATAGTCTTCACCTTCTATTGCTTTTATTCTCTCTATAATTTCGGGATCGTAAATATCACTTGAAATCGCAATATTTCCTCTCACTAAAAATGTAACTAATCCTAGAACTTTTCTGCCATCAAATTCTATTACAACATACTCCCCCACTCTTGGCATCTTTTTAGAGATAAACGTAACATAGGAGGGTGTTGACTCACCAATACATCTTCCTACAATATCTTCCTCGCTCATAACATTTCTCTCCCAGTAGTTTCTAAAAATTCTATTCCAAGCGCTTTTGCAATCTCCAACATTTCTTTTCTCGTTATTTTGACATCACGATGAGCCCTTGTTAGGAGATAGGGATAACCGTTTACAATGTATGGCTCTAAATCATTAAGTATTTCTTTTATGTAATCTTCATCACAATCTTCATTAACAATTTCAAACTTCAAAACAGTTGAATTTTTCGAAAATCGAACATAGAAAAATGAAATGTTAATATTTCGGAAAAGACTCTCAAGAATCGGAAATGCAATTTTATATTTTTTACTAACGATATCAACCACCTTAATGGGTTTAAAAGAAAAGCCAGCTGCTCTGTTATATCTTTCGAAGATTGCCATATCGGGGATTGCCCTGCCAAAGTAATGATTGCCTGAAGACCTTTTTGATATAGCAATTATTTTACTTTCGCTTTTAAGTAGTTTTGAAAGAGTTAATAAATTTTCTAAGTATTCTAGATATACCATTGCAGCTGTTATTTTTTCAATATCCTCATTGCCTATTATATCTATTACATCATCATAAAGTGTTTTTGCGTAAACGCATGAAAATTCTTCAGAGTTTAATGAGTTCTCGATTTTCGCGAAGAATACATCTCTGAGTTTGTTTTTTATTGTAACGTTCGGTCTATGAGCATAGGCAGCAGGTCTAATGATATCACCCATTATTGATCCATCTAAAAGAACATAATCAAAATTTTTCTTTTCAGAAAGAAGTTTCAAAACTACTTTCTTTTCCAATATTGACATATAGAAGCGTACCCTATCTCTTATGAACTTATATGGGATCAGTACGTCAACATCATAATTCGTCACTATTTTTAGGTTATTACCATCAAAAGCTACAGCTTCCGCGGCTACGGCATATATTAGATATTTCTTATACTCAATATAATTAAAGCTACCATCCTCTGCAACAATGGGCTTTCTTATCTCACCCTTGGGTGTATATTCTCTCCAAAAATCTTGAGGTGCCACTTCGGATAACGTTCCTTCCATGTTTTTAAGTTTCTCTAAAAGGTAATTCTTTCTCTCTACAACATATTCTATAAGCTTCTCAAACATAGATGCCCCTCAATAACGCCTTATTTAAACATAAATTAATTATAATGTATCAACTTACTGTAATTTAATCACCAACTCAAAAATATTTAAATTGTTATTTCATATAGCATTAGTAGTTAAGTGGTGATAGTATGAGCGCTAAAAATGAGGGGCCTCCATCGCTTCATGACATCGAGATCGGAGAGAAAATAGAAATTGGGAAATTCCGGATGGATCGAGAGTATGTCGAGTATATTGCTGAACAAGCGCTCAGTGAGAATAAATGGGTAATAATGGTTGTTGTTGGGACTAAACCAGATTTTTATAAGCAATACTCGTTACTTTACTGGGCACAAGAGCTAGATGTCCCCGTAATTCTTGCAACAACAGGACAACATTATGATGAACTTCTTGGATACGGCTTAAAGGAATTCCGAATGTATCCCTCTATTGATTTATGTATAAGAGGAGATTTGCTACGTAAAGCAACAGAGATGTTTTACCGCATAGGTCAGCTAGGTAAATGGCTAAAAAAGAAATATCCGAAACTTGTTGTCCTACCAATACCCCATGGTGATACTCTTAGTGCAGCTATTGTTTCAGCATCATGGTTTCTTTCAACAAGACAAGGAGTTGGGCAAAATGAAGCAGGGCTTCGTGGAATGGCACCTAAATCGTGGAGGAATAACGAAGTATACCATAAAATGAAAAATGTAACTATTGATTTTTCAAAATTCATCGAAGATCAGTGGTATGGAGAATGGTTTGTTCTTCGAAACGAGCCTTATCCAGAACAATGGGATACATTTGTTAGTGGTGCAGGATCAGCTTATTTATTTGCACCCCACGAGATAAATAAGAAACACCTTTTAAATGAAGGATATCAAGAAGAAAGTATCCAAGTTGTAGGTAATTCTGTAGTCGATGCTATAAAGCTTGTTCCAAAACCAGAAAAATCAATTTTCGATATTTATCCCAAACTTGAGGAATATGATAATTGGATTCGTGTTGATATTCACAGACGAGGAAATTTGGTAGAGTCACGATTTAAATCAATTGTAGAAGGGATTATTTCCCTTGTTAAAAAGGGACAACCAGTTGTTTGGGTTGAGCTTGTTGCAACAAGAGAAGCTCTGGAATTTTATGGTTTAAGAGATAAGATAATACGACTGTCAGAGGAATATGAAAACTTCTTATTTACACCATTATGGGCAAGTTACGGTAATGTAATAGAATTTTGGAAGAGTGGACATTGTATTGCCGAATTAACAGATAGCGGAAGCGTGCAAGAGAAGTTAAATGATATTTCAGAGGTCTTATGCTTAACTATCCGTTGTAATACTGATAGACCAGAGAGTGTATTTGATGCTAATTCTAATTTGTTGGTACCACCAGTTTCTGGTGAATTTATTTCAAAATTTGTTAATTTTGTTTTGAATTCAGATGACATTATTAACCATATGAGAAATGCCAAAAAAATATATGGAGTAGACGTAGGAAAGAAAATAATTTCGTTCTTGCTGAAGGAGATGGAGCGTGGCGAGTATCCGTTTAAATGGGTACATCAACAACTTTGGGATATACCACCAGAGAAGAGTCCAGAGTATCTATGACAATCATTGTGAATCATACAATTTTTGAAACTTTAATATTAGAAATTTGAGTTATTTCTTTTTCTTTTATGTGAAAAATTTTTTAAGTATAGTATGTTGTTAGAAGAACGAAAAGCAACAGAGGTGGCTTATTTGTCTAATAAACCTACCATTGCAATTGTTGGTGGTTCTGGGTATATAGGTTCGTGGACCGCTTATAAAATGTTAGAATCTTACAATGTCCGTGTTATTGACATTAAAGACCCTCCTGAAAGAATAAAAGACCATGTAGAGTTTATGAAAACAGATGTTCGAGAATATGAGGCCTTAAAAAAGGCTTTAGATGGAGTTGATGTTGTAATTTATACCGCAATTATTCAGATACCTCAGATAAATGAACAAAAACAATTAGCATATGAGGTAAATATTTTAGGCCTACAGAATGCATGCAGAATAGTTGATGAGTCAGATACCGCTAAAGCACTTATATTATCTGGCTCATGGCATGTCTTTGGAGAACATGGAATAGAAGGTGTCATAAGGGAAGATTTTGGCCTTCGCCCAGATAAAGTAGAACCGCGTGCAAGGCTTTATGCAATTAATAAAATAGGTCAGGAAACAATTGTTAGGATATATGATGAAATGTCAGAGAAAATATTCGGCATAATTAGAATGGGCACTGTACTTGGTGAAGGAATGCCCAAGAAAACAGCTGCTAACATATTCATAGAAAGGGGTATTAGAGGTGAGACGCTAACACCTTATAAGCATAGTATGTATAGACCAATGTTATATGTTGACGTTCTTGATATCGCAAAAGCCTTCAAAGCTTTTGTTGATAGAGTGTTCTCTGGGGATATAAAAAAGGACAATAAAGGAAGTCTTAGTCATATTGTAAATGTTGTCTGGCATGAACCAATAACAATATATGACCTAGCAGTCATAATTAAGAGTTTGATTGAAAAACACACCAACGGTAAAATATCTCCAGAGATCGAGATTGTTGACACTGGACAACCAATGGTGTATAATGAGAACGACAAAAAGAAGCTTAGAGTGGATACCACAAAGGTTAAGGAGTTACTTGGAATTGAAAAATTAGCAAGCCCGGAGGAGGTATTAGAAAGATTAATACTAGCTAGGTTAAAAAAGTAGTTACGTGATTTCTTTTTATTACTATCTTTATTATTATCGCTCTTTAGGTGTTCTTAATGGATAACTTCTCGGGTTTAAGAAAGAAAAACATGCTCATCATGAATCAAATGAGAATACATAGCACTTATAAGATTCCAGGAAAAGGGTATTCCGAAGCTTTAGCTTTATCAACGATTTTTAATAAAGTAGTTTTTGTATGTTTTACGGAAAAGGAGCACATGTTATCTAGGAAAATAAGAGAAAATTTTTTGCTTTTTGCTACACCTCTTAGGATATTTGGTAGTGTTTTTCAAACGGTTAAAAGCCTATTTCTCAACTATCTATTTCTTACGATTTTTTTAACTAAATTGGTCTTTAAATATAAAATTCATCTGATTCGTGTCGAAAATGTAATCTTGGCAGGTTTACCAGTATACCTAACCAGCAAGATTACGAAAACTCCTTATGGTGTATGGCTTGGAGG
>Ga0164318_10006384_pt1 | contig 11416 bp, 13 predicted proteins | sample GuaBasSedimGuay9_FD_113734 | JGI IMG/M metagenome (GOLD analysis project Ga0164318, IMG submission 113734) | Subseafloor sediment microbial communities from Guaymas Basin, Gulf of California, Mexico - Guay9, Core 4571-4, 0-3 cm | ecosystem: Environmental > Aquatic > Marine > Hydrothermal vents... | reverse complement strand
AGACATACCATTAATTGAAGCCTGTGTTCTGTTTATTACCTTTATCTTTGTAACTTCGACACTTCTTACCGATCTGATGTATTCTTTTCTAAATCCGAAGATCAGGTTCAGCAAGGGGGAGCAATGAGAAATATACTGACTCTTCTAAAGAAAAATCCCATGGCTGTTCTGGGACTGTTTATCTTCTTTATATGGATAATGGCATCAGTTTTCGGGCCCAGTCTTCTCAGATTCACCTATACAGAAATGGATATGGATCACCAGATGACCTCCCCGGGGGAGTTCGGTCATCTTCTCGGGACAGATTCTCTCGGTAGAGACATTTTTGCCAGAATAGTCTACGGAAGCAGATCAATATTAACTATTGCTCTTATGACAAGCCTGTTTTCTTCGTTTACCGGAATAATAATAGGGTTTTCCGCCGGTTACTTTGGAGGGAAGGTTGATCAAATATTTCTGCGAATTATGGATATTGTGATGGCTATTCCCCCACTTGTTCTGTCGATGGTAGTTCTTGGTATTCTGGGGGGCTCTTCAATTTTTAGTCTTACTCTGATTGTATCCATAGCCTATACACCGGCAATGGCCAGAGTTGCCAGAGGAGCTCTTCTTTCCTGTAAAGGCAATGAGTATGTAGAGGCTGCACGAATACGGGGAGAATCAGACTTCTATATAATGTTTGTGGAAATTCTTCCAAATACAATCGGTCCGGTTATTGTCGAGATAACTGCCAGATTTGCCTATTCAATCATGTTGATTGCCTCTTTGGGATTTCTAGGTGTAGGGCTGCAGCCCCCAACTCCGGACTGGGGAATGATGGTTATAGAGAACAAATCGATAATAAGAGTTGCTCCCTGGGCGGTACTTTATCCATCATTGGCAATTGCCTCACTCGTTATAGCCATATCATTGATTTCTGATTTTGTAAGCAAGGTACTCATTCATGAAAACTAAAATACTTGACATAAAAAACCTGGATGTCAATTATGAAACCCTTGCGGGGGATGTTGTGGCTCTTAAAGAGGTGAATCTCTCTGTGAGGGAAAAAGAATCTCTGGGAATAATAGGCGAATCCGGATGCGGAAAGTCAACTCTGGCTTATACCATTATGGACTATCTCCCCTCCAATGGAAGCAAATTTGGAGAAATCAACTTCAAAGGAGAAAACCTTCTCAAAAAGAGCCAGCGGGAAATGGAAAAAGTACGGGGAAACAAAATTGCCATGGTTCATCAGAATCCCTATTCCTCTTTGAATCCATCCCTTACCATTGGAGCCCAACTGGATGAGGTTACTGTTTTCCATCGTGGTTTTACCGCACGGCAGGCAAGAAAAGCAAGCCTTAAGGCTATGGAAGATCTCTATATGGGAGATCCTGAAGGAGTTGCAAAACGGTATCCCCACCAGATAAGTGGAGGCATGCAGCAACGTATCTGCATTGCGATGGCTCTGCTCTGCCGTCCTGATCTGCTAATCCTGGACGAGCCTACCACTGCCCTGGATGTTACAACAGAAATTGTAATTCTTGATATTGTAAGAGAGCTGAAAGAAAAATACGATATGTCAATGATATATATTTCTCATGATATCGGGATTATAAACAAAGTCTCAGACCGGATTTCCGTCATGTACCGGGGCGAGGTTGTGGAAACGGGTCCCCGGAGTTCCATCTTTCAACATCCTGAGCACCCCTATACCAGGGCACTAATCAATTGTATGCCCAGATCGGGAATAGTGAAAGAGGAAGCAAGGCTCAATACCATTACAGGTTATGTTCGACGGAGAAGCACCTCTGAAACAGGCTGTCCTTTTGCCGAAAGATGTGAAAAAAAGAATGCGGTTTGTGAGTCCGAGTATGGCATGAAAAGAAGAGCAAAAGATCATTTTTCAGCTTGTGGAAGGGCTTATGCAGATGATATTGCTGATAAAAAACTGGAATCTTTGAAAATAAAGACAAACGGCGAATCCTCTGATAAAAAGCTGTTGGAGATAAAAGATCTTTTTAAATACTACGGGGGTCCTTTTAAAAAGGTCAGGGCCCTGGATGGTATAAGTGTCACTCTTAACAGGAACAGCGTGCTGGGGGTTGTAGGAGAGTCGGGCTGTGGAAAGAGTACCATGGGAATGACAGTCAGCGGACTCTTGAAACCGACAAAGGGAAGGATCCTTTTTAACGGAAGCGATATCTCAGTATCCTATAAACGGAGATCACCGGAGACCCTCAGAGAAATTCAGCTTATTTTTCAGAATCCGGGAAGAAGCCTGAACCCTTCTTTTACCCTGGAACAGATAATTGGAAGACCTATGAAAAAACTTCTGGGCATTAAATCCAGAAGTGAGAGAAGAAAAAGAATAATAGAGATTCTAAAGAAGGTTGATCTTGGAGAGGAGTATCTGAACAGAAAAGCAACCCAGCTCAGCGGAGGAGAGATGCAGAGAGCAGCAGTCGCCAGAGCTTTTTCCACCTCTCCTGAACTTCTCATTTGTGATGAACCCACATCAGCATTGGATGTATCCGTACAGGCTTCTGTATTAAATCTTCTTGGTCAGCTTCAACAAGAGTCAGGGGCTTCCTACATCTTTATTTCCCACGATCTGAATGTGATCAATTATATAAGTGATTATATTTTGGTGATGTACCTGGGACGAATATGCGAGTATGGCACAAAGGATGAGGTGATGCACACTCCCGGCCATCCCTACACAGCTGCTCTACTTTCAGCAGTACCGGATGTCGATCCTTCCCTGGAAAAGGAGGTCATCAGACTGGAAGGTTCACCACCTGATCCAACTGTAAAGATTAAAGGTTGCCCTTTTGCTGGAAGGTGTTACAGGAAAGTGGGTAGTATCTGTGATACAGAATTCCCTCCCTTAAGGAAATATTCTGAAGCTCATTTTGCCTATTGTCACCGTGAATAAACGTACAACCTTTTTAAAGCTCCTGATTTCCATGAATTGCAGTATCCAGAATCTTATCAGATCTTTTTACATTTCCCGGTAATAATAAAGGCATTACCTAAAGCAGAAAGAAGTTTATCCATGACTTTCCCTTTTAAAAGAAACTCGTCATTTTTACTATGGTCAACTCCCGAAAGGACAAGAGCATTCCCGATTTTATCTTTGAATACGTAAATTGATATTTGGAACCTCACCAACAGAACCTGCCTGAAAACCTGTCCATTAACTGTAAAATGAATATCCACAAATGTAAATCCTTAAAATTCATCTAAAACAGAGTATCCATAGTGATCCTCTTCATACACATGGAATCCACAAAAATAACTATAAGCAATGCTAATCTTTCAGGAAATACGGAGTTTCTTAATGAGTATTTTATCCCGGATCTGACGAACATCAGAGGGCAGGTGGAAGTAACTTTGGGTCCGATGAATGTAACAGTACCGCAGGACATGACTTCAATGCTGTTGGCTGACTAGCCTTGTTATAAATTTCTCTTCCCAAATCCTTGATTCTACACTTGTAATACCATAGAATTCATATATTACTGTTAGAAGAGGTAAAAGAATGGGTGTAAAGAAGAAGAAAGGAAAATTATTTATCAAGTCCATGGTTTTAAATTTAATCATACCGCTGTTATTGTTCGGGGCTGTTATATTTTTTGTAGCTTCAACGTACTACAGGGTAATGTACAACCAGCAGATACAGAAACAGAGGTACATTGGAGAGCAGCTGAGTGAATCGATTAATTCCATCCTCATGGAGAAACGGCAGATTCTTGAAGATTGTTCCAGGCTTCCTTCAGTTATCACCCTGGCAGAAAATGCTCCCGATACTCTGGATTGGGCGGAACTTGCGAAATATGACAACTACAACAAAATAAAGGCAGCGCTTACCGGTCTTATGAAAGAAGGCGATATTGATCTTCTGTACTTCAGCAGCAGCAACAGTCCGGCAATATTTGCCGACAGTGAACCGGCCCTTCCTTCAGACTACGATGCCCGCAAACGCCCCTGGTATACTGGAGCAGTTAAAACCAAGGACTTTTTTGTAACCGATCCGTACCAGACGGCTGATCAGGAAGCTGCTCATCAAATAGCAATCAGCTTCTCATACCCCATATTCAATGACAGCGGCAGTATAATCGGTGTTGCTGCAATGGATTATCCCATGAGCACAATATATGGTTTTCTTGCCGATATGATGAAGAAGTATAATATTGCCATAAACCTGTATTCCCGCAGTACAAAGGAGATTCTCTGGTCGGTGAAAACCGAAGGGAAGATAGTTCCTGTGGCTCAAATGGCCAAAAACATCGGCTACAGCGAAGAAGGAACTGCTGCTCTGGTTACGAACCTTGTAACACAGGAATCATATACTTTCAACGGAAACACCATCAATGGTCAGCAGCTTATGGTATCAGTACCGGTAAAGGGGACTTCATGGGGTCTCTTGATAGGAAAACCCTCCGCATACGTTCAGAAAAAAGTAATGGAAACCATATTCCAGCCAGCAATTCTTACCTCCTTTGCACTCTTTATCCTTGTTCTCATCATCAGCTTTATTCTCACAGTAAAAACGATTATAAAACCGCTGAACCAGGCATCCGACAATCTCGGAGAGCTTGCAAACAAGGATGCCGATCTCACCATGCATATGGAGGTCAAAACAAACGATGATATCGGGAGACTTGCTGACAATTTTAACGCCTTTATTAATAAACTTAAGGTTCTGATACTTGCTATTCGGGACGCTGTTGTCAAAGCAGATGAAAACAAGGACAGTATTGTTGCCTCCTCCGAGGAAACATCATCCGCTACCCATCAGATGAGTGCAAATATTTCATCCATGCTGAAACAGATGAATAACCTCGACAGCAATATAGTCTCCAATGTTGCGGCAGTTGAGGAGGTATCTTCCAATATTAAAAACTTTGATGCCCAGATCATCAAGCAAACAGAGATGGTGGAACAGTCCACCTCAGCAATTACAGAAATGATGGCTTCCTTGAATTCTGTAGCAAAGATCACAGAGACAAAGAAAGTTTCTACCCTGGGACTTAAAGATATTGCTGCAGACGGATTAGCAAAGATGGATGAAACGAGTAATGCCTTTAAGGATGTTGCCTCGAAAGTAGATGAGATCAGGGAAATGGCGGAAACAATTGACGGTATAGCATCCCAGACAAATCTCCTGTCAATGAATGCAGCGATAGAGGCCGCACATGCCGGGGACGCAGGAAAAGGGTTTGCTGTAGTAGCAGATGAGATCCGCAAACTGGCCGATTCATCTTCCCAGTCGGCAGTGCGGATTACCCAGTCAATCAATAATATAGTAGAGAGTGTCAATATTACAGATGGCAATGTAAAAGAAACAGCATCGGCATTTGAGAAAATAAATACCGAGATAGCGGATACTGTTAATGCCTTTGCAGAAATAGAATCCAGTGTTATGGAGCTTAATTCAGGAGGACAGCAGATTCTTGAAGCTTCCCAGGCTATTGAGAATACTTCTCTCTCAATACGGGACGGATCGGGGGAAATAAGGACAGGAATAGACTCAATGCTCTCCGCTTTTGAACACATAAAGGAGATCTCACGGGTTCTTTCCAGCGGAATGGACGAAAACAATACCGGCGTTCAGGAGATAGTTCAGGCGATGCAGCTTATTGTTGAACAGTCTGATGAACTCAGCACTGTCCTGAATGAGCTCAGGAACAATGTTTACCGGTTCAAGGTTTAATCTGTTTCCGAACAGGAAAAGGATAACCGCAGCTGTTTTATTTATACTTTTGCTTTCTGCAGTTTCCTTTTCTGATACGCTGCTCTCAGGAGCAAGGATACATCCTGATTCTTTCTGGATACAGGCATCCCTCTGGCCGGATTCTTTATCTGCGGAACAGGTAATTGAATCTTCCCTTGCAGCATCAGGTCTGTCTGCGGATAGAGCTATTGGATACAAAACAAGGTATAAAGAACTGGCTGCATCACTAAAAGCCAAAGACGGGGATTCTCTTCTTCAATTGCTCCACTCCCGGGTTTACCTATGTTCCTCCGGAGAATTACTCAAACAGAAGGATCCTGACAGACAAAGAGGCAGTCGGCCTGATTATTCAAAACAGAATGGCAGAATTACAAAAAAGAAGTTTACACCGGGATGTCGTAGGCCTTTCCATAGACAGGTGGATTTTTGACGGCAGTACGGTGTCTTTCAGGGATATGAGGGATGCTTTTAGAAATTATACCGCAGATTTAAACAGTAAAACCCGGTTTAAAGAAGCCTACTATTTTATTATGCAGATTTACGCTCTGTACGGTCAGGAGATGGTTAATCATGATCTGGTGTTTTCCATGGCCCATAACTACATTGTTGATCTGCTGAATGGGAATAATTTCAATGCAGCAAACAGATTCCTCTCGCAAGAGACACATAACCTTACAGAGCAGGAGAGTAAGAATCTGATTAAATTGGTTACTGAGGGGGAGATCAGCTTTGCCCTTACCGGAGGATGAACAAAGTATACATACCATTTCATTACTTACAAAACAGATGCACTACAACTGGGAGGTCGGGGTACACAATGCTTTTGTGAATTATTATAATAAAAAAGAAATTGACCTCGCCCGGGAAATACTGGAAGAGGCTCTGGCAAGAGATCCCGGGAGCAGTATGCTCAAGCAGGACCTAAGCCGTCTTGACAGATAAGGGAGGAACGATGAAAAAATTACGTTTGGGAGTAGTTCAGTTAAATACAAGAGACACTATTGAAACGTCTTTTGCTGATATAGAAAGATTTGTTAAAGGATGTGCCACCGATGGTGCCTCCCTTGTTCTCCTTCCTGAACTTTCCACCTATCTTTCAGAAAAGAAGGTTCTCTCCGTAGCCCAGACTATGGATGGAGAAATAATCAGCAGATTCAGGGATATGGCAAAAAAGTTCGGTATATTTCTGAACAACGGGAGTTTTGTTGAAAAATCAGATAACGGAAAAGCTTATAACACATCGGTTCTCATTAATCCACAAGGGGAGATTGAAGCCTATTACCGGAAGATCCATCTTTTTGACATTGATCTGCCCGGAGGACTCTCATACCGGGAATCGGACAGATACAACAGGGGCAGCTCTGTGGTGGTAAGCAGCACAGAAATTGGAGACTTCGGATTCTCAATTTGTTATGACCTCCGGTTTCCCGAACTCTACAGGAGCCTTACTGAAAAGGGTGCAAAACTCATATTCATACCTGCGGCTTTTACCCTGCACACCGGTAAAGATCATTGGGAGCCGCTTCTACGGGCCAGGGCTATTGAAAATCAGGTATACATTGCCGCAGCGGATCAGATAGGAAAACATCCCGACAACAAATCATGCTATGGCAACAGCATGATTATTGATCCCTGGGGAAAGGTAATCGCACGGTCCCCGGACAAAGTTGGATACATTACGGCAGAAGTGGACTGGGATTACCTTGAGGAAATCCGAAGGAAAATACCATGCCTCAATAAGAATTATAGCTGAGAATTGAATCCAGTTCCCTGCGGTGTTTAACCGTTTTATTTCCCGGTTCAGGATACCCAAGGGTAATGAGCAGCGGAATACTCCTGCCCTTTGGAACATTCAGATATTTCTTGACCTTTTTCTCATTGAACCAGCCCAGAATGCAAGTCCCCAGATTATCTTCAGCAGCCTGGAGGCAGAAATGTTCCGCCGCCATCCCGATATCCATAAGGTAGTACGGTTTCTTTTTGACATACCCTCCTGCCGCTGCACTGGTGTTTGAAGGTTCCGATACAAGGGCAACAATTACAGGAACCTGCGTAACAAATTTGTTCATTTTGGTTAGAGGCAGAAAGGTTGCCTCCGCAAGCTTTTTTACCTTCTCCGGTTCATCAACTACCACAAAATGCCAGGGCTGGGAATTACAGGCGGAAGGGGCAAGCCTGGCGGCTTCAACTGCCCGCTCTATAAGAGAGCGGTTCACGGGTTTATCAAGATACTTACGTGCACTGTACCTTTTTTCAGCAAGTTTAAGAAAAGGCAGTACTTCTATCGTGTTTTCCATTCCATTCTTCCTCTGTTGTACAAAATTTCAACCATTTTTTCATCCAGCATGTAGGCGAGGTATGCCCTGATTGTACTTAAAAGGAGTACGTATTGATTCCCGTTAAGCTCCAGTCCATAATGTATACAAAGATGCTCAAGGAGTTCTTCAGCTGTCACCGGCTTAGTACATATATTGCTGATTTGCCCGATAATCTCCAGTATTTTTGCAACGTTTGCATCGGCCATTTCGGTTATGTTGCTGACTGGATCACCGTGGGAGGGGACAAATTGAACAGCTTCCCGCTCTTTGAGCATCGAAAGTGTTTCGAGGTGTCTGCAGATATCGTACAGGTAAAAGATATGATACTTGTTAACTATTTCTTCAGGAATCAGTGCATCAGCTGTGAATAGAATACTGTCAGGGGTTTGAACGCCTATCATCTGTAAAAAATGCCCCGGAAGGGAAAGTGCCTCAAGAGGGGTATCCGGAACTGGACCGCTGTCCGGAATGATATCGGTTACCTTTGAAGGGGCAGCAAGCAGAAATTTGTTCTGAAGTCTCTTGTGGGGATATCCCCCATTCAGAAAAGAGGGTTCAAAGAAAGGGTGATTTATAAACGGGGTTTCGAGGTCCGTTGCTGCAATTCTACACTCTGTTCGTTTCTGAATAAACGCATTCCCGCCGATATGATCCGCGTTGGAGTGGGTATTGATTATCAGTTTTATCTCCCACTTCTGCTGCTTTACAAACTTCATGACCTGTCTTCCGGCTTCCTTATCCGAACCGCTGTCAATCAGGATTACATCACCATTTTCCTCATAGACCCCGATATTGGATCTGGCGGCAAAATAATATGTATGGTTTGACAGTTGTATAAGCTTAAAATCTCCCATCAATTTCCCTCTCCCTGCCTTTTTTTAAAAACAGCAAAGGTCTCGAAATGTCTCGTCCCCGGGAAAAGGTCTATCATACTGATTTCTTTCAGTTCATAGGTATCTTTTATCTTTTGAGCATCCCGCTTAAGGGTTTCAGGATTGCAGCTGACATAAAAAATATTTTCAGGAGCAAAAGTTTCTGCCCAATCTCCGAACAATTTCACCCCCTTTCTGGGGGGATCGAAAACCAAAAGATCTGCTGGAGAATTGTATCTCCGCTTTGTGTATGAATGGAGGTTGTTGATACTGCTTTTGCGGATCAGATCATGGGTATAGAATGCGGTAGAGGGATTTTCGCCTGTTTGAGTCATTCTCATTTTCACTTTGTCTGCTATAAGCACCCGGGCATTTTTAAAACTACGTGTCAGATTGCCGTTACCTCCGTAGATATCCAGAACCAGCGGATTATTCCCCCTGAATACATAGTTGTTGTATGCCTTGTTTACCAGATCGATAAGGACACTGTTCATCTCTCTGTTTACCTGAAGAAAACCGCCTGATGCATAGGGTTTGTTGACCGATACTGCAGGGCTTTTATCTTCGTATTTCTGGTAGACCTCTATTGTTCCTTTTACAGGGCTTCCTTCGGGGATACAGCTCTTCCAGCTTTCTGCATCGTATAACTCTTTTACTTTGGCCGTAACCGCTTCCTCCGGGAGAAGGCATTTTTCGGCATTTATTAAAGATATACTGAGTTTACTGATAAATCCCAGGCTCCCTGCTTCAAGATCATAGTGGAGCTGTATCCTGTTCCGGTATCGAAACCGCTTTGATGCAGTGAATACGGAGATTACTCCTTCGTAAAACACACCGAAAAGACGTTCCAGATAGCTCTTTTTCAAATTGATCTCTTCCGGATACTCCATGTGCAGATAATGGCATCCGGTACACCTGTCAAAGTGGGGACATTCGGGTGTAATTCTTAGAGGAGATTCCTTTGTTAAACTCTCCACCGCAGCAAAGCGAACCCCCTTGGCTTCTCTGTATACGGCAGCCGTTCCCTCTTCCCCCGGGAGAGTTTTATCGATGAAGGTAACCGGTTTCCCCCGGTACACTCCCTGTCCCAGCCCGTCTATGTTTTCTATGTTGAAATTAATTATTTTTTTATTCATAGCTGTAGTGTATCGAATAGAAAAACTTTTTTAAAGGAGATAAATGGATGGTAACTATTCAGCACAATTCGGAAAAAACTGCGTAAAGTTCTGGACTCCCACAGAATAAAATGCTACAATTTTGTTCATGGAAGTGGGTCGAAAAATTCAAGGTCGAACAGTAACAGATAAAGATATCAAAACAATTCAGTCGATCATTAAATCCAATCCAACCTGGCATCGCACACGTATTTCTCAGGAACTATGTCAATTATGGAACTGGAGAAATGATACAGGAAAACTGAAAGATATCGCCGCCAGGGCAATGCTCCGAAAGCTGGACAAAGAGAATCTTATCGATCTCCCTGCCCCGGTGCGTTCTGCAAACAACACATATAGGTATCAATCCAAACAGGAAGAACCGAAATATCAGCCAATAAAGGAAAGACTGTCAGTAATCCAGCCGATTCGGATTACACAGGTAAAGACGCAGGAACAGGCCAGGTTTTTCAGAGCACTATTATCTCACTTTCACTATCTTGGATACAGTGGCCCTGTTGGTGAAAATCTTCAGTATCTTGTCTATGATTGCGATGATCGCATACTTGGGTGTTTATTATTTGGCGCACCTGCATGGAGTGTGGCATGTAGAGATCGCTATATTGGATGGGATGAATCAAACCGTAGGAAAGGTCTTTCCCGGATTGCCAATAATATGAGGTTTCTAATATTACCTGAAGTAAAAGTACCTCATTTAGCAAGCCATCTTTTAGGGAAAATCAGTCGACGAGTTTCAGTGGATTGGAAGGACAAGTATGGACATCCTATTGCTCTACTGGAAACTTATGTTGAGAATAATCGATTCCGTGGGACGTGCTACAAAGCTGCGAATTGGGTTAAGGCAGGAGAAACAACCGGTCGCACTCGCAACCATAGAACAGGTAAACCTAAAGTACCGATCAAATCTGTTTGGCTCTACCCCTTAAGACCCCTCTATCACACACTTACATCAGGTGGGCTGCAATCGTGAAGACCCAACAAATTGATGTGAGTGCAACAATCGAGGAGGCAACAAATCTTCTTGAAAATGAGACGAACATCACACCCGCATTCAGGAGTGTTTTCAAATTACTGATCATGCTTGTGAAAATTCTTGCTGACAAGAATTCCCTTAACAGCAGGAACAGCAGCAAGCCACCCTCAAGTGATCCGAATCGTGAGAAAAAGAAAAAGGTTAATGGGAAGAAAAAACAAGGCGGACAAAAAGGCCACACAGGGAAAACGCTCTGCCGCGTTGATGATCCCGATGAGGTAGAGGAGATAAAAATAGACCGCCGAACATTACCTAAGGGGCAGTATAAAGATGCGGGATATGAAGCACGACAGGTCTTT
>Ga0164318_10006383_pt1 | contig 11417 bp, 9 predicted proteins | sample GuaBasSedimGuay9_FD_113734 | JGI IMG/M metagenome (GOLD analysis project Ga0164318, IMG submission 113734) | Subseafloor sediment microbial communities from Guaymas Basin, Gulf of California, Mexico - Guay9, Core 4571-4, 0-3 cm | ecosystem: Environmental > Aquatic > Marine > Hydrothermal vents >... | reverse complement strand
CAGGATTCGCTGATTTTGCTTTATCCCGATCTGCCGGATACGAATATGATTCAAATCAAAAAAATCTTGACATTATAAAATAATATTTTATATTTAGATATCAATGTAATAGTAAATTTGCGGTAAAATGCGTCATTTAACATTAAGTTTAGCCATCCTTCTTTTAATAGGTTCGTTCGTTTTTGCGGATAATGTATTCGTAGAATGTTCGGCCGTGCCCAGCCGTAATCAGGTAAAAATTACCTGGGTCACTCAAAATGAAGATGGTATTGCCTATTTTGCCGTCTTACGTTCCACCAACGATGCGCATTACATTGAATTGGCTCGTTTAAATCCCAAAGGAGCCGGTTCACAATATGAATTCATAGATAAGAATATCATGTTTAAAGATATTTCCGTTTTCTTTTACAAAGTTCGCGCTGTTGATAAAAACGGCAAACCGCTTGATGAAACATCTTTGATTGTTCATCCCAGTATTTCCGATATTTACCGTACATGGGGAGCGATTAAAGCGATGTTTCGCTGATGAAAAAGAAAATGTTATTTTGACAAACCCTTTTCTCTTGAGAAAAGGGTTTTTTTTTCTAAAAAACGGTCAACTTTTTTTAAACTGTGACAGAAGGACAGGATATTTAATCGTGAGCCGGTTTTAGAACAGGCGGAAATTTTGCGGAAATATAAAGGGAATAACCTTTAAATTTAAAAAATCAAAATTATAGCCTTAAAAAATGTTAAATTGGGCACAAAAAATAAAACAATTTTGTATTTAAAAAAATGTTAATTTTTAGGAACTCTGCTGAGCCGTGAAGGATTAAAGAAGATGTTCGGAATATTAAGGAGGTTTGATTTGAAAAATAAAAGCCTTTTGTTTTTAATATTTGTATTAATAATTCCCATGCAAATGTTTGCCCAATATGAAAAATATCTACTTAAAGATCCCGAGCCAAAAGTGTACAGGCAAGGCGGAGTGGCATTTAGTGTTGTGGAATTGGGCACGGGACTGGGCGGCTTTTATTCACTTCCGTTAAAACATTTTTGGCATGTGGGTTTTGCTGCCGATTTCTTTTTGTTGCGGGACGAAAATCAAATCGATATCGTAGATCCGTGGACAGGCATACCGGTGACCATTAATAAAGAGAACAATGCCTATGTGATGGATTTAACGGTTTCATTGAAAAAGCGATTGCTGGCACGCAAGATCGATGATTCGTTACGGCCATTTTTAGCCGCAGGCATGGGGCCGATGTACGGCATTAACTTTCCCATCGACAAAAAAAAGAAGGACGAGTATCGGTGGGCCTGGAGCGTTTTTGGTGCAGCCGGGGTTGATATTGCGCTGGAAAGCATGTACTTTTTAGGATTGCGATTGCAGTATCATGTTATAAAATTCAACAAATCGTTTACAGGTAAAACGGATCATTCAACATTTGACATTCGACTGGAAATAGGGAAATTTTTGTAAATGAATACACAGGTTATTTTTATTGAATTACCCATTCCGCGTAAAAATCGTTACATTTGCGACATCACTGAAAAACTGTTTGAAGAAGGTAAAGCTGTTCATATTTACGCGTCACAAAAAGAAAATGCCCTGCAGTTGAGTCGTGACCTTTGGTCCTGGAAGCCGGATTCATTTATTCCGCATTCTGTTTATTTCGGAAGTGAGCAAGAGCCAACTGCGGACGAGCCGGTTGTCATTGCTACAAAATTACCGGCGTCTCCTGCTGATGTGATTATTTTGCACGATCCTTTGCCGGCTGAGCAGACAAAAGACTACACTATGGTGATTGATTTTGCGGAAATTTATGAAAAACAAAAACATATTCAAAGTCGCCAGCGGTTCAAAACGTTCCGTGATACGCAGGGTTTTGAAGTAAAATTTACCAAAATCGGAGCGTTTTTACAGCAGGAGCGGATTGTCGATTAACGTGAATTTACATTTCTTAAATTATTGTCGTACTTAGCAAAGTTCCTACATGAATATTGAAAAATATTTAAATCAATTAAACGCCAATCAAAAAAAAGCCGTTCAGGCACCGCGTCAGCCAATTTTGCTCATAGCCGGGCCTGGAACCGGCAAAACCCGTACAATTATTGCGCGTATTGTTTATTCCATTGAAAAATACCAAATTCCTCCGGAAAAAATTTTGGCGTTAACGTTTAGCAACAAGGCGGCCAATGAATTAAAATCGCGTTTGTCTGCTATTTTGGAAGAACGTGCCGAACGCATTTTTTGCGGTACATTTCATTCTTTTTGCCTTACCGTTTTGCGCAAAAACCACGAACTTGTAAATCTCGATCCGTTTTTCACGGTGTGTGACGATGAGTATCAGAACAATTTGCTACTGCAAATTCTTAAACGACGCAAAATTCCCGATGCAGGCAAAAAAGTAAAAGGTATTTTACTTGCTTTTTCCAACCACCGTCTTAAAGGGAAACAATTGCCCGGGTTTTCGGCTTCTGTGTTTCAGGAATACACCAAGCATTTGCAGCAGCATCGCCTGATTGATTTTGATCAGGTGCTAACTTTAACGTTAGAGTTATTCGAAAAATATCCTGATGTCCTGGAGCAGTACCGTTTTTTGTACCAATCTATTCTGGTAGATGAGTTTCAGGATACCGATCGTATTCAGTATCAAATCGTTAAAAAATTAGCGCAAAAGCATAAAAATATTTTTGTGGTTGCCGATGACGACCAATCCATTTATTCCTGGCGTGGAGCCAACCCGGAAAATATTCGTGATTTTATGAATGATTTTCGTATTGAAACGCCGTTGCTGCTGGAAGAAAACTACCGTTCCGGCCAGTCCATTATCGATACCGCTCAATTGATTCTGGAAGAAACAGATCGCATTGAACCGGAGAAAAAAATTCAGAGCGTCGGCAACAAGGAAGCCAATTTGACGGCTTTATTTTTTGATCAGGAAGGTCAGGAGATCGATTTTATAATCAACAAAATAAAATACTGGCGTGATGAGCAAAATATCGATTACAACGAAATGGCCATCCTTTACCCTTTCCATCGTATTGGCGAGCAGCTTGCCACGTATTTGCTTAAAGAACGTATTCCTTTCCAGATGGCGCAGGGCAAAAACTTAACCGATCATCCGTTAATGAAGCGATTGCTGCTCTATCTCAAACTTATTCATGATCCTTCCGATTCCCTGATTTTGGAGCACCTTATGCGTTTGGAGCTGGGCGAGCATTTAACTAAAAAAATCCTGCAATGGGCAACGCTTAAAGGGATGAGCTTACGTAAGGCGCTAAACCAATTTGCCTCCGGCGAGTTGAGCGGGCCTAAAGTAAAAAATCAATTGCAAACATTCATCGGGCAAATCGCAAATCTGATCAATTTAAAAACTTTTTTTACTTTTGACCGGCTGATTCAGGAAATTCTCAACGGCATGAAAAATTTGCAGTCTTCCGTTCTAAAAGCCCATTACAAGCAACTGGTGCCGTTGAATTTTAAAAAAGAGGCGCATTTGACTACGGGCAAGCGCACAATTTGGGTGTATCATCCCGATGAGCAAATCGGATTTTTGGAGCGCGCCTTGCTCAAAAACGTTTTTGATACCAAGGTAGAAGCACTAACGGAAGATGGCGTCGTGCATGTAAATCAAAACGATTTGGTGCTGCTGTCTAAGCCGTGCAAAAGCGAGCCGGTTTCTGCCTATGATGTCCGTTTGTATGAATTTGAAGAGGACGGACGCAGAGGGAGCCTAAGCACGCTGTTTCGCTGGCTGCAGGTACAAATCCAGCCGGCGGGCGATGGAGTTTTTAAGGATTATGTGGTTTTCGATTTGGAAACCACAGGGCGTGACCCGGCGCGGGACGGCATTGTTGAAATTGCCGCCGTGCGGGTAAGGGACGGCAAAATTGAACAGCAATTTAATACACTGGTTAATCCGGGCATTGCCATCAAAGCGGGCGCACAGGCCGTGCACCACATTAGCCAGGCCGATGTGCAGGATGCGCCGACACCACAGGAAGTATTGCCCGAATTTTTTAAATTTGTCGGTAAAGATATGCTGATTGCCCACAATGGCTATGCTTTTGATTTTAAATTTCTTGATCGCTACGCCAAAGTACTGGGTTTGCCGCGCCTGAAGAATGTGCGCTACGATTCTTTGATTTTAGCACGAAATTTGTTTCCCAACGAACAGAATTCCATTGATGCACTGGCCTATCGCTACGGGCTTGATGCCGGCACACGCCACCGTGCTTTGGATGATGTTATTGTGTTGCACAAAATTTTTCATCGGTTACTCAAAGAAGTGCGCAAACGGGAAATTCTGACTTCCGGCGAAGATTTTGCCGAGTTTGCAGCGCTTGGTAACGTACTGGAAAACAAGCTGACTGAACGGGAAGATCGTTTATTGTTCGAAGCAGGAATCCACAAATTGCTTTCGCCCTATTCGCGCATTTATAAACCGTTTGTCAACACTTTTCCCGAGCAAAAAGAGGTGCTGGATAAAAAATTGGAAAAAATTTCGCTGGGGCAAAATGTGCAAATCAAATATTATGATTCTGACCAGGAATTTTACAGCCGCGTTTTGCGTATGGCGAATAATTATCGCAAATTACCCATTGATGAAGCGATCAGTGAATTTTTAGCCTTTGTTGCCCTGATTAACACACAGGATAACCTGGAGCCGGTTGACGCGGTTTCTTTGCTGACTTTGTATGCGGCCAAAGGGCTGGAATTTGAAAAGGTGATTATCAGCGGGCTGGAAGATGAGAACATTCCCAGCATTTTTACTTACCGCCAGGATGACCAGGACGATCGCCCGATAGATAAGAAAATGGATGAACAAAAGCGGCTGTTGTACGTGGGCATTACGCGCAGCAAGAGCGAAGTAATTTTTACCCTGGTACGCAATCGGTTCGGACGGCGGCGCAAATCATCACCGTTTTTGGATTCCATAAAATCCAAAATCGACATTCAATTATATTCCGTTTGAGACTCTTTGCTTCCTGTTTTATTATTATGTATAATTGCCAAGACGGATTTAGAAATTTTTAAGGAGTTGAGTTTTTGAGATTACCTCGTACGAAATGGAAAATATTAAATACAGATCCTTCACGTTCTATTGTGGAAGTTATTCTTGACAACCGGAAGCTGCCGCCCTCCCATCTGGAGACCTTTCGCCTTTCGGAGCGCATGCACGATCCCTATTTATTACCGGATATGGAAAAGGGTGTACAGCGCATTTTACAGGCAATCGAGCAGCGCGAAAAGATTGTTGTGTTTGGCGATTACGATGTGGACGGTATTACCTCCACGGCTTTGATGCTGTACTTTTTTAGGCAGATTAATTTTCCCGTAGATTATCTTTTGCCGCATCGCCAGAAGGACGGGTATGGCTTGCGCACTTCAACGATTGACCAGATCAAAGAAATGGGCGCTGACCTAATTATTACGGTCGACAATGGCATCACTTCTTACGAAGCCATCCAATACGCCGTATCATTGGGCATCGACGTAATTATTACCGATCATCACTTACCGGAAGGGCCTATGCCCCCGGCTGTGGCGATTATTAACCCCAACCGCACCGATTCGCGCTATCCCTTCAAGTCGATCTGTGGCGCGGTGGTAGCTTACAAATTGGTTTGGGCTTTAGGACAAAAATTACTGCCCGAGACCGATTACAAACAATTCCTGTTGGACCAACTGGATTTGATTACCATTGGTACCATTGCCGATGTGATGCCGTTGCGTGACGAAAATTATGCACTGGTTAAATTCGGATTGAAAGTGTTGACACGTACTAAAAAACCGGGGCTCATCGAGTTGAAGAAAGTAGCCGGTTTAAACGGCAAACCGATTACTCCTATTTCCGTTGGTTATTTTTTGGCGCCGCGTCTGAATGCTTCAGGTCGAATTGAAGAAGCAGACACATCGGTAAAATTGCTCATATCGGAATCCAGAGAAAGGGCGCAATACCTGGCATCGTACCTGGATAAACTGAATCACAAACGCCAGTTGTTGCAACAGAATTATCTGGACGAGGCCCTTTCTTATTTGCCAAAAAACGAAGATGATCTGGAAAAAGTTATTATTGTGGAAAACGATGATTGGCATGCCGGATTGATTGGTTTGATTTCAGGCAAGCTTAAAGAACGCTACTGGCGTCCGGTGCTGGCTTTTACCAAAGACGAAGACGGTCATTTGGTTGGCTCTGCCCGCAGCATCGATAATTTTCACATTACCAATGCATTGACCAAATTCAGCAAGTATTTTTTGAATTACGGCGGGCATCAAAAAGCGGCCGGTCTGACCATTGAAGAAGACAAATTCCCCGAGTTTCGCGAGCGCTTTGTGGAATATGCCAGACAGGTATTAAGCGACCAGGATCTAATTCCCGAGATTACGATCGATTCATTGGTTGATATTGATCAGGTGCACTTAAATATGGCGCAGGCCATTGCCGAATTGGGGCCTTTTGGCGAAGGGAATCCCGAACCGTTATTCGCCTTTGAAGGTGTAACTTTGCGAGAAATGTACCCTTTAAGCGACGGGAAGCATCTAAAACTAATCATTCAAAAAGGCAACCAAATGTACGAATGTATTTGGTGGAATTCGGGTGAATATAAAGATGATTTGAATTTTGGACAGAAAATGGATATTGCCTTTCGCATGGGTATTAACAATTGGCGCGGTTCAACTAAGGTTCAGTTGATTATTAGTGATGTCCGGCCGTCAAATAATGATATGGGGCACAACTTTTAGAGCGTGCCAGACGTACAATTAATGGAACTTGCAGGCATCACTTTAAGTTAAGAAGGGTGCTTTTAAGATGAACGCTATGTTAAGAGAAGAGCAATGATACAAGAACGCATAATAGAAATTATCGTTTACCTTTTACAGGAACTAAAGCGTTCACAGGTAAAAGGTAATTACAGCAATATTTCCAAAAAACTGGTCTCCCGCGGTTATACGGAGAATGAGATCAATTTTGCCTTTTCATGGGTATTTAATCACTTTCAGGAAAAACGCCATGCACCGGAGGAATCTCTGGAATATTCATCGCGTTCCAGCCGCGTGCTGCACGAAGTTGAAAAAATGGTTATTCAGCCGGAAGCCCATGGTTACCTATTGCAATTGCGCCAGTTAGGGTTACTGGATGATTATGAATTTGAATTGGTCATTGAAAAGGCTTTAACACTCGGAACTTCCATAATTACCATAGACGATATTAAAACCATTGCGGGCTCCATTATTTTGGGAAACGATTTAAATAATCAAGGGAATTGGGACGGTTTTTATTATCCGTTCGGCTCAAATTCAATTCAATGATTTGAATTTTGAGTTGCATTCCTTAAAACTTTCCAGTATTATTTATTAGACTAAGAGAGGTTTAAGTACATCATTATGGCTAAAAAATCATTAGTAATTGTTGAATCACCTGCAAAAGCTAAAACCATCAATAAATATCTGGGCTCCGGATACGAAGTCACCGCTTCCGTCGGACACATCATCGATTTACCAAAGAGCAAACTGGGTGTGAGTATTGAAGAAGGATTTAAACCTCAATACGTAAAAATTCGTGGTAAAGAAAAGATCATTAAGGAATTAAAAGCCAAAGCGGCCGATGCGGAAAAAGTCTATTTAGCCACTGACCCTGACCGCGAAGGTGAGGCCATTGCTTATCATATTTCTACCATCTTAGATAAAAAAGAAGACTCTGTTTACCGGGTTGAATTTAACGAAATTACCAAAAATGCCGTGGACGAAGCCATGAAGCATCCGCGGAACATCGACATGCGCCGCGTATATTCACAACAGGCGCGTCGGGTTCTGGATCGCATCGTGGGTTACAAAATCAGCCCGCTCTTGTGGCAAATTATTTATCGCGGACTCAGCGCCGGGCGTGTCCAGTCTGTAGCCTTACGTTTAATTTGCGAACGGGAAGAAGAAATTCGTGCGTTTGTACCAGAAGAATTTTGGAATATTTTTGCGTTGGCACGTGCGGAAGGATACGATCCGTTTAAAGTAAAACTGGCAAAAATTGATGGTAAAAAAGCCAAGATTTCAAACGAAGAAGAGGCAAACAAGCATTTGCAGGCCATTCGTTCGGAAGCATTTAAGGTAAGTTCTGTTAAAAGGAAAGAAGTAAAGCGTCAGGCGCCGCCGCCATTTACTACCAGCACCTTGCAGCAGGTAGCCTCCCGGCAGTTACGTATGTCCACCCGCCGTGTTATGCAAATCGCCCAGTCTTTATACGAAGGTGTGGAATTGCCGGGCCAGGGTAGTGTGGGCCTGATTACCTATATGCGTACCGATTCTACGCGCATTAGCTCCGTAGCCATTGATGCTGTGCGCACTTACATTAAAGAGGCCATCGGCGATGATTATTTACCGGCCAGGCCAAAGCATTACAAGACGAAAAAAACGGCACAGGATGCCCATGAGGCCATTCGTCCGACATACATTGCACCCGAATTTTCACCGGAAGCTTTGAAAGACAAGCTAAGTACCGAGCAGTTCCGCTTATACGATTTAATTTGGAAACGTTTTGTTGCCTGTCAGATGAATCCGGCTATTTTTGACAAGACCACGGTTGAAGTTTCAGGGGGAAAATATTTATTCAGCGCCGAAGGCGAAGTGATGAAGTTTCCGGGGTTCATGAAAATTTACAAGGAAGACAACGAGCAAAATAGCAACGGAGAAAAGGCCAACATTCCGCTGAATCTTAAAGAAGGTTTGGCTTGTGAGCTTTTGGAATTAACGCCGGAACAAAATTTTACCAAACCGCCTGCGCGTTATACCGAAAGTACGCTGGTGAAAGAATTGGATCGTTTGGGAATCGGGCGGCCGAGCACGTATGCACAGATTGTCAGCACAATTATACAGCGGCAATACGTAGAGCGTAAGGAGCAGAAACTTTTTGCTACAGAATTGGGCGAAGCGGTTAATAAAATTTTGATTAAAGGATTTCCTGATTTATTTAACGTATCCTTTACCGCTAAAATGGAAGAGAAGCTGGATGAAATCGCTAACAACGGCGCTACTTACGAAAAAGTAATGAGCGAATTTTATGCGCCTTTTGAACAGGATCTGGAGAAGGTTAAGCAGCAAAAAGATCAGCTAAAATCGCTTATCATTGAAGAGACCGATGAAGTCTGTGAAAAATGCGGAAGGCCTATGGTCGTGCGCTGGGGCAGGAACGGAAAGTTTTTGGCCTGCAGCGGCTATCCCGAATGTAAAAATACCAAACCCTTGCACAAGGAGGAAGAAGAGCCGCCTCAGGAAACCGGTGAAGTTTGTGAATTGTGCGGTGCGCCCATGGTTATTAAACGTGGACGATACGGACCGTTTCTGGCTTGTTCCAACTATCCGAAATGTAAAAACACCAAGCCCTTATCCACTGGTGTGCCCTGCCCGCGTGAAGGTTGCGACGGACACATTGTCGAGCGACGCACCAAAAAAGGGCGTGTTTTTTACGGGTGTTCCAATTATCCCAAATGTGATTTTATGTCCTGGGATAAACCGGTAGACAAAAAATGTCCGCAATGCGGCAATCCGTACATGGTCGAAAAAAACTTAAAGAGCAAAGGGCACATTTATCGTTGTCCGAATTGCAAATATGAAGAACCGGCGGATGAATAAATTAATTAAGGGAAAATAAATAAAGCCGTTTTTGGGGATCTGCCTGTAAAATTCATTGGCACGGCAGTTGTGAAAAGAGTTCCCTTTTTTTAAAAGGATAAAAATTAAGTGGCACTTAATTTAGTAAAAATATTTCATAAAAAACGATTAAAACAATTTGGCGAACCTGAATCAATACCAATTTCCTTCGAATTCCTGTGTCGGATATCAGTCCGCTCATTTCTTTGTTAAAATTTTGGTGTAGTAAATGAGCTGTTTTAAGTTTCAATCTTTGTTGATTTGAATTCGTATCCGGCCTTAAGGCCGTGATATGGCAAACCTCATCAACATGGAGTGTAATGGAAAAAGAAATTAAAGATTTTTTGAAATACCTTTATCTTGAACGACGCTATTCCAAGAACACCATCATATCGTATGAGACGGACTTGCGTCAGTTTGTTACTTTTCTGAAAGACCACTTTGGTACGGAACGTATTTTCTGGAAGGTAATCGATAAAAAAACACTACGCTACTTTTTGATTCGTCTGCAAGAGCAGAATATTTCCAGAAGATCAATTGCCAGAAAACTGGCCACGCTAAAATCATTTTTTCGTTTTTTATTAAAACAGGGGATTATCGAAAAGAATCCGGCCTCAACGGTTAAAATGCCCCGCTTCGAAAAAAAACTTCCCGAATATTTAACTATAGAAGAAATGCAGAGTTTATTGCGTTTACCCAATTACAAGACCTTTGAAGGATTGCGTGATTTGGCTATTCTTGAATTATTGTATGGAACCGGAATGCGGCTTTCTGAGTTAATAAATTTAAAAATACAGCAAATTGATTTTAAGGAGCGGCTAATTCGGGTTATAGGCAAAGGAAACAAGGAGCGCATAATCCCCTTCGGAGGCAGTGCACAACTTATTCTGGAAAAGTATCTGGCAATTCGCCCTCAATATGCCGAAAAATTAGTCGATAATGTATTTGTGCTTAAGACGGGAAAAAAGATGTATCCAATGGCCGTTCAGCGTATCGTTAAAAAATATTTATCTCAGGTGAGTCAAATTCAAAAACAAAGTCCGCATATATTACGCCACACCTATGCTACGCATCTTCTTAATGCCGGTGCAGACATTCGGGTGGTCAAAGATTTGCTGGGCCATGAAAATCTATCCACAACACAGGTTTACACCCATTTATCCATCGAACATTTAAAAACCATATATAACCAGGCCCATCCAGGGGCCTCCCATAAATCATCTAAAAACCGAAGGAGGTCGTGATGAACATTTCAATCACCACACGTGGCTACAAAGCACCGGAACGGTTAAAGAGTTATCTGGCGGAAAAGATGAAACGACTTGATCGTTTTGCTGACCAGATTATGAATATAGACGCGATTTTTTCTTACGAAAAACTGAATCAGGTGGTGGAATTTAAAGTTCAACTTCGGAAAAAACATTTTATTGTGAAGGAGCGCACCGACGACATTTTTAAATCCATCGATTTGGCCATTGATAATGTAGAGCGCCAGATCACCAAAATTAAGGGAAAAATTCGGGAACATGACAAACGAAAAATTACGGAAATGGTTGAATAAATGTAATTAATTCATTAAATCGAGGCGTTCTTTTTAAAGAGCGCCTCTTTTTTTTGCACACACAATGTTAGTTTTATAACTTAAAGGTACTATGGAAGAATTCATAACCGTCCGGACATTGCTCAGAGAAAATCAGGAGCGGCTTAAATTGCAGTTGCTTTGCTCGGAAAACGGCCTGAACCGTAAAATTGTAACCAGCGAAATGCACCGTCCGGGTTTAGCGCT